>Ga0078972_1007985_pt1 | contig 22778 bp, 13 predicted proteins | sample YelNatPaOPGAMG01_FD_67568 | JGI IMG/M metagenome (GOLD analysis project Ga0078972, IMG submission 67568) | Hot spring thermophilic microbial communities from Obsidian Pool, Yellowstone National Park, USA - OP-RAMG-01 (SPADES assembly) (version 2) | ecosystem: Environmental > Aquatic > Thermal...
CCCCGACCCCACGCCCCATCCGACGCTCCCCCCTCCCCTGCCCCAGCCGGAAGCAGTCAAGGAATAGGGAGGGCGGTGGAAGCAAAAACCGCGCTTGCCCCACGGGACAGGCGCGTTTTTTGCTTCCACCGCCCTCCCTATTCCTATTTGAACATGGTCTCGATGGCTGTGTTATCGGGCAACACGCCGAGCTCCAGCACAAACTCGCGGCTCTCGCCCGGCTCCAGGAACTGCAGGGTGCCCCGGGTCCGCTCAGCCGCACGGCCGCCGATGGGCTCACAGTTCGAGGGCTCGAGCCCCACCACGTAATCGCCCGCGCCCATCATCTTCCACTCGGTGAACCGGGGCAGCTCGGCCTGTCGGTAGCGGATATAAAGCCCTAGCCCGCGGCCATGGTGGAAGGCGCGATTCACGAGCCCCACGGTCACCATGCCCTCCGCATCGGCGGCCATGTCGTGGTAGAACACCTCCTCGCCGATGCCCGCCTGCGGCGCCTCAAAGCGCATGGCCCGCGGGACGCCCGGCCGGGCGCTCTCGGTCGCTGGCTTGATGCTGCGCGAGGGCCCCACCATCTCCGCTCCCTCATCCACCAGCGGAAAGCCCATATTGCAGTGGTAGATGATCATCAGCGGCGAGCGCACGGCGCCATAGTTCACCACGCGGTCGTTGATAAACAGGCGCGACTCACCCAGCCGCGCCGAAATGCGCCTCGTCAGCTCCAGCTTGTCGCCAAAGAGGTGGCCTTCGCGCACTTTGCCCTGCACGAACATCTCATAGGTGTCGCCCTGCCAGCTGCCATCGGCCCACACATTCGTTGCCGGGATGTAGGACACGGGGCCGTGTAGGCCCAACTGCTGCCCACCATCCTCGCAGGGGTGCCCGGCAAAGCTCAAGCCACAGGTCGCCAGCAGCCCAGCAGGGAAGCCATTCACCCAACCGGTCCCTTCCGGCTCGTAGTAGCTCGGCGCCGGCACCCCGGCGGCGGTCTTGTGCGCCAGCGCCTCGCCGCAGTACTCTGCCGCCCCAATATCCAGCCCACGGTCGATGTGCACCGTAAAGGCAAACCCGGTGCCCGTGCGGAAATCGGCCACGCGCACCCCGCGCTCGCGCCCGTCGGCCAGCTCCGCCAGCCGCACCCCGCCGACCTGCGCGATATCGCCGACCTTGCGCAGCAGCGCCTCGCGCGTGTACTTGAGCCCGTAGAGTTCCACCATGCCAGTCTCCTTTGCCGATAGCCTGTAGGCCGTCAGAACCACGTGAAGCTATTCTAGACGGTTGAATCGGGTGCGTCAAAAGCCCATGTTGGCAGTGCCATAGACCAGCCTGAGCGCCAGGTGGCAGCCGGGCTGATGCGGAGCATGCTTCCCGGCCACCGCGCTGCCCGACCTGGTAGGACTAAAGTCCTACATGAGGAGTAGACCTCGGCCCGCTGCCAGGCGAGAGGCACTATGCTACAATAGGGTCATCAGAGAAGGGCTGCGCGCCAGAGGTGCGCCCCACGAGGAGAGCGAGTGATGAAACGACGGGTAATGCGCTTATCTCTATTGATGCTCCTGTTGGCTGCCCTGTTGGGCACGGCCGGCTGTATGCCCAGGGATCTGGCGGCCGGGGGCAGCACGCAGGTACCCCCTCAAGCAGGCCAGACCGAGCCAACCCCCCTGCCCACGATGGTGGTGGATATCTCTGCGCTCCGCTTTGACCCCGCAACCTGGCAGTGCGGCAGCGATGCCCAACCGAGCATCGCCGGTGACTGGCAGGTTTCCGCGCCGCGCACGGCTGATGTTGCGGAGAGCAGCGTGGAGCTTGGGCTGCGCAACAAGTCGGACCAGGACCGCAAGGGCTACAATGCGACGGCGCGCGTCATCGCGCCCGACGGCAAGGAGACCACAGCCACGGTTAAGCTCCAGCCGCCCGATTGGGCCTATGTACACTATCCCGCGGATTTCCCGGCGCCGGCCCTCATGACCGGCACCTATACCGTGGTCTGGGAGATCAACGGCGGCTATATCGCCTGCGACGGTTTTAGTGTGACGGCAGAGCCGGCTACGCCTAGCCAGGCCCAGGCCCCCGACCAGGCGCCCGCCGCCATCCCGACGGAGGACCTGATCGCCCAGGTCAAGGCGACTCTGCCAGACAATGCCTTTGCCGGTGGTCTGAGCGCGCTGCCGTTGACGGTGCCCCAAGGCAGCAAGCCCCTGTGGGCCGTGATCAGCACGGGGCTCCGCAACTTTGAGCTGAAGCCCCTGCCGAACCATTTTGTGGCTCTCTACACCCATACCGATGCGGGCTGGCAGGAGCTGGCGCGTATGGACCTGGATACCCAAGATGGTGGTCCCGACGCGGTCGATGAGGCTTTCACCCAGCAGGTGCAGCTGGACCCCAGCCGCGTTTGGCTGCAAGTCGCGGGCGAGTCGGGCGCCCATGGGGGCAGCTACCAGCTCCTCTCCTACGATGGGACCACGCTGCGCATGGAGCTCAATGTTGCGAGCCCCAGCCCGGGGATGGGCAGTGTGAAAGATGTCAATGGCGACGGCAAGCTCGACGTGGTGCTCGACGACTCAGATCCTTACGTCCTCTGCTATGCCTGCGGCGCACGCAAGACCCAATTCCAGGTCCTGACCTGGGATCCGCAGCAGGCCAGACTGGCGGAGGTCACGCTGCAGCCTCTGGAGGCTTCCCAGGATGATGCCGCAGCCAAGGCAGCCGACCGCGCTGTAGAGCTGGCCAAGGCCGGGCTGTGGAAGGATGCCCTGGCCCAGATCGAGCAGGCCAGGCAGGCAGCCGCCCAGGAAACGCCGGCCGACCAGGAGACGTTGGGCTGGGACTATGCCCTCATCAAGCTGCATACCGATGCCATGGCGGCTCAGCCCCTTGCCGTGATGCAGGATGTGTCGCCGGTGGTGCCGCTGCTCAACAACGTGTTCTATGGCGATTATGGGGCTGCGGTGGACCTTCTGCGCTCGTACAAGCCGGAGCAGATCTTCAGCGCCCAGTCGCCGCTCACGACCGACCCGATGATCGCCAACTTTGTGCCCGATGTGAGCAAGCGCCTGACGGAGAATGCAACGCAGGCCCTGACCGCCGAGCCCGACCTGGCCGCGGCCTACTTCCTGAAAGGCTGGGGCGAGTACCTGGCCGATGCCCACAGCGCACAGGCAAAGGCAGATATCGCCAAAGCGGCGGCGCTCGCGCCCAATGATGCGCTGTACAAGGGGAGTGCGGCCGTCTTCCACTAAAGCAAGGCAATGCCAAGGGGTAGGTTAAGAAGGGATAGCGCCTGGTTGGCACCCGCGGGTGCCAACCAGGCGCTATCCCTTCTTAACCTACCCCTTTCCCTCTGCCAGGGGCACGCGCACTTGCAGGCAAACGCCCTGGCCGGGGCTGCTCTCGATCTCCAGATGGGCACCGATGTTGCGGGCCCGCTCAGCCATGGAGCGCAGGCCCAGGTGCCCCGGGTATTCCCCCTGGGGATCAAAGCCGACGCCGTCGTCGGAGATGCGCAAGCGCACGGCGCCTCCCTGCTCGCTCATCTCCACCTCTACATGGGTGGCCTGAGCATGTTTGGCAATGTTGTTCAGGGCTTCCTGGGCGATGCGGTAGAGGGCCTCTTTGACCTCGAGGGGCAGGGCCGGCTCGGCGCACAGGGCGCTCTGCAACTGCAGGCCGGAGCGCAGTTGCAGCGCCTCGGTCTGCTTGGCGAGGGCCGCTGCCAGCCCCTCCCGCTCAAGCGAATCGGGCCGCAGCTCGAAGATCAGGGCGCGCATCTCGGCGATGGCTGCCTTGGTCAGGGCGATGCAATAGTCCATGGGCTCGGCCGCGCGGCTGGGATCCCGGTCGAGCAGGCGGCGGGCGGTCTGCGCCCCGAGGCCGATGCCGTAGAGGGCCTGCGAGACCGAATCGTGCAGGTCGCGGGCCAGGCGCTGGCGTTCTTCCAGGGCCGCGACCCGCTTGGTCTGCTCGTTGAGCAGATGGCTCTCCTGGAGCTGGGCGCTGACGTGCGCAATCTCGGCCGTGCGCCGCTCTACCGCCAGCGCCAGCTGTTGCTGGCGGTTAATGATCAGGTAGGTGAGGCCCGGCAGCAGCAGCACGATGGCCAGGCCGGCCAGGTCAAAGGCCAGGTACTCTGCTGCGGGCACCTGCCAGCCATCACGGGGGACATAGCCCAGTTGCCAGGCGCCTTCGGGCAGCTCTACGGTGCCGATGATGGGGTTGCGCGCAAAGACCTCGGGCGGGCCGTAAAAGATGTGACCGCCGCTATCGCGCAGGGCAAAGGAGCCGGTCTGCGCGCTCAGGCCGGTATCGTCCATAAGCGTCGAGACGTCGAGGAGCATACCGATCAGGCCCCAGTGTCCCATGTCGCCGTTGACCGCCTGATAGAGGGTAATGCCTACGGACCCACGGGGCAGGGCGAGGGGGTCGCTCAGCACGGCGTGGCCCGTCTCGATAGCCTGGCGCGCATCGGCTCGCACAGAGTCCCGTGGGTCGTCGGAAGGCCGGTAGCCGATGATGGACTGATTCCCGGCGAGGGGGTAGACGTAGGCGACGGTATCGCCCGGCGCGACCAGCAGGCTGCGGATGCCCTTGCTGCCCGCATAGAGGGCCGAAGCATAGGTGCGAAAGTGGAGGTCGAACTGGGGATCCGTGGGGTTGGCCTGCACAAAGGCGTGCAGCTCCTGGAAGCGGCTGGCCTGCTGCTGGATGGCCAGCGACAGCGCATTGCAGTAGAGGCTGACGCTGACAGCCTCCTGGTCGCGCCGGTCGGCGAGCAGGCGGTCCCGATACCAGCGTGTGGCCCCCCACCAGGCGCAGAGGAGGGCGACCAGCACGAGCAGGGCCGCCGCGAGCGCTCGCAGGCCCGGGTGCGAGCTCAGCGCATTGCCGCCGGCATCACCTGAAGGGACCAGGCGGCGCAGACGGGCGATCATGGCGTTTGTGGGCCTGTCAGGCCGGTGCGCACTGCGTGCAGAGCGGCCTGGGTGCGGCTGGCCACACCCAGCTTGCTCAGAATGTGGCTGACGTGCGCCTTGACCGTCTTTTCGGTGATCACCAACTCGGCGGCGATCTCCTTGTTCGAGCGACCGGCGGCCAGCAGCCGCAGCACTTCCGTCTCACGCTCTGTGAGCGGTTCGCTGGGCTCGGGCGGGGGCGCCTCGCGCAGCAGCCGCGCCGTCACGGCCGGTGAGAGCTGCGTCTGGCCGGCGGCTGCGGCCTTGATGGCAGCACACAGCGCGTCGGCCTCGGTGTCTTTGAGCAGATAGCCGATAGCCCCCGCTCGGATGGCCTCGGCCACTTTGCTGTCTTCCAGCACGCTGGTCAGGGCAATCACTTCCGTTTCCGGAAAGGCGCGGCGGATGGCGCGGGTAGCCGTAATGCCATCTACCGTCGGCATCAGCAGGTCCATCAGCACCACGTCGGGCCGGAGCTCATCGACCAGCGTCACGGCCCCAGCCCCATTGGCGGCCTCACCCACGATCTCGATCTCCGGGTCCAGCCCCAGGAACATGCGCAGCCCCTGGCGCACGATGCCGTGATCATCCACAATCACCACTCTGATGCCCATTGGTCTTCTCCCCAGGCGCCGTCAGAACACCATCATGACGACTATGACACAGATTGCGCGTTGGGGCAAATTGGGGGTATTGACTCTTGGCAGCCTGGGCCAGGGCGGGCGACAGAAGGCTCAGCGTGGGCAGCGGATAAGCCAACGTGCCGGCGGGCCTGGCAATGCGCGGGCGCCTGGCCAGGTAAGTGGATGCATGCGGCGCAGGCCAGCAGCGCCCTGGCGGCGTGCACAATGCGCCGGCGCCCCTTTGCCCAATGCGAGCAGCGGCGTCGTTGCAGGTGCCAATGCCCCTCGCTCAACTGCCCGTCATTTCCTTGACCAGCCGGAAGAAGGCCTGCTTGCGCTCTGTCGAGAGGCCCCAGTTCACAGGCGGCGACTGGTATCCGTCGCGATAGTTGTTCTCGCCAGGATCAAAGTAGCCCCACGAGGCGCCGCGGGAGAGGGCGGCCAAAAAGTTGTTCCACGGCTGCTCGAAAGCGAAGTGATCATCCTCGTTGAAGAGGATCGGCATGGACCGGTAGCCGGGCACGGCGCGGGCCCCGTCGACCATGGCGGCGATGCGGTCCGGGTCGCTCACGCCGTTGCCGTGCATGAGCAGGAAATCGGAGGCGCGCACCACGCCCTCCGTGGGGATCGATCCGCCGCCAAAGCTCGCGCCCACCAGCAGACGCCGGCCGTTCAGCGCCATGCCCCTGGCCCGCGCGATCAGCTCGGGCACGCGCGCCGGCTGCAGAATGGCGTGCTCGTAGCGGGGCACGTCGCACTCGTTATTGACCTCGAGCAGCACATGCTCATGGCCCCCTGCCAGCACCCAGCGCACCGTCTCCTCGAGCCCGCGCACCACCGCCGCCTCGTCGCGCAGCCCTTCATCCTGGCCAAAGTAGTAAACGCCCAGGATCACGGCCATCCCCAGCTCATCCGTGCGCCGGAGCACGCGCTCCATGCGGTCCAGATAATCCGACTTGAGCGAGCCGTCGGCTCGAAAGGCCGAGTTGAGCCAGGGCTGATGGCGCGCATAGCCCCGGGGGTTGCCGCCCTGCAGGTTCACCGTCACCGCCAGCAAGCCGTGGGCGCGGTAGAGCGGCAGCGCGGCCAGGAACTCGCGCACGTTGCGCTCCGGGTCCCACACACCCGTATCGGGGTAGGCCCAGAGCGGGCGCGTCTCGGGGTTGGCGTCATCAAAGGTCGCCTGCACCATGCGGCTGTTCAACAGCAGCCCCTCCAGCGAGTACCCGCGCCAAGTCCGCCCCTCGTAGGTTGGCCGGCCGTCGATGAAAAAGCGCTCGCCGTCGATCGTCACGCGTGTCATGGGTAGTACCTCCTGGTCCAAAGACAGGATGAGGCGGAATCCGTAATGCGTAAGGTTGTCATGGAGCGTAATAAGTAAACCGTAATAAGTAAACCGTAATAAATAAGGTCGTCACTTCGGCATGCCCGCTGCTTCGCGTCAGTATCGTTGGGACCAACGCCACGAAAAGCAATAGATGCTTCGCAACAGCGACCTTACGTATTACTTCATTACTTATTACGAATCATAGCAACCTTACGCATTACGGATCACGCATTACGCATCTATCGCGCTCACGACCCGCTGCAGTGTGCCGCGCAGGGCCGTGGCCTCGTCCATTGCCGGCGCCCAGCCCTCCCGTGAACCGGCGCGCGCGGCCACCTCGGGCGCGAGGGGCAGGCCCGTGTCCTCCGGCTGGTACTGCCCGTCGCGGCCGCCCATTTTCCATACCACCAGGTCCAGCGAGGGGACCACGTAAAAGACGTGGTTGCCCGAGCCCTCTTTCCAAAAGGCATCGCGCGGCAGCTCGGGGTAATCGCCCCAGGTGTTGACGTCGAACTGCAGGCTATAGGGATAGTGGGGGTTGTAGGGCGAGCGCTGGCGGCAGAGGCGCACGTACTCGGCCGGCACGAGCTGCCGGTTGCCCCAGCGCCCCTCATGCAGCAGCAGATAGGCAAAGCGGAGCATATCGGTAGGCCGCAGGACAATGCCGCCCCCTCCCGGTGTGTGGCGCAGCCCGGCGGAGCGGTAGCCATAGCCCCAGCGGCCCCAGCCAAGGGGTGCGGCCAGGCGCGAGCGCAGGTACACCTCCAGCTCGACCCCGGTGACGTGGCGCAGCATTATAGAGGCCAGGTGAATGCCCGCCGTGGCATAGGAGTAGCCCTCCCCGGGCGGGCACCAGAGGGTGCGCGTGCTGAGCACCCTGCCGTCGCGGCGCACATGATCGCGCTGGCCGAGGGCGATCTCGTCTACCATGGCCTGCCAGCCGTCGGGGCCCGGCGGATCGATGGAGACTGCCCGGCCGTGCACCCACGAGGCGTCCTCGCCGCCATAGCTGCCGCGGATGCCGGCGGTAAAGCTCAGCAACTGCCCCAGCTTGATCTCGGCCTTGCGCGGGTCGGAGAGGGGGAAGGCCTCTGCGGGGAAATAGGTGGGCGTGAAGATCTTTTGCTCCAGCCCCTCGGGGAAGAGCTCGGGCCGCTCGGCCATGAGCATGCCGACGGCGATGCTGGTGAACGATTTGGCGCAGGATGCCAGGTTGGGCGCTGCCTCGCGGTGCCCCAGGCCAAAATAGCGCTCATAGACGAGCCAGCCGTGGCGCGCCACCAGCAGCCCGCCGTTCTTCGTGGAGCCCTGAATGAAGGCGAAGGCTTCGTCGAGCCGCTGCGTATCCATCCCGGTCACGCGGCGGACGTCGACGGGGTCGCTCAGCGTGCGCCACCCCCCCGGTGTATCGCCACCAGAGTCGGGTGGGGGAAAGTAATTCTCTTCCATGGGGCCCTCCCAGTTTCTGCACCCTCGAGTGTGATTGTAGACCGGCTGGACGGGGGCGTCAACAAAGGGTTTTGCAGGGCGGTCTGCCTGGGATATTTCAACCCATTCTTAACCCCTTTTCATACGGCCCCGTCACATGGCCGTGGTATAATGGAATCAAGCGAGTCTATCGCCGAGTGTGGCACGCCCGCAGGGCGTGTGAGCAATCAGCGAGCGGCCGTGTACGAAGCAATCCCTCTGCTCTCCTGTTGGGTCCCCCGGCTATTCTTGATCCGCTTTTGCCACCACCTGGCTGAACTGATAACGTGTTTTCAACGCGGTGCTTACCTTGCCGTCACATTCTCGTGATATCCTGGATCCGGTGAGCATATCGCTGCAACATGCATGAGATGGTGACGACTATGCCGGATGCGCTTGAAGAACTGGCCGCCAGGGCCAAATCAAGGGCGGCGGCGCTCACGAGCTGGGGCGGACCTCATGTCGAAGGATTCATCGAGACCGATCCCCAGTACAACCTGGCCATCACCCAGATGCAGACCGGCCGCTGGCAAGAGGCGGCGCGGCTGATAGCGATATTGGCGCGCCGCTACCCCGACTCGCCCGACCTGCACGAGCTGCGGGAGCTGCTGGCGCTGCATGTCTCGGCTGAAGAGACATGGGCGGAGGAAACACTCCAGCCCACGAGGCCTGCACGGAGGCTGGTGCGCGCGTTGCTTATTGCCAATGGGGTGCTTTTGGCCCTTGCCGCGCTGGCGCTGCTGGCCCTCTACAGCCGCCTTTTGCCTCTCCCCTGGTAACCACGGCGTGTCACCTTTGCCTGCGCCGATGGCTCCTTATGGTGAGGGGGGCAGGAGTTCTATTCCACTGCTCTCCCTACGGGAGGCGCCATGGCACAGCAGCCGCGCAACTGGAAGCTCCCCTTTTTCACGGTCTGGGCAGGGCAGGCCTGCTCGCTATTAGGCAGCCAACTGGTGAGCTTTGCCCTCATTTGGTGGCTGACCGTCAGAACGGGCTCGGCCACGGCTCTGGCCACGGCCACCCTGGTCTCGCTGCTGCCGGGCATCCTGCTGGGGCCGTTCGCCGGCGCTCTGGTGGACCGCTGGAGCCGGCGCCGGGTGATGATGGCGGCCGATAGCTTGATCGCCCTGGTCACGCTCGGGCTGGTCGTCATCTCGGCCCTGGGCCGGCTGCAGCCCTGGCACATCTACGCCGTCATGCTGCTCCGCTCCGCCGGCGGCGCCTTTCACTGGCCGGCGATGCAGGCCTCGACCTCGCTCATGGTGCCCAGCGGGCAGCTGTCGCGTGTCGCCGGCATGAACCAGACCCTGCAGGGCGCCATGAGCATCGTAGCTCCGCCCCTGGGCGCGCTGCTGCTCTCGCTCCTGCCGCTGCACGGCATCCTGCTCATTGACGTGGGCACGGCCCTGCCGGCCATCGTGCCGCTCTGCTTCATCGCCATCCCGCAGCCGGCGCATGGGGCCGAGGGGCCGGCAGCGCGGTCGCTGGGGCGCGAGCTGGCCGCGGGCCTGCGCTATGTGTGGGGCTGGCCGGGACTCTGCCTGCTGGCGGTGATGGGCGCTCTGGTCCTGCTGGTGTGCCAGCCGGCTTTCTCACTGCTGCCGCTGCTGGTCACGCAGCATTTCAGAGGCGGGGCCCAGCACCTCGGCTGGATCCTCTCGGCCTATGGCGGCGGCTATGTGGCCGGGGGGCTGGCCCTGAGCGCCTGGGGCGGCTTTCGCCGGCGCATGGTCACCTCGCGCCTCGGCCTGGCCGTGGCCGGGGCGGCCACCCTGCTCCTGGCCTTGACCCCAGCGGACGCTTTCCCGCTGGCCCTGGCGGCGACTGCCCTGATGGGGTTGGCGATGCCGTTCGCCAATGGGCCGCTGACCGCTGCCCTGCAGGCCGCTATTGCCCCCGAGTTGCAGGGCCGGGTGTTCACGCTTCTGAGCAGCGCCACCAGCGCCGCGGCGCCCCTTGGCTTGGCCGTCGCCGGTCCTGTGGCCGACATCCTGGGCGTGACCGGCTGGCTCCTGATCGCCGGGCTGGCGCTGCTGATCCTCGGCGCCGCCGGCCTGCTGATCCCGGCTGTCGTCCACCTGGAGGACGGCAGGCCCGGGCAGAGCGGGGCGGCCGTGGGGATGGAGCCCTTCTGACGTTTGGGGTACATTGGGCACAGCACCTTCTTTGGCCCTTGGTGAAAGGGCCTCGCCCTCCCCCCAATGGCTTGCGGGTTCGCGCATATCGCACGAATCCGCACCCCAAAAGCGAAACTAATTCGGCGATGGCGTGTCCTAAACTGTGGAGGTGTCAGTGCGTTCTTGCACTGGCAACACCCAGGCCCGCATCCTCCCGGCGGCGCAGACGCAAGCCCTGCGACCGCCCCCACCGGCTTGGCTCGAGGGACTTTTCCCTCCAAGCAGTCCCGCTCCCTGACCATGTTGGGGTCCGGCCCGCTGAGGGCTATAGAGGCAGGCTCGCTCGAGCAAGGTGGCGGCACAGGGCCCGCTCTACCGCCCAGCGAGCGGCCGGAGCGCTCAGACATAGGAAAGGTTAATCTCGGTATGTCTTCCACACAGCAAGAGCCCCAAACCCCCGACCTTGCGCTTTTGAAAGACATGGTCGGTGTACAGAAAGAGCTCAAGGCATTGGTTGGCCGCAAACAGCCATTGGATAGGGCAGCCGTTCTGGGCGTGCTCGAGGCCGAGCGTAAGAGCTATGCCGCCAACGGGCTGTTCATCAAGAAGGAAATGGCGCTGCAGGAGATCATTGCCGCCCTGCAAAAAGGCGCCGTCACTGCCGACGCGGTCATCAAGGCGGCCGGCGCCGATACAGCATCCAGCAAGCCTGATCAGGGCGGCGGCTTTAGCCTGGGCAGGCTTTTCGGCAGGGCACGAAGCTAGCGTAGTAATTAGTAATAGAGTAATACGTAAGGTCGCCATTTCGGCATATCCGGTGCTCCCCGTCAGTATCGTCAGGGCCAACGCCGCGAGAAGCAGCGGATGCTTCGCAACAGCGACCTTACGTATTACTCTATTACTAATTACGAGCCATACCGATCCTACGCATCACGCATCCCGTCTCTCCACGAAATACCACGGATCGGCCTGCAGGCGGCCCAGCGCCGCTTCGAGCATCTCCCCGGCCCGAATGAGGTAGGCCTGTGCGTTCCCCAGCGGCCCGCTCACCAGGGCCCCGTCACTCAGCAAGCCCTCTATGCGATCGTAGCGCTGGCGCCATCCGAGAAAGCCGTGGCGGATGTACTCCTTCGTAAACGTGCGGCGCGTGGCATCGGTGATGGTGTAGGTACACGGCCCGCCGAAGAGGTAGGGCGGCCGCACGTGCTCCTCGACCGCGTGCATGGTGGTGTTGGGCCGCAGCCCGCAGCCGATCATCAGGATCTTGCCCCCGCGGTAGAGCAGCTTGTAGAAAGGCGAGTGCGGCCCGCAGGGGGTGTGGTCCTCGATGTGGTCAGCGAGCCAGTCGTGCACGCGGGCGCCGACGCCGCAGACGGAGTGTGTGGGGTGCAGGCTGCGCGCCGTCCCCGCACGGCGGCGAAAGTACTCCGGCAGGAACCCCACACAGACCGGCGTGAGCAGGGTATCGTGCACATTGGGGGGCGTCTGGTTATAGGAGAGGGCTGGCATCAGCAGCGTCCCCATCTCACCCAGCGCCTGCAGCAGGGCGCCGATGATCAGCTCGGGGTCATCGATGCCCAACGATTTGAACGACGAATGCACCATCACCGTGTCGCCGCGCTGCAGGCCCAGCGCGTGCAGCTGAGCGACCAATGTGCCTTGATCCATGGCACCTATCCTTGTCACAAGTACAACGTGCAGCGGCCCCCATTATAACCCCGATCGTACGCCCGGGCACAACCCGCGTGTTGACTCGCTACCCGATCATGCTATCATGCGGAGAGCGCGGAGGGCGGTATGTAACCGCAGATAAACGCAGATGGACGCTGATTCGGTGCTCAACCAGACTTCCAAAGTCTCCAAGACTTGAAGTCTACCCAACCATCTGCGTTCATCAGCGTTCATCTGCGGTCACATGCCGTCCCTACAAGCTGGCAGAGGAGGCACCATGGTCACCGCGATCTGGACGGAACGGTTGGTCATCCGCAATTTCGACCCCGGCGACTGGCCGGCGCTGCACGAGATGATCCTCCAATACCAGGCCTCGGAGCTAACGGCCTGTGACCAGGCCTGGCCCACCGCGCTCGAGGAGGTCCAACAGGCGGCTGCGTGGTTCGCTGGCGGGGACTCGTTCCCGGCCGTCTGCTCGAAGAACTCGGGCCGCCTGATCGGGTTCGTGGCGCTCAACCCGCAGGGCGATCCAGAGCGCCACGAGCTCAACCTCGGCTATGACTCCAATTTCGACTATCACGGTCGGGGCTATGCGACCGGCCCTTGCGCGATCACACCGCGAGCCCTACCTCCACTTCCACCATCTCCCATGGCTTTGCTTCCGGCTGTACGGCCGTCACCCGACATGTCACGGGCGCGTTTTGCTGCAGCAGGCGGAAGATGGCGGCGTTCTCTTGGCGGGGCACATAGCCCAACTTGGCCTGACCGCGGTAAATCTCGATGGCGCATTCGTCATAGGGATTGGTGGGCTCAGGTCGGAGCGCCAAGGCCTCTCCTGTGCGCATGCTGGCCACCTGCTCAAGCCCTTCATAGTAGCGGAAACCGGCGATGGAGAACCGACCGAGCGAGAGCAAACGCACGGGCGGCGTGGCAGGAGGGAGCACAGGGACGAGCAACGTCGGCAGCAGCGTGCGCAAGAAAGCGCGACGGTTTATGGTCATAGTGGGCCTCCTTGGCAGTCAAGGCGAAGAACTGTAAGGTCAGTATAACACACGGCCTCGCCAGATTCTGTCGCGATTGTGCCGGCGAGTATTGAGTCTCCTGGAAAAGGGGGCTGGCGCAGCTGCAGTGTGCCGAGGAGCACGTGCCAGGGCACGGCTGCACGCCGTAGCCGCCGATGCCCAGGGAGAGCAGCGCGCTCAGGGCGCGGCCGGAGCCGGCGGCGCGGGGGGGTAGCAGGTGCGGGCTGGGTCGTCCATGAGGGTTCCGCCATCCAGGGGAGCAGCCTGTAGGCGGCATCCAACCGCCACAGTCTTGCTCGATGCGGCCTTCCTCGATCAAGGCCGGGATGCAGGCCAGCAGGCCCAGGGCTTTGTACGTCTTCAGGCGCAGGTCATAGTGGCTGGCTTTCATACCCCCGGAGGCGAGTGAATCCACTCTGAGGGCCTGCTTGCCGGTGGCCGAGAGGAGGGAGACGGTCATGCCACCCGTGGCACGGACAAGCCGGGCGGTGGGGTTGCCATGGCCCCTCCCCCCTCTTGCCAAATTGATGATGGCGGGTCGAGTGCTGCAGTATGCTGCCCTCTCATGGGGGCTTAGGCCTCGCTGAGCACGCCGATTCTCCTGAGGAATGTGCGCTTGCTGTTATCGGATAGAACCTGGTACTTGGCTACAAGGCCATCTACCTCGAGGCTATCGAGGCGCTGATTACAGGTGTCGATTGCTGCTTTCACGGCCTTTAGCTGGTCCGCTTCCAAGAGCCTGGGTGCATTCTGCAGGCGACCTCTGACCTCCAAAATGTCTTCCGCAGTTGCCCTGAGCAGTGCCTCTTCTTCCGGTAGATTGTTTTTGAGCCAATCATTGGCGGCACGGCGCCTTCTTGCCCTGATCGTCTGCGCGATCCCCTGGTAGGAAGCTTCGTTGTCCAGGGGCGGCCCCTCGCTGCCAAACTCAGCCTCTGTTGCGGCGATACGCTCTTTTATGAGAGCATCGAACTCAGAGTCGCTGAGGTCGTTGCTATCCAACTGGCGGTAGCTTGACTCTAGGATCTCCAACTGCAGGCGGATCGACTCAAAGTCGCTGACGTCTTGCTCCTGTCCATCGAACAACTGGCGCAGCGCCGTCACCTCCTGGTAGAGGTCACGAATGTCATTGAGAGTCCGGATCTCTGCGTTGTACACCTGGAGCGCCCTGGCTTTTAGCTGTTCTCTGTGCTCAGCACAGGTCTGGTTGAACTGCGCCAGCTTGGCCGCGGCATCCTCAAGGCCGTTGCGCGGCATCTCAACTCCCCGTTCCTTGGCCTCAGCAAGCTTCTTATCGTAGATCGCCGCCTGGTCGAGCCAGGTTTTGATGGTGCGCATTGAGGTAGATGCGCTGGCCTTGTTGACACGGGCGAGAGTGTCGATATCCGCAAGGAGCTGGCGCACGCTGTCCAGATAGCGGATGTGCTGTTCGATCTGGTCCCTATGCTGCTCAAGAGCGGCCTTTTCTTCATCGAGACCGAGGGTTGCCAAGTTCTCGGCTACCCGGCTCATATTGCGCAGGAACTGCGGTAACTCGGCGATGCCTGCCACCGTCTGATGACGCAGCCACTCTGCGAAGCGTTTTTGCACCTCGATGCGCGCCTTGGCCTCGTGGACCTCGACCTTACGCAGCTGCTCTTCGGTCCATTGTTCGCTCTGCATGCTCAGAATGGCCCGCAAGCCCGACAGTTCTGCGGCACCCCACGAGAGCCTGCCAACATCACACGCCTCGGTCCCCGAGAGGACCTTCTTGAGCGCCTCATCGAGCTTGCGCCCGTAGTCGTTGAGGTGGCGCTGTGCCTGATCGGCCCGGAGACAGAGGTTCTCATATTGGTAGTAGAGCGACTGGGGAACTGGCAAGCGCTTCACCAGCTCGTCCGCTTTCTGCCGATATTCGATCTTTCCCGAATGCGTGGCCTCGATCTCCCAAGCATTCAGCAGGCGGCTCCACTCATCCATCGTCACGCCGGAAACCTGGACTACAAACGTGTCGTTTAGCACCGATTGCTCAAAGTAATTGCGAGGCAGAGCCGATTGCAGCCAGGTCTCGGTGCTGACGGATTGGCCGCCCCGCATGAGATCCAGCTTTCCCTTGCGCCCGCCGGCAAAGAGAGCGAGCAGAAGCCCTGCTGATGCTATGCTGCAACCGTATGGAGGGGCACACAGCATGCGTAGGGCCTCGCCCAGATTGAGGGACTGCGGACCGCTGTGGAGCGTCAATTGAGTTTCCAGGATCTTGATAACACGGCGCACCGATTGGTTGGCCGGCAGGAGCCGGATCGCCCCCGCGCTGTCAAGGGCACCCCAGGAGTTGTTCAGTACCTCGACTGCCCTGTTCTTTTGCTTGGCAGGGCGAGCAGCGATCCAATCTCGATCCATGTGCCCGAGGAAAAGCTCCCGTGTGAACAGGGCACAGTCGGTTGCCGCGTTGCCCGAAGCGGTGGAGAACCCATCGAAGGGAAATGGGATGTAGTTGGGGTAGACTGCCTTGAACAAGTCCGTGAGGGTAGCGCTAAGTAGCGAGACGGGGATTTCCTGGGCGGTAGCGAATACCATGTGTCGCTGGCGCTGTAGGCTCACAAACAGGTTGCGCAGGTCCTGCTCAACGCTGCTCTTTCTGTCGAGGATAAAGTTGATATAGCGCTGCGTTTCCTCGGTATCCATATCCTGCAGGACCTGGTATTCCGCTACCTTGGCGCCGAATGCCCCACCCTCATCATAGAGAAACGAGATGGCTATGGGAGCGCCTATCTCCCATCTGAGGCCAGACTTCTCCAGACAGGACCGCAAGTGTGCTTTTGCTGCCTCGCGCACTGCGGCCAGGTCGCTCTCGCCCCCGACATAGCAGTAGATCAACTGGCCTTTGGACTCGTCTACTGCTCGGGCGTTGAGCCAGTTCCGGAAGACGTGCTCGATCTGATTCGGCAAGAGTTGGACGTTTGCAAATGACACCTGATAGTTCCACTCTTTGGTCCGGATGTCACAGTGGGCGCCAAAGTCCGTAGGCAACACACCTAGATCGGGAAACCATTTGGCATACTTCTCGCTAAAGAACTGCGCCCGCAATGCCGCCGGCATATTTGTGACCTTGTCCTGCAGGTAGGCCAGGAATTGCCCTCGCGGCACGGCGTCGCTGACCAACTCGTACCGGTGCAAGCCCTCGTTCCAACTGAGGGCCCCCTTGTCCGCCTCGAGGGAATGGATGGCGGCTGCCACAGCATCCGCAGGAGAGCCACTGAACAGCGCGATGGCGCGGAGGCAATCCTCTTTCGAGGTTATCCTGGCGCTCGTCTTGGCCATCAACAATACGGACTTGAGAACCTTTACTTCTTCGGCAGTCAGCTGGTACTCGTACTTGGACAGGATACTCCTGTAGGCTTGAGCTCCGGCGCCCTGCTGCCCGAAGCGCTCCGAGGCAGAGAACTCATCGATCAAGGCATCATTGCAGAGATCGACTGGAGCGATCGAAAAGCCAACCGACACCTCGCGATCCACCATCGCACTGTAGGTATCGGCCAGGAGCGACAGGGCAGAGCGCTGCTGTAGGGACCGGCCCACCGCAGTCAGCCGATAGAGTAGCCACGTCGACAGGGGGTGGAGGGGCCAACAGCCTTTCTGGACGACTCGCCCAAAAGTATCCAGATTGGCCCAAACGGTGTTGTTTTCCAGCTCTGGGAACCAGCGCTTCATCTCCGTCTGCAGCGGTTCGGCAGATTCGCGCTGGGCCGCCACATACTGGTCCAGGGCAACGCGGTCGCGCTTTTCGAGCAGGTTGGCGATCAAGGTTTCCAGATTGGAGGACAACCTGACTTTCTGCATGACATCGTAGCGGGTTACGTACCTTTGCAAGTCGTCTCGGAGCTCCGGGGCGATGCGCGAAATGTAGGCTTTGAGGTCGTACTGAATGAAGCAGAGGAGGAACACCCCATCCGCATTGGCCTGCACCGATTCGTACAACTGCTGCAATGCGCCGGGGCCGGCGATGTGGGGCCTCTGAACGGAGAACTCGAGATAGCGCCCAAACTCATCAAAGAGGATGAGGATGCCCGCAAAGGGCTTGCCCTTGCCGCAGTAGGTCTCACGGGCTAGCCGCAAAAAGTCGTGCAAGGACTCCTGGCCTATCACCCGAATCGGGGCGCCCATCTTGCGCTCGCAGATGGCGCTAACACGCTGGAATACCTCTTCCTCCTGGCGCTTGAGTCGGTCGACGATCTCCTGTACGCTGGCCGTGCCGAACTCGGCCTCGTACTCGCGCCGAAGCGGTTCGAACAGCGACTCGGTGAAGTTGATGGCATACCTGAAGCGTGGGCGGAGATCCTCCAGTGGCGAGGTATCCAGCCCGCGTTTACTCAGGCCAAGCAAGACTTGTCTGACGATCTCACCGGTGAGGTCAAAGTCCTTCATTCCGTTCAGGGCAATGATCAGGAAGGGCTGATCTAATTGTTCCAGGATCTTGCGTGTCTTGGCGCCGATCTCCGGGTCGGCGCTGCGCAGATTGCCCAGGATCCTCTCCGCGGTCGCCGTGCCTGGAGAACCAAGCAGCGAGGCGAGAGTGACACTGAGATGAGACTTGCCTGTGCCATAGCCCGCAATGGCTAGAGTGAAGGGCTCGTCGGTTTTGCGGCCGGCGATCCTTTCGAGGATATCGAGGGTAAAGGATGCGCTGTCGACCGTGGGCAGAAGCTGATCCAAGTCCCCCCGGACAACGCCGTGATAGCTGGGGCCGTGGAACGCATAGTGAACAGCGGCCTTCTCAGCCAATTGCGGGTTGCTCTCGAGCCAGTCCGTCTGTACGGCACCGTTGAAGAGCAGATCCTTTCTGAACGAGACAATATCACCGAGCCTCATCACTCGTAGCCTCCTGTCACGCCAAGTCGTCAAAGATGTGTGGCCACACACTCTCAGCCGTGGCTCGCCTCTCCAGGAGCCATGGCCGCATTTGCCTGTCGATCATCGCAAACCCCTTGCGATCCAAGAGGGAGCACGCCTGCTCCACATCATCCTCATTCCAGAGGCAGATGTCGAACCACAGGGTCCTTTCAAAGTCCGAGAGAGTCACCTGCGCCTGAATTGGGAAGTGCGCCTCCATAAGGGCAAGGACGATGGCCGAGTAGGCGGCCGCGTAAGCGTCGAGTATGGGCGCCTTGTGCCTCTCGATCTCATCATCCCTTGTAGTTGTGAGAATCCTGGCCCGACCCAGGGCTGCATCGTCCGTATAGGCCCTGATCAGGGGACCCGTGCGATCGTTGCCGGAGCCGTAAATGCCGCTGAGGTAGCTCTCCAACTGCGGGCGCGTGAAACGGCTGCCCAGCACACGCCGCCCGACAGCGAACACGGACCGCCAGGCAGAGGCCCCCCTCTCTGCGCGGCAGAGATTCATGTGCACAATCCACTGCGTCAGTTCTTCGCCCAAGTAGCGGTCATCGGAATAAACAGCACGCCCCAATGGGGTGAGCACCGGTTTTTTGATAGCGCTCTTTGTCTCTCCGGCAAGGTCGACCAGGCCCATGCCGCGGGCATAGTCCAGGATGGCCGGCACCTTGCCGGTTGACACTCCCATCGGGATACCCGTTTCCGCGCTGATTTCCTGATAGCTCCCCTGCTTGCCAAGAGCGGCATAGTGGAGCAGCGCGCCGATAAGGTGGCGCTCAGGCACAAAGGTCTTGTGGAAGTTGATGGGCAGCACTTCAAAACCTCTCTTCCAGGGGCGTTATGCGGATCCTGAACCACTTTTTCATGTCCAGCCCCCTGGTGGATTCATTCCGGGCTGGGCCGAGAGAGTAGCACTCGCCCCTGGCCAGAGAGGATAGGCGTTGCACCCACTCCTCGCTCTTGTCGCCCGTGGCATCCGCCAGAACCTGCGCAAAGGATTTGAGTTCGGTATCAGCGGGCTTGAAAAAGAGCTTGTGGCTGGCCTGGAACAACTGATCGCGTGCATCCTTGTCCAAGCTGCTCAATGTCTGTGTCGCCAGGACGAGCGAGAAACCGAACTTGCGCCCTTCGGTCAGCATTTGGCCCAATGGGCTGCCGGGACGATGATCGAGGTTCTGGATCTCGTCGAGCACCACGATGCGCGGTCGGTCTTTGCTGCCCTGGGCGCGGTAATAACGGTAGAGATCGATGAGAGAAAACTCGGTGATTAGCCGTGCGATATCTTTCGAAAAGCCTGCCAACTGGACGATATGGCAGCGTGACTTGGTATCGATATACATCGCCTCCCAACTCGCTGGGTCCTCCTGTGCGAAGGGATGCATGTCAACAAAGGGCCGGATTCTGCTGAGCGCTGTAGCGGCCGAGCTAGCCACAGGCCCGCCTGCAGCGCTCATGGCATCCAGGCTCGCTGCCAGGGCTTCCAGATTGAAGGAGGCGCTATCCGCTGTCAGGCCATCTCGGATAGCTGTGTAGAGCGCTGACTTTTGCTGATCGCCGATCTGGTAGACTTCTGAGAACACCCCGGTCACCCGCTGGGCGGTGGTGGAAGGATCCTCATCAAGGCGCTCATCGTCGATATAGTCGCACTGTTGCCGGAAGGGGTTGATCGGTAGAGGCTCCTTGCGCACCAGGTGCTGCTTTGGACTCAGCCTCTCGCGCACGACCTTCTCGAGTTGATGGGAAGTGAAGCCATTGGTATAGTCGACGATGAGTGCGTTCTGCCCGGCTTTGCCCAGTTCGCACAAGAGAGCTTGGATCGTATAGGTCTTGCCGGTACCTGAAGCGCCAAAGACCAGGATGTGGCGGTTGGGCAACTGTGGATGGCCAAATTCCCAGAAGACTTGTTTGCCGCCGGAAGTTTGCCCTAGCAACACGCGCTCCACTATCTGCGGCTCAGGCGTAGCCGCCACCTTGCTGGCTCCCAGCAGGTCGTCTGCTTCCAGGGGGTGTGGCGCGCCGGCCGGCGGCTCATCGCCCGATGCCGAGATTTTGGTCTTGCCCGATGGTATCCCGCTTCCTGGCGCCTGTGGGGAGGGCCAGACATCCACCGAAGGGCCAGTAGAGGGCGCGACGCTGCCAACTTCCGACTGAGCCGTGCTCTGAAGCTGGAACGTCCGCCGGATGGCGGGCAGGCCAGCCAGGATCTGAGTGTTATAGCCCTCCAGGCAGGCGCGCTGCACCAGCCCTGCACCCGCGGTGAGCGCCGGGATCGTGATCTCGTCTCCCTCGATCTCCAACTGCCATTCTACCTCGCGCTGTAGGCTGTTTTGGTCGCGGTCCGTCCAGAGGGCGAACACTGCACCCTGCCAAGAGATGGAAAAATAGCCATCGGCCAGTCGCTCCAGCGCGCTCAGCGTCCGCTTGTAGTCCGCTTTGGGCGTACTGCTCCGGCTTGCCAGCAGCCGGTGCAACTGCATCCACCAGTATCGTTGGTCCGGTCGGTCGTTGACTCCTTCTTGCTTGTGCTCGTTGCGTGGGCTGAAACGGCCGACGAGCCTGCTCAACCCTATTGCCACCTGATCGTGTGCCTCACTCAGGTGGCTGTCTGACCATTTGGCCAGCTTGCACTCAATGATCTGAGCATTGATATCCAGGTGGCCGTCGACGATGCGCGCCCGTAGCCGGAGCAGATCGGGGCGCAAGGCCTCTTGGCCATCGCTGAACCAATGTCGAAAAGCATCCAGGGAGATGATCTCGTCGCAGAAGGCCTGTCGGTCGCGCTGCAGCAGTTTGCGCACGGTGGCATAGGCGATATAGTCGCGCACGTACTGCGAAGGCCCTGTGGCCTTGACGACGGAGAGGCCAGCCATCCCTTCCGCCTCGGCGATGAGACTCTCGGCAATACGTTTGCACAGCTCCGGGTTCGAAATGCCAAAAAGCTCGGCGAGTTGGGCGCCAATTTGTTCCTTCACATAGGCCAGCGCAAACTGCTCTGTCGAAATGGTATAGTTGTTCTCCCCATGGGCGCCTACGCCCGTGCCGAATCCGATGATCTCGCGCCTTCTCGCACCGTTGGGCATGGACTTGCGTAGCAATTGGTCATCGATGGTTGGGTCTACGCACACTACCCAAGCGCTCTTTTTGTGCGCCGCATCCAGCACCTCTTCCCAAGGCAAGAAGTTGCTCTGGCTGATCACGGCATGCCGTTGCGCGGGATTCATGGTCTCTGGGAAAAGGGCCCTGGCCATTACTTCGGCGTGCAAGGTGGCCAGCGCAAACCGCCGGTGGCTGAGTACGCGCTCGCGCTGGCCGGCAGCCGCACCACCCTTTATAGCGCAACATACCTTCTCAAGCACCGGGAACTGGCGAAAGCCATCGTCGGCTCGTTCGTCAACTTCGATGCCTTCGAAGCGGCTGGCGCCATCCTCGACCAAGTCGGTGAAGAACATGATATCCAACGCTGTTTGGCGCAGCAGACGCGTCAGTTGCTCCTGGTAGCGCTCACCCGCCACCATGCGATAGGCGATGGCGATGCGACAATTCTCATAGTGGCGCTTGCTGGATGAGAGTTCGGCTTCCTGCCACCGCTCCCGCCAGGCATCCAGCCAACGGCCTGTGGCCGAGTCATCTCGCCCCGTCGAAAAGATGGTAATGCTCAGGCCATAAGGCCGTTCACCGCGTCCAGGCAGGATCGATTCCTGGAGGAAGGCGTCGATGCCGGCGATGATAGGCTGGATCTCTCGCCCGCAGTATGCACCCACAGCCAGGCCATCGTCGGCGTGCGGGTGCAGGGCCAGGTAATCCTGTAAGGTGTGGCAGATGAGGGCCGAGGCTCGCGTCTCCTGGAATAGTTCGGCATCGGTAATTTCTTCGTCATCTTCACCCTCATAATCCAACAGCAGGCGCGAACTGAGTTCTACCACGGGCTGGCGACAGTGCCCCAGCAAGTGAGTGTAGCCGTAACTACGCACCTGGCTGTCCAGCGCTGGCGCACCGGTGTTCCTCAGGATGCCGAAGAGGGGGCGCTCCATCTGCGCCAGGTCCGTCAGACGGTTCCATGCACTCTCGGCAAAGCGCCGCCCGCCCGCTTGGCGCAGCCCTTCGTTGGCGTTCACGCTAAAGATCTCGCACAGGAAGGAGTGTTGGTGACGCATCATGTCTAGCACGGCGGGGTGCAGGGGTGTGGCCACGGCGCAATCGAGACAGGGTTGCCACTGCCAGTGCGGACTGTCTGTGCCGTGGCTATCGACGAGCAGGAAAGCCTTGAGCAGGAGCGGGGCCAGCGTGCTGCTCGCCCAGTGGCACAGGAGCGCATTGCAGGCTTGGGCATAGGCTTGGCGGAGCTCATCATAGCGGTTCTCCAACGCGGCAAACAGGCCATCCGCTTCACAGGCGCGCAGGAATGCCTGGAACTCGGCTGAGAGTTTCCGCAGAGACGCCAGCGCTGGGTCTGCGGCGTCGATATCCGGCGCCGATAGCAGATCGATGCACTTGCGGCCCTTTACCTGGCCCAGGGCTACGCCCAGCAGCCGGTTCACCTCGTCCGAGTCCCGCGCCATGAACAGCTCGGGTATGTAGGGCACAGCGTATGCCGGCAGGGAATTGCCGCCCTGCCGGAAGCCATCCAGCGCCCAGGCGTAGAGGCTCACCAGCAGGCGCGATGGGTGGTTGGGGGGCAGGCACCAGACGAATTCACGTTTGAGTGGGCTTTCACCGCAATCGAGAATGACCTC
>Ga0078972_1007986_pt1 | contig 22777 bp, 13 predicted proteins | sample YelNatPaOPGAMG01_FD_67568 | JGI IMG/M metagenome (GOLD analysis project Ga0078972, IMG submission 67568) | Hot spring thermophilic microbial communities from Obsidian Pool, Yellowstone National Park, USA - OP-RAMG-01 (SPADES assembly) (version 2) | ecosystem: Environmental > Aquatic > Thermal...
TTTCACTATGCAAAAGTTACGGAAATTGACGTCACCCGCGTCACCCAAGTCACCCGCAACCTTGCAAGGGTTTGACGAAGAAAGACTTCTGAGTCGAGTGTAGGGTGACACCACCGCCAAACCGGCGTCACCCAGGCGTCACCTGGTGTCAGCCGCCGGATGATGCGGCTTCCGCAAGTTTGATTTCAGCCGCTGGCCGACTCGAGAAACCGAGGGCTCTACCTGGCCAGGCTGGCGACGGGCGCGGCAGTCGCGGCTGCGGCCGGAATACCTCGGGTCACGGTGGCGTCTTGGCTACGCCGGGGACACCTGGTGCGGCCGGCATGAGCGACGCGCGCGTGGTGCAGGAGATGGCCGAGACCGAGATGGCGGAGGGGCGGCGGACGTCAGCGCTGTTTACCCTGCGCCAGCACGAGACTACGGCAGGGACGGAGAGTTGGGAAGCTGCGGTATGCCAGGACCAGCTCGCTGAATCCCTGCGTGCTCTTGCTGATAGCCAGCAGGCTCAGGTCAGGCCATCCCTGGCCGGGAAACTCCGCCAGCTCGCCCAGCGTGTCCAAAAGAGCCGCTTGAAGGAGGATGTGCGGAACGAGATCATGGAAACGATACAGGAGCTGAGCGGCTATCTGGATCGAGACTGACGCGGACAACGCCCAAGGGAGGTGCACAGTGCCGATCTACGAGTACCGGTGCGAGAACTGCGGGCGCAAGGTAAGCGTCCTGGTCCGGCGGATGGGGGAGGAGGCCGAGCGGTGCCCCCGCTGCGGCTCGCCTCGCCTCCTGCGGCTGTATTCCCGCTTTGCTTTGGCGCGCAGCGAGGAAGACCGGCTGGAACGCCTGGCGGACGAGGCTGAGATGGCCGGCATTGACGAGAACGATCCCAAGAGCGTGGCGCGCTGGATGCGACGCATGGGCGAGGAGCTGGGCGAGGACAGTGATGAGTTTGAGGAGGCGCTGGAGGAAATCGAACGCGGCGGTCTGGACGAAGACGAGGAAACTGCCAGCGACAGCGGGTCTGAATCTTCAGCGGAGTGAAGGGGACTGGAGCGGGAGACGGGATTCGAACCCGCGACGTCCAGCTTGGGAAATTACTCGCCCCTTAGTTTCCAAGCACTTAGCGGATTCGGTCCTCTCCGTTCCAGTCGTTCCAGTTCAACGGCTTGTCGTCTAGTTCAAGCTCTCGTTCGCCTGCCTTGCCGTACGGTAGTACGGCCTGATGCGTCTCGCGCAACCTGCCTGCTGCATGCAGGCTCGCGAGAGGCACAGAATGAACGATTCCAGTCTACTTCAACCTGCATCCCAAATTCCGCAGCCGCATTTGCTCTCCGCGGCTGAGCGGCTCATCCTGAAGTATCTCCATTCGGTCGGCGGACAAGCGCCGCTCAAGAGCGTTTGCCTGTCCATCCTTCCGGCCAACCGGCAATTGCTCCTGCGCGCAATCGAGCGCCTGGCGCGGCGCGACACCTGGCGATGATTTATGCCCTGCTCGATGTTGACGAGCTGATCTGGATTCCCCATCTTGAGGCGGCGCTGGCAGTCTGGCGCTACTCGTATCAGACCTGCCGCTGGCTGTGGGGCCAGAAGCTTGGCGATCCGGTGGCGGACGCGATCATGGCCGCACTGAAGCGATCGGGCGACAAGGGCTGACGCGGACGCAGATTTACAGCGACGTTTTCCAGCGGCACGTTCCGCGCGAGCAGATCGAGGCGGCTTTAACGGCGCTGGCCAGCGCAGGCTTGGCGCGAGCGGACAAACGGTCTGGGGCCGGAAGACCGATCGAAGTCTGGGTCTGCGTTTCTGAGGAATCGAAACCGGTGAAAAGAGGCGACCGCTCTCCAGCCAGGGCGGCCAGGATGCCGCGTGAGTGCGTGCGAACCCATCGGTTGGCCTCCCCCTTGCGCTTTCCGGGCGCTACGACGCGCCGGTGCACGCGCCAGCAAGCGCCGGGTTTTACTGCCCGCGATGCTGCCCGGCCTGCGCCGGGCGCGATGCCGCCCGCGGCCAAATTGCGTGAAGCGTACGAGACCTACTGCCGCGAGAACGGCGAGAAGCGGCTGATCCATGCCAGGGAGTTCGCGGCGGGCCTTCGGGCCCGAGGCTGCGAGCCGGACAGGATAGCAAAGGGAGTAAGAGGGTGGCGCGGAATCGGATTGCTTGCCCAGGAAGAGCAACGGCTTGGGTGACACAGGTGACGGAGGTGACGTCACTTCCGGAAAAGTCCTTACGCGAGGCTTTCACTATGCAAAAGTTACGGAAATTGACGTCACCCGCGTCACCCAAGTCACCCGCAACCTTGCAAGGGTTTGACGAAGAAAGACTTCTGAGTCGAGTGTAGGGTGACACCACCGCCAAAACCGGCGTCACCCATGCGTCACCTGGTGTCACCCGCCGGATGATGCGGCTTCCGCAAGGTTGATTTCACCCGCGCTCGCCGACTCGGCAAACCGACAGGTCTACCTGGCCAGGCTGGCGAGGGGCGCGCATGGGGCTCAGGGGCCGCTTTAGAGGGGCGGGAACGCGGCTTGCTTGGGGGCCGGGCTGCGGCCCCAGAGGCCCCGAGGCCTGGCTAAGGGGCGCTCAGGGGATAAGGGCCGAACGGCAACGGCGGCTCGTCACGTGACCCTCCCTCTATGCTTCGCGCGGAAAGTAGGTCGGTTAGGTCGGCTGGAATTCCGAAGAAGTTCCCTAATCGGTTCCCTCGTGGGTTTTGTAGTCTCTTGCCGTGGCCGGTAGGTGGTTTATTTTCAATGGTGAGCGCGGGAGGAGTCGAACCTCCAACCTACTGATTAAGAGTCAGTTGCTCTGCCAGTTGAGCTACGCGCCCGTTGCTGTTCGGCTCGTGGAAATGGCGGCACCCACTTCCCGGCTCCGCGGTCCTGTCCGCGACCCTACTGGCCGCGGATATCGGACGCTTCGGCTTGCGCCCTGAACGGACCTGCGTCCGCCGGCGCCAAGCTGAGGCGCCTTGCCATCGCCACGGTTCAACGGCTGCCACCTCGCCGACCCTCGACGGCCCGGCGAGGCAGGCCTCTTTCAGTGTAACACAAACTTCGACCGGCGCTTCAACACGCTCCACCGCCGCTGGCTCCGCCCACGGAGCGCAGAAGAACCTCACGGCCCACGCTGCGGCATCTGCAGGATTCCGGCTCCATAACGTAGACGAGGCTGGCCGGGCCATACCCTCCGCCGCGGTGTCAGAGAGCAGATAGCGAGGGAGGTCCCGCGCTTCATGGCTCTACGGCCTTGATGGTCAGCGTCACGCCCTGCCGTTTTTCACCGAGCGTAGCCCTTGCGCCCGCGGGATTCCACACCGTGATGTTTCCGGTCGTGTCGTAGAGGCCGTAATCGCCCTCGGTCTCCTCGAACAGAAGCACCGGGCGGTCGCGTGTGTCTTCGACCGTGCAGTCGGCGAAATCAATCCCGCCGAAACGGGTAGTGACGCTCGTGCGAAAGAGGTGCAGCCAGATCGGGGCCCACGCACCCGCCGCACCGCCGCTGGTTCCCCGATACATGCGGTTCCTCGCCACGTTTCGCAGGGTGCAATTGACGAAGCGCACGCGCGCGGCAGCAGAGGACTTGTCCTGGATTTTGATTCCGTAACCCTCGGTGTTTTCCACCGTGCAGTTGCGGAACTCGATCCATCCTCGCGGACCGTCGTCGGCCAGCTTGGTCACGCGAATGCCCGTGCCCCGCCGGCTGCTCACGCGACAGTTGTCGAAAAGGATAGAGACTTCGCCCGAGCTGGCCTTCAGGTTGGCCAGAAAGATTTCGATGCCGTCACCGTAGTTGTCCTCGAACCGGCAATTGCGGAAGACCACGTTGCGCACACGCTGGGCCGGCGTGTCGGGTTCGATGTCCACCCCGGAGGAAGGCGGCGTGCCCCAAGTGTTGCGGAATACGCTGTCTTCCACCACCAAGTCCTCGGCGCTGATCACGCTGATGCCTTGACGGTAATGGTTGTCGCAGACCACGTCCTTGATGTGGACGTTCTTCGAGTAAGGTTGGCGTCCGCCGGCAACGAAGATGCCGTCGCCGCCGCTGTCCTTCAGGGTCAGGCCGTAGACTCGCAGGTTCGTGCAGCCGCGCAGGGAGAGCGCCATGCGCCACTCCGCTCGCGGATATTGCCCGAACCAGCGATTCCAGCCGAACTCCAGCAGCACCTTGCCCACGATGTAGTCTTCCTTCTGCATGCGCAGCGTGGCCCCGTAGCCGCGGATGGTGAGGTTAGTTACATCCTGGGCCGTGAAGAGCGAGTCGCCGGTGCCCCGAAATTCACCGCGCTTGGCGGTGATGACCACGCCGTCCTCGAGCACCAGCTCCAGATTGGAGGCCAACCGGATGGGCCGCACAATCCAGTCCTTGCCCATGTTGGGCACGATCACGCGCCGGGCGCCAGAAAGGATGGCGGCCTGGAGGGCATCGGTGGCGTCCTCCTCGTCGAATCCCCACCATGCTGCGTTGGCCACGTGGCGCTTGCCCGCAAGCACCTCCTGAACCGCCTGCGGATCGGGCGCATTGGGGCCCCACGACGATGTCTGTCCGAACATCCGGCAAGACAGCAAGGGCAGCAACCACAACCACACTGCGCAGTTCCTCGTGCGATGCGCTTTCATGCGACCATTGTCCGCGATCACGGAGTGCGAAGGACGGGACGCCGAGGCCATGCTGTGCCGCAGCGGTACTCTCGGCGGCCCCTGAGGGAATGGGCGAGACGCGGGGATGAAACGGACCTTGACCGCTCAGCTCAGCCTGCTTTCTCGACGGTCCCCTGAGCCTTAGCAACGATCAAGCGACTTAAGGCTTTGTTCGTCCCGCGCGGGCGTCACCCGATGCCATGCTGGCTTCAAAACATCAGGCGCAGCGCGAGCTGGACAATTCTGGGATCGTTAGCTTGCTGCGGCGTCACCTGCCCGAAGGAGGGCGAGGTGAGGCTGGTGTTGGGCGCGCCGAAGCCCGGCGTGTTGGCCAGGTTGAACGCCTCGGCCCGGAGCTGCAATTTCATGCGTTCGTAGACGGGAAAGTCCTTGAACAGTGAGAAGTCCAGCGTCACGGGTACGTGAGTGCGGATGCCCGGCAGGGTTGTGCTCAGCGTGCGCAGCGTGAAGGGCGGCTGCTGAATCCACGCCACCGGCTCCGTGGGGCTGACGCAGTTCTGTCGCACGCCTGTTGTCAACACCGTGCAGGTATTGAACCAGCGCTGCATGGTGGGCTTGGGGAGCTTGGGATTCACGCCTGACGAAAAAGCTCCGCCCGGCGCGCTTACCAGCGTCCCAGTCATGGCCCGCAGGATGAAGTTCGTCTGCCAGCCGCCCAGCGCGTAACGGGTCGCGCCACGGCTGCGGCTGAAGAAAGGCAGCGCGTAACCGCCGCTGACCACGAAGAGGTGGTTGGGCTGCGAGGCCTGCGCGCGGGCCGGCCTCTCCAGCGGATCCTGGTCGTTAAGGTAGCCCGTGGCGCTCATGGGCTTGCACCAGGTGTAGGATGTGCGGAAATGCAGACCAGCGCTCAGGCGTTTCTCCAGGGATGCTTCCAGCGCGTTGTAGGAGGTCCGCCCGTAGGGCCACTGCGAAATGGTCACGTTGCCGAAGTGAGGGTACGGTCGGAGCAGTTGCTGCTTGGGCACCGTGGGCCCGTTGTAAGCGCTGCCCGGCAGCATTCCGGCCAGCGGGTTGGGGACCTGCGTGAGCAGGTCCGAGCCCAGCGCCAGGTACTGGACGGGCACGAAGTTCATGTTCTTCGAAGTGCCAAAATCGCGCGTGCGATTGCCTGCGTAAGACACATCCAGCACCATGCGGAAAGGCAACTGTTGCTGGAGGCTCACCGAGAACTGCCACGCGTTGGGGATCTCGCGCCCGAACCAGCCTGCGCTGATGTTCTGGCCAAGCAGCGTGGCCAGTCCCAGCGAACGCCCGGGCGGCTGGATGATCCCTGTCGGATAAGGATTGCTGAGGCGATTGGCGGGCGTCAGACCGCCATCGGTGGAAGCGACGTAGGCCGTGGAAGTGCTGAAGCCCAGGTTCCCTCCGGTGTCGAAGCTCGGCATGTAAGTCAGCCCGAAGCCTCCCCGAAGCACCGTGGCGCCAAACAAGCGATAGGCGACACCGACACGCGGCTGCACGTTATTCAGGTCGCGCTGGAAGGGCAGGCGATGATCTTTGTCTGTGAAGAGCAGGCCACCGCGCAGATCGAGGCCCGGTACCTGAAGCGGACTCTTGGCGTTGAAATCGAAGCCGCGGTTCTGGCGGTCGTAGCGCTCACTGAGCGGTGACTCGTAATCCCAGCGCACGCCCAGGTTCAAGGTCAGCCGGCTTGTCAGCCGCCAGTCGTCCTGGATGAAGCCCGCCCAGTAGAGCGCCTGGTAGGCGGGCGCAATGTTGTAGGGCACGCTGGCGCTGGCCGGGTAGCCGAGCAGGAAGCTGGCGAATGCGTTGCCGGCGGCGGCCTCAGCGCGCAGGGCGTCGCGCTGCGTAAATGCCCGCGTGAAGTTGAACGTGCCGAAGTTGGATATGGGCATCTGGAGGTTGTAGCGCATCGCCCTGAACTCGACTCCGGTTTTGATGGAGTGCGTGCGCGCCACCCGATTCACGGTGGAAGTCACCGAGTGAGTGTCGGTCGTTGTGTACTGGCTCTCGGCGGCGGTCAGGGTGGCGTAATCGGTGACTGCCACGCCGGGAAAGGTGAGCCGGGGAAGTTGGGCCACCAGCGATGGCGGGAAGCCGAGCGCCGATGGATCGAACTCGTCGCCCGGCCGCTTCAGCCCGAAAGGATGGCGCACCCAACCGTATCGGTTATCCCAGACCAACCTTGGGCTGAGGACAGCCGTCCAGGTCAGCGCGGCGCCGTAGTTGTTTCGCCAGTGCTTGTAGCCGAAGTCGCCCGGCGGGCTTGCGGGGAAGGGGAACGCGGCGTCGCCCTTGGTTTGCGTGCGCACGTTGCGTACGAAGCGCCCCATGAGTTTGTGGTTCTCGGTCACCTGCTGGTCCAGCCGCACGGCGTACTGGTTGTAGCTGTCCGTGTCGGCGTTGGGACTGGCGACGTAGTTGAAGGCCCCGGTAATTGTGCCAGGCTGGTTAGGGCGCGGCCAGTACTGCGTCAGCCTGGCAGCCACCGGATCTATGCGCGCACCGGGGATCCGGTTGCCCGGAAAGGGATCACGCACCCAAGCGCCGCCAACCTGGTGCGTGGTGAGCGGGTCGTAAATGGTGATCGGCTGGCCATTGGCCTGCAAGGTCTGTGAGAAATCACCCTGCCGCTGCAACTCGGTGGGTACGGTGCCCACGTAAGGGTTGGGGTTGCTGTTGCGGATGGCCTCGAAGGAGAACATGAAAAACGTGCGGTTGCGCCCGTCGTAGAGGCGGGGAATCCACACCGGACCGTCCAACTGGACGCCTGGCTGGTTCCACCGGTAGACGGCTCGCGGGCGATTGGCCCAGTTGGATTCGAACAGGTTGGCCGTCAGCTTGTCGTGCCGAAAATAGTGAAACAGCGAGCCGTGGAACGCATTGGTTCCGCTCTTGAGCGCAACATTGACGATGGCGCCCGAGGTGCGACCGTATTGCGCGTCGTAAATATTCGTCTGGACGTTGAACTCTTGTACGGCTTCCGGGGACGGTACGAATCCCACGTAGGTGTGATTGGCGCGTTCGGGCGGCGCGTTGTGGACGCCGTCCAGCAGCACCTCGTAGCGCCCGCCGATGCCCTGCATGGACATCTGGGCGGCCGCACCGTCAAAGGGCCTCCCGTAAGAAGCCACTTTGCCGGTGTAGAGGCCGCTGTAAACGCCTGGCGTGGTCGCCGCCAGCAAAAATGGATTCCTGCCCAGCAGCGGCAAGTCGCGCACCTTGGCCGAATCCACCAGCTGGCCCCGCGACGCCGTGGCGGTTTCCAGGAGCTCGGCTTCCGCGGTCACTGTGATCGTTTCCGTGGTGGCGCCGACCTCCAGCGTCAGATCCACCTGGAGCCTTGCCCCCACGTAAAGCTGCACCGGCTCACGCACTGCTTTCTTGAACCCCGAGGCGGTCGCAGAAACGCTGTAGCGTCCGGGGATCAGCAAGGGCGCAACGTAAACGCCGCTTTCGTTGGTCCGGAATGTCGAAACGACGTTGGTGTCGAGATTCCGGATTTCCACGGTGGCGTTGGGAACCACGCCCCCTTGAGGATCCGTGACGGTTCCGGTGATCGTTCCGCGGAACTCCTGCGCACGGGCGGCAACCAGTGCGAGAGCCGCCCAGCAGAGCAAGTTGAACGTGAAAGAGCCAGCCAGGGTTCTCTTCCTCATATGAGACCTCATAGCATTTTTCCGCTTTTCCTTGTTAACAAACCCATCATAGGCCGGCGGGGCGCTTCGGTCAAACCAGCGCCGGCGCATCCCGCGACCCCGTTCTCACGAGGCGGCCCGGCGCCGCATTGCGGCAGCAACTGGCCGGATTCGTGCGGGCGGAATCGGGACGCTACGTTCAGCGCACCCGGGCCCTCCGGTCGGTAGGGGCAAGGCTGCCGGCGTGGATGGGATACATGCGGGCATGCGCCGAACGCGCAAACTCAACCATTTCCCGATATGGCAAGTCCTGTTGGTTGAGGAAACCGAGATTGTAATTCTCGCCGTCGAAGCGGCCGGTGACGGGCTGATCCACCATCTGGAAATAATGCACTCCCACGATGTCCGGGTGCGCGGCGGCGTGCTCGAGATAATACTGATAGGCCACACCACGCTCGGTTTGATCGCGCACCATGACGAGCGACGGCGCGTAACCGCGCTCGGCTGCTCCGAAGTGAAACTCGCCGATCAACACGGGCCGGCCCGTGAGCTGCGCCAGCTTTTGAACCAGCTCGGGCGGCGGCTCGAAGCGGTAGATGTTGATGCTGACCACATCAAACACGTCGTTGGCGCGCAACACCGGATCCGGCGCGGCGCCCGCCCAGCGAATTCCCAGGATCAGATGGTTCGGATCGGCCTTCTTGATGGCCGAACAGACTACCTGAAAGTAGCGGCGGGACAATGTCTCCATCAACTCCTCGCGCGCCGCGGCGTGGTCGCCTTTTTGCGCCAGAAAGCGGCGTACGAAGTCCTGGGTGGCCGAAGGTTCCGCATCGCGCAGGATGGAATCAATCAGGTTGCGATAAGGCCAGCGCGGCTCGTTGCCGATGAAGTAGCCGATCAGCCTCGGTTCCTCGCGGAAACGGGCGCACTGGCTTTGAGCGTCCTCTTCGGCGCTGCGCACGAACTCCTCAGCATACACGTCCGGGAAACCCTGCCAGCTCTTGCGGCTGCGCCCCAGGCGCACGTTCGTCACGAAGGGCATCTCCGGTCGCTCGAACCAGGCGGCGTCCGACCAGTTGCCGATCGTGTTGAAGCCCCAGGCCTTGAGGCGGCGGACCTGGGCCGCTTTCCAGCGCGCCACGAAATCCTCCTCCCCATGCCGTAGCCGCACGTTCGCCTGGTAGAAATCCGCTGTTTCGCCGGCGCCCGGCGGCAGCCTGGCGAAAAGCATCTCGCGGCCTTTCACCCGTGTGGGATCGCGGTATCGCACGCAATCCATCCCCGCCGACCAGAACAGATGCCCGTCGGGATCCACCAGCCACCAGCGCCCCTCGATGCGCGCCGTGTGGAAGAAACCGGTCGCGCGTTCCCTGCGCTCGGCCCAGCCGCCGTGAGCCGAGTAAGGAAACTTGGGCGCCCGTTCCAGCTCGGCGTCCTCCCGGCTCCAGGCTTGCTTCAGCTCCTCCAGCGAGTGCACCTTGCCCGGCCATTCGGCCGCGATCCACTGGCCGAACTCGTCCACCACCGGGCGCGCGAGCAGCACCTCATCGGCGACTTCGCCTGTGGCGAGCGCGAACGGACCCAGCCGCAGCGTGACCTCGCGATTGGGCGCCATCCGGATCACCAGCGACTCGACTTCTCGCAGGTCAATGTGGTTGCCCCAGTTCGAGAGCCAATACCCCCGGAACTGGCGATTGTTGGTGTACTCACGCGTCAGCAGGGCGTTCGGGATCACCGCCTTGACAGGCACGTTCTCGAAAGGCTGCACGCGGTAAGTAAATGCCTGGCCTTGCCGGTTTCTGATTTGCAGCTCCCAGCGAATCGTGGAATCGGAAACAAACTCGAAGCACAGACTGTAGCGCGTCCAATCCCGGGCTGTTTCCGGAACAGGAACTGTGAGGCTCCCGGGCATTTCCCTCGGCGCAAAGCGCAGCACCACGCTGTCCGGCTTGGGCCCCGGCGCAACCTGTACGCCTTCGATCTGCGCTTTCTTGAGATTGTCGGGGGCCAAAAGACCGGCCAGCGGGTTTTCAGCCCCTGTCAAGCTGAGCGCAGTAACAAGCGCAAGAGTGAATTCTCTGGCAATTTGCATCAGAAATCCATCCTCATGCCTACTTGTACTGTTCGGTTGCCACTAACGCTGGTCACTTGCCCGAACAAGGGGCTTTTGACGTCTGTGTCGATGCCGCCCAGCGTGTGGCGATTGAACGCGTTGAGGAACTCGGCCCGGATCTGGTAACGCCAGCGCTCCCGCAAGCGGAAGTTCTTGAGCAGGCCGAAATCCTCGTTGCGCGTCCAGAAGCCGCGAATCTGCCCGTAACGGACAGCGGCATTGCCCAGCGTCAGAGGAGGCGGGTCCGAGAACAGCGCTTTGTTTACGTAGGTGTTCTCCGGCGCCGCGATGTTGGCGAAATTGAACCGGGAGCTGTCAAACGAGGCGTTCTTCATGGGCCCGGCGGCCACATTGGGTCGTTGGCCGCCGTTCCATCCGTTAGGCATGGGATTGGAGGCCCCGCCGAAACCCAACGGGCCTCCCGAGTTATAGTTCAGGATGCCGGAGAGCGACCACCCGCCTAGCACGGCGTCCAAGACGCGATGAGGCAGCGGCAGGGCCCGCCCTTTCCCTACCGGGATATCCCACTGGAAGTAAGCCTTGATCATGTGGGGCAAATCGAAACTGGCAGGCGCTTTTTCCAGGCGCAGATTGTAGTAATCCAGCGGCCCCGCATTATCGCCCAGGAAAGAAGACTCGGTGTTGGAAAGCACCTTGGACCACACATAGTTCGCGTAAATGGTCAGGCCCTTGCGCAATTGTCTGTCCAGCGTGATCTGGAGCGAGTGGTAATGCGAGAAGCCCAGCGGCGCGGCGTAGGGGCTGATGGTGTTGATCCCCGAAAGCTGGGGAAACTGGCGCAGTGCGCCGGCGACCGTGCCGCGGTAACCGGGGAAGGGATAGCGGACTCCGTTGGCTGCAGCCTCCTCGGGACTGCGCACCGGGTTCGTCAGCCGCTGTCCGAAATCCGTCAACACAGAGGCCGGCAATTGGTTCAGGCGGGCCAGCGCGTTGTTCCTGATCCCCGTGGATTTGTTGGCCACGTAACCGATGTCCAGCACGGTGGAGGAGCCAAGTTGCCGCTGAATGTTGAAGTTCCATTGCTGGGTGTATGGCGCGTGCCCGTAGGTGGGATCGATCATGGAAGCACTTCCGGCGCGGTTGGCGTAGGAAGGATCCATCGCGCCGGGGATGAAGCGATCGGTGGGAAAGCCGTCGTCCCAGTTAAAGATGCCGCGCCAGGGCTGCACCGGGTCGGGGCTCAGGTTGTATGATCCCTGCCACGGAAAAGCGCTTGCGCCCGGAATCGGGCCATAAGTATTGAACAGGTCGCCTTCAAAGAAGATTCCGTACGCGGCTCGCACCGTCCATCGCTCCAAGGGCTGCCAGGCCAGACCCAGCCGCGGCCCGAAATAATGATAGATGCGCTGGCCAAAGTAGCGCTTCCCGGTGCACAACGAGCATTTGCCTGCGAAATCGTAGGCCCCGAATAGGCCGGTTTGCGGGTCGGTCTTGGTTATGTTCCAGGTAGCCATCCGGTCGGCCACTTCGAAATAGGGCGGCGAAAACTCCCAGCGTACGCCGAGGTTCAGCGTGAGCTTTCGGCTGGCTTTGATGTCGTCTTGCAGGAACGCCGCGTAATAACGCCTCCTGCCGCCCAGGCCGATCGGCACGCTCAGACCCGCGCTGTCTACGATGCCCAGCAGGTAACTGGCGAAGGCGTAACCGGTTTGCGTTCCCGAGAAGGTTTCCCCGGGAATCGCGGTGGCGCGGGCGGCAAAATTGAAGCTCCCGCCCTGGGTGGGCCGCGAGTTGAGCTGGTTGCGGCGATGATCGAAGCCGAACTTGATGAAGTGCCGACCCCACGTGAGGCTGCCTGTGGAGAGCAACCCGCTGCCCGCGTAGACCGACAGATCATTCTGAGGGTCGCCCGGAGTGGCCAGCGTCACGAAGGGACCGCCGCCCCAGTTCACCGTAGGATACCCGTAAGTGCTCAGGTTCTTGATGCCCAGCTCTTTGGCGCCGTCAATATCTTTGTGAACGCTGCGGTTGGGGTTCGCCATGAAATTCCAGGACCCGTTCACGTTTACCAGGAAGCGCGGGGTCACGGTCCAGTCCCAGGCAAGGCGCGCCAACTGCGATTTGATTCGTTGCCTGCGGGCCTTGGAAAGCGGTCCACCCTCGGGATCGTTGGGGTCCCACATGCCCCCTGCATCCAGGAGCAGGCGTGGCCGGGCGACGTAGGAATACGAGCCCGAAAGCTTGTGACGGGAGCTCAGCAGCCGGTCGCCTTTCACTGAGAACTGGTGTTGGTCGAACTCGGGCGTGTTAGTCACCGGGAAAATGCCGTTGTTGACCAGTGCGATTTGCCCGGTAGCGTCCCGAATCGTGGGCAGGTAGTGCTTGATTGCGATCGCGTTCAGGCGCTGGGATACCCGGGAAAAGCGCGATTTCGGAATGATGTTTCCGGGGAACATGTCGCCCACCCACCGTGAGCCGACCTGCCGAAAAGTCGCCGGATCATAGATGGCGCCGCGCAGAACGGGCCGTCCCAGAGCATCGGTCGCCGCGATGGCGGGTCCCAGCAGCCGGCTGAAATCGCCTTCATAGAACTCGGGCAGCGGCAGGGTCCGGTTGGGCGCGCCGAATCCGCCGGTGCGCTCGCGATAACGTTCATAGGTCACGTAAAAGAAACTCTGGTTACGCCCGTCGTAAATCCCGGGAAGATAGACCGGGCCGCCAAAGGATCCGGCAAAGTTCTGTTTCCGATCCTGGGGCCTCTTTACTCCCCGGAAGTTATTTACCCACGTGTTTGCATTTAACGCCTCGTTGCGCAGCGCCCCGTAGGCGCTTCCGTGCACCTGGTTCTGCCCGGACTTCATGATGAAGTTGAAGACCCCCGCTTGCATGCGACCGAACTCCGCTGACATGCCGCTGGTCTGGATCTTGAATTCCTCCACCGCTTCGAGGGAAACCGAGGATTCGCCAAAGTGGCCGGCCCGGTAAGTGCTCACGCTGGCGCCATCGAGCAAAACTTCTTTGGATGCGGTGGTAGACCCGTTGATGTGCGAGGTCCAGGAACTGCCTGTGACGCCCGGGGTCAGCCGGTAAGCGAATGCCTCCGGGGATCGCGCGCCGGCAAAACTGAGCGGCAAGTCAACGATGGCCCGGCTGGTCAGCGACGTCCCCACCTGTGGCGAATCGGTTTGCACCCGCGGCACCTGCGCGGTGACCTCCACGGTCTCCGTTAACGCGCCTACCTCCAGGACGGCGTCAACCCGAACTACTTCAGTGGCCCGCAACTCCACGCCGGAACGCACAAATTTCTTGAATCCCGGGCTCTCGATCGAGACTTCGTAAGTCGCCACAGGAAGATTGGGCACGGTATATTGCCCGACCGCGGTGGTCTCCGTGACATAAGTCGCGTTGGTGGCGACGTCGCGCAGGGTAACTTTGGCTCCGGGGACAGCCGCCCCGCTGGAATCGGTGACTACGCCAGTGATTGTTCCGCGGTTCAACTGGCCTGGTAACTGTGCAGTCGCCAGCAAAAGTGCGCCGGCGACCACCAGCCGCGCCACAAAACCTCTTCTGGCCTCTCCGAACAACGCCGTTCTCATTTCTGCCTCCTGGCTCGCCGTATTGTACCGTTTTTTCTGCCGCGCCGAGGCCTGTCGTTTCTCCGGCCCTCACTTTCGTCGTCCCAGGCGCAGCAACGACAGCTCCCGCGTGACGACGTCTTCCAGCGCCTCGGGATCCCCCTTGGCGGGGCCGTGCCAGACGCTGCCACCGAAGGTCGTGATGTAGATTTTTTCGGGATCAGACGGATCCGGGATCACGCGGTGCCCCCACTTGAAGTTGAAGCCGCGGATGCGTTGCCAGGTCTCGCCGCGATCCTCCGAGCGCCACGCTGAGGACTCGAAGCCGGCCGCATACAGCACGCCGTTGCGCGGATCCACCGTCACGTCGTAAATGTGCTGGTCCGCAGAAAGGACGTTACGCCACGTCGAGCCGCCGTCGGTGGACAGGAAGATGCCGCCATCGCGGGCGCCATAGGGAGTCCGGCGTCCCCACGCCGCCAGATAGAGACGCTGCGGATCTTCGGGATCTATCGCCAGTCCGTTGGGTCCGTTCACACCTTCGGGCAAACGGATGCGCGTCCAGTTTTCCGCGCCGTCGCGCGAGCGATACAGCGCGCCATCGCCCGGGTTGTTATAGCTGCCGTCCTCGGTCCGTCGCGCGACGATCAGATAGAGGGTTCCCTCGCGATCCCGCACCAGCCGCCACGCGAACGGCTCGGCGCCCTCGATTCCCTGATTCTTCAATGTCCACGTTCGCCCTCCGTCCACCGACTTGTACACTCCGCGCCCGAAGGCCGCCGCATACAGCACGCGAGCCTCGGGCGGGCTTTCCGGATCGAGCAGGATGTGCGTGACGGCTGAGGGCTCCATCCCTTCGTTGGATGCCTGCCACGTCCGCCCGCCATCCTCGCTCACACAGACGCCGCCCTCGTAGGTGGAAGGCGACGTCGTCCGCCACATCTTGGGCCGCGGCAGATCGTGCACGCGGCTCATGGCGCCCCAAACCTTGCCGCGCACCTCGGGATCGAACTCGATCCAGTACGTCGTGTTCCACCACCGACGCGGCACGCCGTCAATTGAGCTGAGCCAGCTTCGCCCGCCGTCCTCACTGCGGAAAAGGCCGATGTCGGTATAAGTGATGAAAATCCTGCGGGCGTCGAAAGGATCGAAGTGCACGCCGTAGCAGGTGGTCACGTCGAGGCCGGTGCTGGTCCAGCCGGCATCGTCCACACGACGCGAGTAAACGGCCTGCCACGTGTTACCGCCGTCCGTGGTGCGCATGGTGCGGCCGTAGTCCGTCCCGTAGCAGACGTCGGGATCATTCGGCGCGACCCCCAGATTGAACGGAGGTCCTGCCCAGCCGGGTCCGAACCGCTCGCTCAGCCACGCTTCGCGGATGTTGTCCGCCGTGCGGTTGGATTCTTTCCAGACCAGGCGCCAGTTGCGCCCGCGATCGTCGCTGCGGGCCACGCCGAACCATGTGGCGCCGCCCTCGCGCAAGCCGCTGTAAGAAAGGTAAACCCTGTCGGGATGGTTGAGGCTGGTGGCCACGGCGCGCAGTTGAGCGCCGTTCAGGCCGGTCTGCCGCCAACTGGCGCCGCCGTCCTCCGAGATCCACAACGCCGACGCCGTCAGTCCGTAAACGATCAGCGGTTGACCCTCGCCGGGGAAACCCGCCGAAGCGTCAGTAAAGGAGGCCACGCCTTCCGGCGCCGGGCCGTGACGCCACTCGCCGTTCTGGCGGACCATGACGGTGCGCGTGCCCACGACGTAGATCGTGCGGTCCTCGGCAGGAGAAGCCGGATCCACGTAGATCTGCCGCGCGCCATCCGGCAGCGACTCCATGCGCGACCACGTTGCGCCCCAATCCCGCGAGACGTGGAGCGCGCCGTCCATGGCCGCATAAAGCGTGCGCGAATCGGACGGGTCCACCGCCAGCGCCGTCATGCGAGGCGCCGGGCGGCCGGACGAGTAAATGGTCACGCTGGCGTGATCATCCGGCATCAGGATCCCGGTAATGGTGGCCGGATCGGGAAACACGAGCGACCAGGTGGCGCCCGCATCCGTCGAGCGCCACAGACCAATGCCGTAGGCGTAGATCGTGTCCGGCGCGACCGGATCGAAAACGAAAAAGCGCGTGGTGCCGCGCAGGTTGAACATGCGCCAGGACTCGCCGCCATCGTGCGTGATGTAAGAGCCAGTCATGTCGCACGCCACCAAAACGCGGCGGCTGTCATGTGGGCTGATGGTGGGCAGGAACTGGGCGCCACCGCCTCCCGGCCCCAGAATGCGCCAGGCGTCCCGACGCGGCGCCCCTTGGCCCAACAGAAGAAGCACCGCGGCGGTCGCCGCGCCGGCTGTGATGATGAGTGCTCGCATGGCAAGCATGCTATCGCGTCCGGGGCCGCCCGTGCTATCTTCCAGGCATGGAGCTGACCCGGCGTGATCTCCTGGTTTCGGCAGCCGGGAGTGTGGCGGCGCAGGTTCCTGCGACCGCGGCTCCGGCTCGCATCCGTCTGGCCGTTTCCACGTACTCGTACTGGCATTTCCGCGGCGAACGCTACCCGATCGAAAAAGTGATCGAGGACGCGGCGCGCATCGGTTTCGACGGCGTGGAAATCCTGCACCGGCAGATGCGCGATGAATCGCCCGCGTACGTCAACGAGATCAAGCGCCTGGCGTTTCGCAACTCGCTGGCGCTGGTCATGCTTTCCATCCACCAGAATTTCGTCTCGCCAAGCGAGGAAGAGCGCCGCAAGGCGATCCGGCATACCGAACACTGCATCGAGCTGGCGGCACGACTCGGCATCCCTTGCATCCGGATCAACTCCGGCCGCTGGGGCACCATCAAATCCTTCGACGAGCTCATGAAGGTGCGCGGCATGGAGCCGCCTCTGCCCGGCTACACGGACGAGGACGCGTTCAAGTGGTGCATCGAGTGCATCGAGGCGTGCTTGCCCGCTGCGGAGAAGGCCGGCGTGATGCTGGCGCTGGAAAACCACTGGGGCCTGACTACGCAGCCGGAAAACCTCCTGCGCATCTGTCGTTCGATTCGCTCGCCGTGGTTCGGCATCAACCTGGATACCGGCAACTTCCCGGACGATCCCTACGCCGGAATCGAGAAGCTGGCCCCCCACGCCATCATCGTGCAGGCCAAGACTTATCACGGCGGAGGCGAGTGGTACACGCTGGATCTGGACTACAAGCGCATCGCCGCCATTCTGCGCAAGGCCGGCTATTCAGGCTGGGTGTCGCTCGAGATGGAGGGCAAAGAACCAGCCGCGACGGCAGTGCCCAAAAGTTACCGGATCCTCAGGGAAGCCTTCGGCTAATCCGGATTGGCGCGGCTCGCCGGCGCCGCTTCGGCGGCTTCGCGGATCAGGGCGGCGGTTTGCAAAGCGCTGTAATCACGTTCGAGCCTCGCCGCCAGTTGCTCGAGCTGGTCGCGCGTCGCTCGCCCCGGGCGCAGCGCTTCGTAAATTTCCAGGATCTCCTCTTCGGGAACCTGGGTGAGCTCGGCGGCGCGTTCGAGATTCTCGGCCAGTTGCCGTCGCCCTGCGGCGCGCGCGATCTCGGCTTGCATGCGCAGGGCTTCCGCGGTCACGCGCAGGTCCTCCATGCCGGCGCGGCCTTCCAGCAAGGCCTCCAGCGTCAGATCCTGGTAGCGCAGCCCGGACGGCGTCCGCAGCCGATCGGGGTGATTTTCGGACAGCGGATAGGACAACGGCTCACTCATCCCAGATCACCTCCTCAGGGTCGCGCCCGGCCTCCACTCGTTCGATCTCGCGCCGGTGCAGGATCGTCGTGTGCACGATGTATTTCAAGCGCGCCATGTTGTCAATGACGACCGGCGCCGGGCGGGTCGGCTCACCTTTCGCGTAGCGAGCTGCATTGCGGCCGATCGCGCGATAGCTTTCCAGCGTCAGGTTCGGCGCCTGCGGGAAAAGTTCGAGATTGTTCAGCGGCGGCAGGCCGCGGCGGTGAATCACTGTGGTCCCCTTGGATTGAATGCCGATGGCGATCCCGGAGCCGCTCAACTGCGAGCCCGTGTAGCCGATGGCGCCCAGATCGGCGCTGTGATAGACCTTGACGACGCGCGCCGTCAATCCCTCATCCCGAATGCCCTGGACGAGCGCAGCGAGCACTTCCCGGTGCGCCAAGCCCGTTAGCGTCGCATCCAGGGCCGAGCCGAATGCGGGGCCTACCGCAATCACCACCTCGCGCGGATCTTCGCCGCGACGTGCGGGACGCGCCGGGCGCAGCCAAGGCTGTCCGGTCGCCGGCCGCCCAATGCTTCGCGGATCCCGTGCCCAGGGGAAATCGCAGATCTCGCGCAAACGCTCCGGATCGAGCCGGTAGCCCGTGCCCGGACCGCGGTAATCGTTGGGATCGTTGATGGCGCTGATGACCCGCGGTCCGGGCAATAGCATGGCCGAGGTTTGCAGGTAATCGCCGGAGACGCGGAGTTTTTGTACGGCCAGAATTTTCTCGGCGATGTCGCGGAAGCCGCGACGCGCCAGCGCGCGGATCACGTCCGCCCCGTTGCGTCCCTCGCGCAGGAAGCGTTCCGCGGCCGCGAGGTCGGCCACCACGTCGCGATCCGGCATATCATCGCTCGAGCGTGCATAGACGGCGGCTTCGACCTCTTCGTCGCGAATGGGCGGCAGGCCCAGTTCCTCAAAAACGGCTTGCAGCGCCTGCGCCGCGCGACGGCGGACAGCGAGCAGTTCCTCCTCGGGCACGGGACGCAGGCCGCCGTCCACCAGCATGTCGCGCTGGATCACGTTGTAGTCGTCCAGATCCTCGCCGTCGAAGTTGCCGCCGCCGAAAAGATTGTCCTCGCGCGGCATCACGCTGTAGCCGGAGAAAATGAAGTCCGTGCCCGGCAGCAGTTGCAGCATGAGCTTGGCGGTCTTGCGGATGTCGGAATGCGACGCCATGGCGTCGTTACCGGAGGCCACTTCCAGATCGAGCATCGCTGCCAGCAGATTTTCCGCCAGCACCGCGCGCACGCCGCCGGGCAGTGACTCGGGCAGCGCGATGCAACTGATCGAGCCGTTCTGCACGCCTTGCGAACCCGCGCCCTTGACGATCAGCAGGCAACGCGCCTCCAGGTAAATCATGGATTTGCCCCCGGCATGGCCCATGAGCGCTTCCGAGCCGGTGCCGGAGGTGAATCGCACCTTGATGCCGCGGGAGGCGTAGGCCGAGGCCAGGAACGCTTTGGACCACGGCGTGTCGTCGCCATCGCGAAACGCGCGCTCATCGCCGTAGACCGACAGCGTCTCGGCGTAGGTGGTCAGGCCCAGCAACGCCAGCCGCAATCCCAGAGCCTCTTCCACCGCACACTGCGTGAGCGCGGTTCCGCGGCCCGTCTGCGAACCCACGAGTACGGCCAGCGCATTCAGCGGGGCGTAGCGCGAGACGCCCACCGTAGTCTCGAGTTCCGCAAAGCCGCGCTCGGCTGCCTCGGCGGCGTCGGCGGCCAGCAACGCCGGGCTTTCCTTGCGGTTGGTGACGTGCGCCTGGTTGGCGGGTGTGCGCCGGGCGCGCATCCTGGCCAGCGCGATCATCATCTCCAGCACGTTCAGCTCGGCTACGACCTGCATCAATCGCGCCGGCGTCAAGCCTCCGCACAGCCGCACCAGCCTGGCTCGGGGCACGTTGATATCGGTCAGCATGCGCGCCAGCTCGCGGGGCTCGAAAGCCATGGCTTCGGGCGCGGCCTCGCAGTCAATGGAGTGGCGGGCGATGAAGCGGTCCAGCGCATCGAATTCGCTTTCGCACTTGCCGTCCAGTTCGACGATGCGGCCGTTTTCGATCCGCAGGCTGGCCGGGGGATCGTACGGGCTGTTGAACAGAACGAGGCCCGCCTCGGGCCACGGGTGGATGAACGTATCGTTGTGGATGGGGCGGCTGGCGCGCGCCAGTGAGCGTTTGGAAGTCATAGCCGGCCGGGCTGCGCTTCCGGCGGAAATGCCGGACCTATTCGAATGATAACGGTTACCGCGAGGGACGTTGTCGGCCGAGAGTCGCGGCCGCGCCCAAAAAGAGAACAGCCTTGGTCAAGGGCCGGCTGCCAGCCGCGCGGCCTGGAGTTGCCCCAAGGTCAGATCGAGCGTCAGCTCGGCGATGGCGACCGACCGCTGCGCCTGGGAGAGCAGCGACTGGCTGGTCAGCAACGCCGACTCGGCCTCCAAAACAAAGTTGATGACGCTGCGCCCGGCCTCGAACTTGAGACGCTCGTCGTGCAGCACCCGCTCGCTCTCCGCCACCGAGTCCTTCAATGCCCGGACGCGGCTCTGCGCGCTCTCCAGATCGGCCAGGGCTACGCGGACTTCCCGGGCGATCCGCAACGCCAACTGGCGCCGCGCAAGCCGAAGCTGCTCCAGTTTCGCCGCTGCCTCCTGTTCCTGACCCTTCCTTCGGCCTCCGTCAAAGACGGGAACTGAGACATGCACCCCAAGGACCAAATCGGTTGCAGCATTGCCGGGCGATGGCGCATGAATCACCGCCGAGGGCAGCATCCCCGCGATAAGCTGGGGGAAGCCCACCGGCGTATTGGACCCGTACTGAATCGCCGCTGCCCGCAGATCAATGCGCGGCCAGGCCGATTTGCGCACTGCCGCCAGGCCAAGCTCCGCAGCGCGAAGCTCGTGATCCACCGAGCGAATCTCCGGGCGGGAGGAGATCGCACTGGCCAGCAGCGTGGCCTCACCTGGCTTGGGCTCGGATGGCGGAGAAGCTGCGGGGCTGTAACGCAACGCAGGAAGATCGCCTTCGTAGCCCATGACGGCAGCCAAGGCGCTCAGGGACGAGCGCTGCGCCGATTTCAGCGTAGCCAAATCGCTTTCCATCTGCGCCAGTCGCGTGCGGACCTTCAGTGCGTCCACCGGCACGGCGCGCCCTGCCGCGACCAGTTGGTTCGTACGGTCCAGCAGCGCTTGCAGGCTTTGGATGCGCGCTTCCGTTGCCCGGATCAGGTCCGTATAGGTCAGGCAGAGCAGGAACAGGCGGGCGGTCTCGAAAATAACCTCCTGTTGCTTGCGGTCGGCCGCAAAGCTGGCGGCCAGGACACGCTCGCGCGCGGCGGCAATCTCCATCTCCGTTTTGTGGAAGTCCCAGGCCAGGAACTTGAGTTCGGCGGCAGCCGAGTACAGTGTGGGGTCGAACCGTAGCAGCGCCGGTGGAGTCCCCGCAGGATAGCCGTGCTCGAAGCGCCACCGCGTCGCGTCCGCGGCCAGGTCCAACTGGGGCATCCGCGATGAGCGAGCCGCGGTGAGAAGACCTTGCCGGCGGGTCACCTCCACGCGGTCGGACCTCAACTCCGGGGAATGTTCGAGGGCATACTTCACAGCCTCCTGGAGCGTCAGCTCGCCGCTGGCTGGCGCCTCGGACGCAGCGCCCACGAAAACGCCAATCGTCAATGCTGCCGCAAACCTGAGCAGGGCGCTCATGCTTCAGCCTCCTGAGGGTGGGTGGCCGCCAGCTTCTTCCGAATTTCTTCGGGCAACCCGTGGTCCGGCTTGCTGGCGTACATCAGGTTATAAGTGACCGGAATCACGAACAGGGAGAAACCGGTGGAGACGACCAGGCCGAAAATCAGCGACCACGCCATGCCTCCGAACACGGTGTCCTGCGTGACGGGCAGCGCCCCGAGCACCGCGGCGCCGGAAGTCAGCAGGATCGGGCGGAGCCGGACGGAGACGCTTTCGAGAATCGCCCGGTTCAGCGGCAAGCCACGCATCAGAGCCAGGTGGATGAAATCCACGATAATGATCGAGTTTCGCGTCACAATGCCCGCCAGCGCGATCATGCCGATGAAGGCAGGACCCGAGAAAAAGACCGGGTTCATGAGCCCGGCCACGCTGCGCTCGCCGAACTGATTCAACAGCCAGAAGCCCGGGAGCACGCCAATCACCATCAGCGGGATGGAAAGCATGATCACCAGCGGCAACTGGTACGAACCGGTCTGGTTCATCAGGATCACGTAGATGCCCGCTAACGCAATCAACATGGCAAAAGCAAGGTCGCGGAACAGGTTCATGGTGATGTACATCTCGCCTTCGTCCCACCACCTCACGCGGATGCCTTCGGGGACCTCCCAGGCGACTCCTCCGCCCTTGCGAAACATAGTGCGGCTTGCGAGCGGCCGCGGTTTGGCCTCTCTGTCCACGAAAAGCCGATTCCCGCCTGACACTTGATCTGCTCTCAGATCGAGTATGGTTTCCACGGGAGGCCTTCCCGCCATTTCCCCGAACACATAGACCACGCGCTCCGTCTGGCGGTGATAGAGGGTCTTGTCCTCCAGTTGCGCGCGCCAGCGCCCAAGCTCGGAAATGGGAACCAGGCGTCCTCCGAGACCCTTGACATAAATGCGGGACAAGTCCGGCGCGCTGGAGCGTTCGGCCCGCGGAAACCAGAGCCCGATGCGGACCGGCAAGCGTTCATAAGGCATCTGCGCGATGCCGGCGCTTTGGCTGCCCAGGGCCAGGCCGATGGTGCGGGAGATCTCATCGGTCGAAACGCCGTTCAACGCTGCCTTCTCTTTATCCACCTCGAAGACGAGTTTGGTCTGATCCTCATCAATCGAGTCGTCCAGATCCACGATGCCGGGCTCCCTGCTCATGCGCTCTTTGACAATGGCGGCCGCCCTCATCAGGTCCTCGTAAGAGTTGCGTGGCTCTCCGTATACGGCCGCCACAATCGTGGACATCGCAGGCGGACCGGCGGGCAGTTCGACAATTTTCAACTTGACTCCATTGCGCCTGGCAAGCGCCGTCAGGTCGGCCCGCAGCCGCAGCGCCACGGAATGGCTCGAGTGGACTCGCTGCGTCTTGTGGATCAGGTTGACGCGGATGTCGGCTCGGGTTGGCGCCCCGCGCC
>Ga0078972_1005099_pt2 | contig 22776 bp, 36 predicted proteins | sample YelNatPaOPGAMG01_FD_67568 | JGI IMG/M metagenome (GOLD analysis project Ga0078972, IMG submission 67568) | Hot spring thermophilic microbial communities from Obsidian Pool, Yellowstone National Park, USA - OP-RAMG-01 (SPADES assembly) (version 2) | ecosystem: Environmental > Aquatic > Thermal...
TACTTATAGCAACTAATTTCTCTCCAGTAAGATCTTGCTTACCGAGCTCTACATTTAAATCTAAATATGCGATCTCTGCATTCTGGATTTTAGCAACCATATCTTTAATTTCTATATTCATATTATATCCTCCTTAAATTATACAAAACATCATCTCTTTTTTCAAATAAGAGATTGCTTCTTCTAAAGAACTCAACCAACTTAACCTCAAAACTAGGTCGAGATCGATAGTAAAATTTTGTAACAAAAGATCATCTAGTAAAATTGTATTAGGATACAGTAAGTCTCGTTTATGACTTTGTAAAACAACAATCTCTTCTTCCCAAAACAAATATACTCTAATTTTTGGTGTAAGAGCTAAACAATATCTATCTGAAATTGGATACAATTCACTACGTCGTATTAATTCATCCATAAAGAAAAAAGAAACTGTAGCAAATAGTTTATGATTCTTGTTGTAAAGATTACCATTCTCATAATAAAAATGTATGTATCCTTCTGTAAATCTGTATTTAGTAGAAAATTGAAAAGCCCCTTCAAGGTCTGTTGAAAGATAGTATTTTGAAGTTCGATCCATTTGTACTATCTTAAATTTTGAACCCATACTTCTAATAAATGTGACAAGATAATCATGTTCTGGTTCACTTACAAGAGCAAAGAGTTTATCAGTATCACTATTTTGCTTGGTACCAAAATAAACATTGTACGTTCCTATCACAAGTTTTGTTTTATCAGAAGGAATATCTACAATATCTCCAACTTGCATTCTAGCCTCCTATCAGATTATACTAAAAAGCATTTCTCTTTTCAGATAACTAATTACACTCTCTACTGAATCTAATGATTTTAAATTTACAATTACTTCATCCTTAAAAATTTCTCTAGGATCTTTTGATATACTAAGTTTTGTGATTATTCTACCATAAAAACTCTTTACTAAAAGTGGCTCTAATACAATTGTGTTTGGATAAAGTATAGGTTGATCTGATCCTTGTAATACAATAATTTCTTCATCCCAAAAGAGATAAAATCTAAATTTAGTGTGTATTATATACTTATCTGTCGAAATTGAGTATAATAGACTAAATATTAACATTTCTTTTACAGTCTCTGGAGCGAATGTGGCAAAAACTAAATGTTTTCTATTATAGAGATTGTAGTCTTCAACATAAAAGTGAATATGTCCCCCTATAAACCTACGTTTGATTGTTGATTCAAAATATCCAATAGTATCCACATCGTAAATATCGGGTTCGTATACTTCACTTATTGCAAAGCTTGTATCTTTAACTCTGGTAAATGTAATCAGATACTTAATCTTTTCTTCTTGCTTCAAAATAGCAAATAGCTTATCAGTAGTTCGATCTTGGTTAGTACCAAAATCAACTGTATAATCTTCTAATATGATTTCTGTCTTATCAGGTACATCTACAATATCTCCAACTTGCATCTTAACCCCCTACAGTGTAGTTAAAAGCATTTCTTTCTTCAATATCGCTCCCATTTCTTGAATTGATTCTAACTTTCTTAATTTTTGCACTAATTCCTCTGTGACTTTAAAATTCTTAAATATGAGATCATCAAAAATTTGAATGTTATCTCTAGCAGGTAAGAGATCCAACATCTTCTCTAAAATCTTCTTTCGTTTTTCAGATACAAATATCACTCTTGGTACTCTTTCAAAAAGCATAATACTCCCATTCTCTAAAGTACAAAGATATACATGAAACGTGAAAGCATCATTAAAAACATCTTTAATGTAAATGTTATTACTCAAACATAAATATTCACTTATACTAGGAATTGTATAACCAATTAGTTTATATGTGTGATCATATATCCCGGTATTAATAATATATAAATCACTTCGTTCATTTACAAAATTCTTGATACTTCGAGTTGTAAATTTATCAGAACCAGTTTTATCGAATGTATACACAATCCTATAACTAATGTTATTCTTATTAATTCCATATTTCATTAAGTAAGCTCGAAGTGGATTATCATGATATGCAACGACATATTCTTCTTTGAACGTCTCACCTTTCCTAAATTTCAAATGGTTAGTCTTAATTTGTACTAAATTGTTTTGTTTTGATATTAGAACTTCATCGCCCTTCCACATAATAATTACCTCCTACATTACACTCAGGGTAAGTTCTCTTTGTATCAATTCTTTCATTTCGTCAATGGTTTCACATTGACTTAATCTTTGAAACAAATCTTCCGTAATTTGAAAATCTTCAAATACAATATCATCTAAGTAAATCATTTCACAAGTTGGACAAACTTCAGTTGAATTATTGTATCGCGGAGGATGAAATAACACTTTCTTCTTCTCCGATATAAGAATAACATTTTGTTTAGTTTCAGTAGATATGTATATATTTCCTTTTAAGTGAGTAAGAATTAGATCCTTATCTTTATCATAGATACCAAAGTGGAACTGTAACCTTTCTGCGATCCAAAGAGGTAGTTCAAAAAGAACCTTGTGATTTTTATCATATAACACATCATCGATCCAGTATACATCAATTTCACCATCAACGAAAGCTGCAATGCTCTCTAGATCAGGACCATAATCATATGATTGCTCTACTCTGAACTTGTTGTCTGAAATTCTCTTAAGCAAATAGGATTTGACATACCTACGATTACCATTAGTTGCGACAATATAATCAGAGTTAAAGTCTTGATCTTTTCTAAACTTAAGATTGTCATTCTTTACCCAGACTTCTATCTGATTTTTCGTACTATTAATTATGAGTTCACGTTGCTTAACTATCCTAACCACCTTAACCTCCTTTCAGATTAGACTCATAGTAAGTTTTCTTAGTGTGAATTCTTTCATTTGATCAATGGTTTCTATCTTAGCCAAGCTTTTTACAAAGTATTTATTCACTCTAAACTTTAGAAGACTATCTTCAAATACGTAAGCATCTACTCCTTCACTTCTAAACATTTGTTGTGTAGATTTATCGACTACAAAAGTTACTTTAGGTTGGTAATCGAAAATCGTTAGAAACCTCTTATCACGATACAGTAAGTAAATGTTATCTCTGATGGGGCAAATATTACGAACATGCAGAAAAAAATCAAGATAATTTAGATCTACAACATCTACTTCTTCATTATTTTCATTATAGAATTTTTTATTTTTATACCAATAATAGAAATCAATCTCTTTATCAACAAATTTTCTGATCAATATATTAGCGAAATAAGACCTTTTATGTATTGCTTCTATTGTATAAATTGTATAAGTTTTTTTGACTAAAGATTTTTTTAATACGTAGCAATCATATGGAGATTGGTTTCTATACCCTACAACAATATCTTTTGCTAACTGACTCTCTCTAACTCTAAAGTTAGGATCATGGTGAGTAAGTTTAAAATGTTTTCCTCTGACTTCTCGATACCAATTTCCAGTTCGATCAATTCGCATTACAGTTTCCAACATTAAAAACCTCCTACATTATAGACATAGTCAACTCTTTTAGAATCAACTCTTTCATGTCATCAATTATCTCTAGATCACTTAACTTTTGAAACAGATCTTCCGTAACTTCAAAATTTTTAAACATAATACTATCAAGTTTGTACATTTCGACATTCGAATCAGTTAAATGATAGTATTGGGAGTTAAGAAATGCGATATGTTTCTTTGGTGACAGAAGAAAGATATAACTCCCACTATCAGCAAAGATAAAAATATTGTCCTTAATATGAGTAATGAGGTTAGGAAAATCGCAAAAAAAGCTTAGTTCCTCTGCAATCCAGTCTGGTAGTTTAAAGAGTACCTTGTGGTTTTTATCATACATTGCATGATTGTGCCAATATACGTCACTGTCACCGACAACGAAAGCCCTAATACTGTCACAACCAGGACCACTAGTATACATTTTCTTTACTCTGAATTCGTTATCCGATACTTTCTTAAGTACGTAGGATTTAAGCGCGTATGAGTCCTCTGAGTCCAATTCTTCAATATTATACGCTACAATATAATTAGCGTCAAAATCTTGATCTTTTCTATACGCGAGAGCTTCGAGCACTTGTGTTGTTACTATATTCTTGCTTTTATTCATAAAGCCTCCTTTTTTGATAAAATCTTTAAAACAATGGCTACTCCCCATAATTATAAATAGTACTTAGTCCCAGTTTATGACTAAGTACTACTAACTTTTTTAATCTATCGGTCTACCTACAAGTAAAGTTAGTGCTTCTTTTTGACTTATAATCTCCCAACGATTTTCTTTCCCATAGTATACTAAATGCAAATCTGATTTATCCTTGGGGGAGACTAATGTCATAAAAGCTCCATATCCACTTAATGGTTCAAAATGAACTTCTAATTTACCGGCAAATATTTTAAGACGTATATCATACGTCAATCGTATCTGCAAGTAAATTTTGCTAGCTATAAAAGTTAATATACCTTTTGGTATATTAGTCCACAACTTACAAACTAACTCAATTGATAGATCGCGTTTCTCAAACTGTAGCTCTTCTATCGCTGTTATTTGGGTATGAAGGGTCTCTTCTAAATACTCTATGAGTTGACGTTGGGCTTCAACAGTACTTAACACAGCGTTTTGTTTCTCAATATCAAATTCTTGAACCAACTTTTCAAGACTCTCTTGTTCCTCCGGTGTTAATGTATAATACATTTAAACCTCCTTAATTTTAAGTTTCAACCCACTGATAAATTTGACTTGGATAATATGTACGATAGAAGTCTTGTTTACTAATTGTTTTCCATTTGTTTTCCCTCCAAAAATACAGTAGTAACAAATTCGACCTATCCTTTGGTGTTGATAAAGGTAGACAAACACCTTGACTTGAATTATCCAAATAAGTATAATGGAGTTCCAAGTCACCTACAAACATTTCCTTGCCATCAAACTCCATTCTCGAGGTGAGATATAGATCTCGCGTGATGTACTTGAATAATCCGACGATCTCGAGATCTACTCTACAATATAAATAAAAAACATGATTACCCCAAGGAGCAATTTCTAACTGGGGTATGTCACTTATCCTATTCTCTAACTCTCGAGAGAGTACTGTAACTAGATCCATCTTTGTTTGATTCATGAGTTTATTCTGAGCAACAATATCACACTCCTGAAGAAAAGTATTATACTCTTCCTCTGTTACTTGTTGTATAAGTATCATTTAGAACCTCCTTTTATTTCCTCAATTCTTTTAACCATTCTACATTTGCACCTTCGCGAGAGTAGAACTGAATGTAAGTGTCTATTAATTGAGCTCTAAACTCGTGGGCCTTCTTGTTCTTACTATTCTGTAAGAATTGCAGCCACAGCTTTGCAATTCCGATACTCTTCTCATGATCGATTGGATACTCAGCGATTGCCATCATTGAGCAACCCGCTACATCATCATTCGAACAATCCTGTGTAAAGAGTTCGTATGCACTGCCGTAATTGCCCTTACTAAGTTGCTCAACCGCTTGAGCATACAGTTTCGTTTCTGATGCAAATACAGGTGAAATTAAAATCAAACTAAATAAGATTATAAATAGAAACTTTTTCATAATGAACCTCCTTTAAATTAATCATCATTGCACTTTACAATTGCAATTGTTAATAGTATACAAAGATAGACTACTATTAGTGCTATTCCTATTGTTTTCGCATTCCACATATTATCCCCTAAGTACCTATTCTAGTAAATTTTAATTCTAAATTACTAATCTGATCGTCATACATTTGCCATAACACATCCACTTCCTCAGTAGTAAGGACATCGCTTCCTTCAATATATTCGATATGGCCTTGAATGCCATTTTCAAATTCTTCGGTTATCAAAACTCCCTCTACCATAGACCCATTATCTCGAGTAAGATTAAAATATACGTCTCTCTGAATCCTAAAATATTCGAATCCAACCTTAGACATAATAGAACCTCCTTATTTAAGTAAATTTTAAATCTTTGATCTGCTTTTCTAATAAGAGTGTACCCTGAACCTCATTCTGAACTTTGATACCAATGCCATCAACTTCATACGTATTTACTAAGATAAACGATTCACGGCCAAAATCATTAAAAGTAGGTTTACCATATTGACCCACAATAAAATACCGATTCTTAATATCTTTTATAATCATTTTATCGTCTACTGTAATTCCTACAAACATTTTACCCCCTACTTAAAAATAAAGTGAATCACTTCTAACCATAATATACTTACTATTCCACCATACACTATCCAAGCGAGCCAATTTACCTTATGAGATGTCCTTACTTTAAAATTTTTGTAATCGATCATGTTACCTCCTCTAATTGATTTATGTAATCATTTTGCCTTTTAGCAAGTGCATTTAAATAATCATATTCCTGTTGCAATTTGTCTAGACTCAATACTCGTATATCTTCACTCTGTTCATCCTTTAGTGTCTCTAGTATTCGTAAGCATCCTTTTAGAGTATCAATACTATCATTAATGCTCTTTTGCAACAAATTAATAATTTCTAACCTTCGCTCTTCATCGATAACTTTTTGTTTAGCAATTGATTCAACCCAGATCCTATTCATTATAGGATCTTTTTGAATCTCTGCTATCGCTTGATCCAATGTATTTTCTAAATCTCTCAATGTGACCATATAATTTACCTCCCTTACATTTTCTTAGGAATCCAAAAGCCCTCTTCTATAGAAGAAAACACATAACTGAAATGTTCTGCTACTCCAGATTCAGGTTTAAATATAGCTATTATTTGATTCATAGGAATAGTAAGCACATCCTTTATGTAATCAAATGCAGGGATCTCATAGTACGTAGGTAATGATTCCTGATCTATTATACACGGATATTTTAAACCTATAGCCTCAAATCTAGAAGTGCCATCTCTTATTTCAATTTGAGCATCTACCTTTTTAAGTTTACCAATAATGTAAGCATTTGTCAACTTTATAACTATGATGTCATCTACCTTAAAATTACTAATGATCATTTTTAGACCTCCCTAAAAATAAAATACTTTTTCGTTATTCATTATAGGATCTTTTTGAATCTCTGCTATTGTACGATCCAAGGTATCCTGTAAATCGCCTAATGTGACCATATAATTTACCTCCTTAAAATTTCTTAATACGTCGGATTGGTGTATTTGCTTCTAATTCACTTTTATTCTCTAATTCAATAAATGAATTAAATTGCTCTATTACGTCGGGTGATGCCTTATATAATAATTCTATTTGATACTTAGGAATATAAAGGGAATCATTTGAATAATTAAATCCGACTATCTTAGAAAAAACTAATTCTGATTTGTTATCCGTGTTAGTTATAATATATGGATATTTTAAACGTATACTATCAAGGATAAGATCTCCTGCTTCTTTTATCTGAATACCATTAATTGCACGTTCAATTTTGCCAATTATAAAATAATCAACAAGTTTTATAATTACTAATTCTTCCTTACTAAAATCATTAGTAATCCACATTTGAAAACCTCCTTAAAAATTATTTTCTCCTTATTACCCTCATCTTCTTCTCTTCGGGTTGCTTTTCTTTCTGTGGTCTAAGAGAATCTGTTTCTTCTTGCAATAACTTTCTTGAAGAAGATATTGGTTCGGTATGTTGCTCTTCTCCTTGGGAAGCAAGAGAATCTATTATTTCTTCTGATGACCATCGTCTTGAAGAGTTTCCTCCACCACTACTATATCCCCCAATACTAATAGATTTGATTGATGTATTATGAATAATATTATCATCACTTATTTGATCAAACTTAATCTCTACTTCTTGCCCTAACACCCCTACTGTATCAAAACCTGAACCTTGTTCTACGTAGACATAACACATATCACGATTTTCGTCTCTTGCCACTTTTTTAACCAAGATATTAAATGAAGATGTATCCATCAATTTTAGATACGAATTTGAATCTACTTTCTCAACATCTCGCTCATCAAGCCGAATACAAAGATATGATATGGATCCTTTACATAAGATCGAACCTACTCTACCCCTAATCTTGTAATTAGCCATTTTAAACCTCCTATGTGGAAAAGCTAAAATTTAGCTTTTTCCACATAATTCTTTAATAATCAAGCTACTTCGACACTCCAACTTAATTCCTCAATTGAATCTTCAAATTTCTTAATAAAATCAAAAGGTAATTTAACATTTTTGCTCAAACTAAAACTTTGATTATCTGGAAAAACAAATTCATCTTTATCCATGCTAATTGGTGATATATCTAGTATATAATCACTCCCGTTAGGCTCAAACATTAAGATATGCAACTTTTTAGTTTTACTATCGAGCGTATAATCAGTGACAATAAATTGAGAATATCTTGTTTCAAATCTATTTCGACTATCTTCTATACTTTCCTCTTTTATGTTTTTCCCATCAATTGTAATTTCACAATCTTCATCTATCTTAAGTCTTAAGACTTTCATAAAGCCTCCTTCTTAATCTGACATGTGAGATCTATACCAAGCATTTAATAATGGTATATCTTTCTTTTTTAGCTTTGGGTATGTTTTACTATATTCTGGACCTGTTCCATCGGGTAGTGGTCCAAAATATTTTTCTAAACAGTTAATATACTCTTTATGAGTCTTACAATCTCCACAATAAAACTTTTCGTCTTTTGTTTTAGCCCATTGATTTGACATAAAAAGAACCTCCTTCTTTATATCTTTCTAAATTTTTCTGAATAACTTTAAACTCATCTAAAGGTGGGGATAAATTACACTTTACTTTTCTACGTTCGTACATTCTCAATCACCTCCTTACTACTCTTACTTTTTTTACTTCGGGTAACTCATTTCTTTGAATTAAATCAAGAGTGTTTTCTTCTCCTAGTAGCCACTCACTAGAAGATGCCGACTCACGTGCTTCTTTTAAACTACTTTCAAATCTATCTATCATACTCTTTAAAAACTTTTTAACTGGATCTATAAAATCCGAGTAGTCGGGCCGTACACCTGGACGCCAAGGAAGATAGAAAGACCACTCAACGTTACTATCAAGTATATCATCTGCAGTAGACCACCTTAGTTTTTTATTGCCCGAAATAGTCTTAAAGAGGCAATTCTCACATAATAACTTATACAATCGTAGATCACTAGATTTTGTATCACCTGTTTCATAAATAAGATCTGGAAATAATATTGCCGTTACCCCACACGTTAGATTTATGTCGCTTTTAGGATACTTTATTATGGGTATAATACAAACTCTTATTAACGTATCAATATTCAAATTATTTATTTCCGTAAGTTCACTTTTACTAAAACTTATTCCAAATTCCATCTTAGGTCGCCATCTTCCTCGTGGTTTATCTCCAATCTTCCACCACGTTTTCATCTTCTACCCCCTGCATTACTTTTTTTTTTAACTTCGCATCACTCTTATCTTTTCGCCATTATTTTGCTTTTCTTTCATACCTATTAATTGACTTCCTAAATACTTGACAGCTTCTTCGAATGTCGATAAAGTTTTTAATTGGTTAATAATTTTATCATTCACCTCAAACGTGTTAATCAAAATATTACTTACTAACATATCTGATTGAGGTATTTCAAGAGATGAACCCTGAAAAGTTATCATCTGATCATCGAAATATAAAGATAACAAAATTCCGGACTTCCAGAATAGACAACGTTCTTCACTAATTTTATATATTTCACCACTCATAAGATGAGTAATAAAGTCTTTTGTAATATCACAAATTTTCTCATGTTTTCGATTATATAAACTATCTTTCCAATAGTAAAAAGGTATTTCTCCATCAACAAACTTGACTATTGATCTATCGTCAGCATCTAACTCTCCCTTAACTTCATACGAAACCAACTCTGTATATAAATAATAAGTATTTGGTTCTTCTGTTTCCAGAGTTTTTTGATACATACGAATTCGAGAAATAATATTAGTCTGTGGTTTCTTTCCATATACAATTAGTCTATCCACAGATCTATCTTGATAACTTCCAATTATAAGTTCTACATTATAATTAATAAATATTCGTTTAACATTTAGTGGTATTTCTATTATATCTTGATTATTATAACCTACAAGCATTTTAAAACCTCCTATCCACAAAAATATCGTCCATTAATAGTATCCTTAATTTGGACTTTCTGATCTTCGTCTTTAAGATAAAAGTCTCCATTCTTATGATGCTCCTCTACTGCACCGAGAGCCTTTTCCAAGTCATAAAAACGCATACAACTAGCACCCCTAATACCATCTGGTTGGCAGACACTTCGGCCACCTAGGTAACACCAGATCTTAAGTGCTCCACCCTTTGGATCACGTAATGTAACAAGAATGTGATCCTCTCCCTGGGTTTCGGTGACCATAAAACCACGTTTATGACCTTCGATCTTAGCTTTCTCTACAGCGTACATCTGAAGAAGGATCTCTCCATCTTGCCCAATACGTTTAGCTACATGACCATCATACCAGTCAGCAACTATACTATATGAACCATCTGCTTGCTTTTCTAAAGCAGCATCATATTTACCCGGTAACTTAATCACTAAGCTTTTCTGCTCAGTACCATAATAGTATCGGCATTGTGCGTTTTCTAATAACTGAAATCCCATTCGTGCTATGGTTGCACGCAAAGCTTCCATATCCTCTATTTGACTTTTTACTTGTGTAAAATGTGACATCTTCTTACCTCCTAATAACTCTTACAGATCCATCTTGTTCAACTACTCTTATTCCATTTGCTCTACGAGCGTTCTTTTCTGCCCAAGCACGTAGAGCTTCAATTCTACCCTCCATACCTACTGCAATAGGTATTATACTCTTTGTTGCATTTATTATATCTTCTGTATTCACCTCCCTTTTACCATCATTCCATGAAGCAAACAATCCAGAGATGATAGCTTCTTCTATCTCTGCTCCTGTGAAATTCTCAGTATTAGAAACTAGTGCAGCGATATCAAAATGGTTAGGATCTCTTCTCCTTTTTCGTATCTGAACAGAGAAGATATCTTCACGTTCTTCTACTGTTGGTATATCGACGAAGAATATTTCATCAAATCTACCCTTCCTTAGAAACTCAGGGGGTAGTTGATCTACAGCGTTTGCAGTAGCAACAACGAACACAGGAGCCTTCTTTTCTTGTAGCCATGTTAAGAACGTACCGAAAACACGAGCCGTTACACCACTATCTGTTTTTCCAGAACTTTGTACACCCGCTAATCCTTTCTCTACTTCATCTAGCCAGAGAACAGCAGGAGCTACTGCTTCTGCAACTTCGAGTGCTCTTCTGATATTGGCTTCCGACTCTCCTACTAAAGATCCGAAGAGTCTTCCGGTGTCTAGTCTTAGAAGTGGTTTTTGCCAAGTAGCTGCTAATGCCTTAGCACTAAGTGATTTTCCACTACCTGGAACACCTACAAGTAATACCCCCCTTGGTGCAGTTAGCCCATACTCTTGCGCTTCAGGTGTATAAGCGGCTACTCTAAGCTGTAAGTAATGTTTCAACTCTGCTAAACCTCCTACAGCTTCCAAATTGGTGTCAGGAGAATATATTTCTAGAACTCCTGACTTCCTCACTAATTGCTCTTTTTCTTTAGCGACTACAGGAGCAGAGAATGTTCCTGTTTCTACTAAACTAAGTGCAAACGCATTCTCAGCTTCAGTCATCGTCAAGCCTAAGGCTGCCTCTACCACGGATGTAGTATCTTCTGGTACACCGACTTCAGCAGCTTCAGCTACTTTGGAAAGAAGTCCTTTTAATTCATCTCGTGATGGGAGAGGGAGAGATATAGATATCATCTCCCTCTCTAATTCTTTCGGTAAGGTAAATTGAACACTTATAAATACATAAACAATTCCTCGACTCTTCTGAGCAGTGAACATATCTTTTGCAGTTCGCCAAACATCTGGTGAATTTAAATAGGGGTGGAAATCTACAAGTACATATAACGCATTCTCAAGTTTCGTAGCTACTTGTAGAGCTGCTACTGGATCTTGTATTCGTTCTTTAGGTTTTCCTTCAATTTGCAATCCTTTTGTAGAACTCCAGGTAGCAAAGCTCATTTTAAGGACATGTGCAACTCTTCGACATTCTTCAATTGCTCTTTCCTCTTCAGGTGAAGTGATGGCAATCGCTGGATAACCGGCTCTTACGTAATTCTCTAACATTAGTACCTCCTTAAATTACTTTTTCTCTCTCTTATTTATAAAAATAACAATAAAGATCACCCCTCGGTGACCTTTTTTAACAATAAATATATGCCCCTTTCGGGGCATATATTAAACACTCTTTCTTTTAAATATAGTTTCTAACGCCTGATATGTTCCAACTGCAACTAAACTTACGGTTAAATTCAAGAGGAATGCTTCAAGATTTGTGTAGTGTATATGACTCTTTTTCATTTTATTCTCCTTATAAAAAAATTACCTCTCCATATATTACAAAACCTGTCACTTTCGTGATTCAGGAATATGGAGAGAGATTAATTACATTAATTACTTCTTGTACGAGAATTTGTTTTGCTTATCGAAATATACTCGCTCGATTATTTCGATCAAATTCAAACTCAAATACATTATTAGCATACCTTTTAATATTGACCTGTTACTTACATGAATGCGTTTCATCTTAACCCCCAAAATAAAAATCTCTCCATATATTGCAAAACCTGTCACTTTCGTGATTCAGGAATATGGAGAGATTAGTGCACGACTATTCTATTGCTCTACCTATCAGATATCTTCCTCTGGAAGATATTTAATATCCCTAGAGTCTTCAATCTTACTTTCAACTCTCATTTTACCTACACTTTCAATTTCCTTAACCTCTTCAACGACTTGGAGTGGCCAATCGACTACTAACACTTCGTGGATTGGCTCCCAGTCTGACCAATCATCCACTCGATCAAATTTTATAATCAAACCTTTAATACTATTTAATTCTTTTAGTTGATCTTTTATTGGAGGAACAGAATCGTAATATCCTTCCGACCCGTCCTTGTGCTCAACACCTTGAGCTTGTTTTAGTTCGACCACGCCAGAATCTAGAATTACCCATGCTTTGATAGTTACCCATGTGGTTGCCACACCTTCGTACATATACTCGATGGGTACCACATTTCCAATGTTCTTCATGTGGTGCTCTATTGCCAGATATGTTTCAGCATATTCCTTATTCGATTTAATATACTTCATGTATAGCCTCCTTATACTAATAAAAATAGACTCTTATTCATCAACGTATATACCTCTTCTAAACTTATAGATCTTAACCTGGTTAGGTTTGGCTAACTTTTTTGATCCTACAAGACTAATGTAGTTATATTTACTATTACCTCCTTCGTTACTCTTAACCTTATACACCTTCCCATTAAACCATACTAAATCTCCGGCTTGATAAAAATAGTGTTGTCTACGTATAAGTCTTCTACCTGCCGATTTTTTAGTTCCTCGATACTTATGCAAGTTCTCAGTGTTTAGTTCTTTGTTTCTTGTAGTCCTTCCGTTGAATAATTCCTTTCCAGAAGCAACTTTCCCTGTTCTAGTATCAATGTATTTAGCGTCATAGAACTTTTCTAATGAACGATCATTTCGTCTAGTTTGTACAAAATTTATAGGTTCAACTCTTTTATGATCTTTTGTACCTCCTGCTATACAAAATGCATCATTATAGTGTGTTTTGTCTAAACCTAATGCAATACGCTTTGCCTTTGTTTCATAACCATAAGTGACATTAACAATGAACGTCTTGTCAAGTTCTTCTGCTAGTTTCTTCTTAACTGTTGACATAAACGTAGCTTCTTTAAGAGTTCGAGCAATAGACTTCATTCCATACAATTTACCTCCTTTAGCGTGATTTGCTGAGTTATGACACTGTGTGCAAAGTGTTATCAAGTTATCTGGCCTATTAGTCCTATCACCTTTCCAATAGCCTATATGGTGGACTACTAATGGTACATTAGGTTTACCACATAACTTGCATTTGTAATTGTCTCTATAGAGAATGTATTCTCTTAAGTTATAAAAGTCTTTTTGTACACCATTTTGATAGTCCTTACCTTGGATATTTGGTTCTTTAATCTTTTGAGTATCAAAACTTCCTACTTCAATATTGATTGTTGTCAAAGGTAAGAAGAACCTAAGTAAGTTGATAAACCTAATGTGACTATCAAATTTGTGTTGTATACTGGGTGCTAACCAACCTTCCGGTTTCTTTCTATTATTGAAACGTGGTTTTCTGTATCTTAGTCTTGAGCGTCTTAGTCTTCTATAATCACGTCTTTCTTTTAACCTTTCACTCATGTCTTTCAATAGTGTTAGTGTACCACATATAAGTTCTTTCTTATTTGCAACTACTGAATAACCTACGTAAGTATATCCACTGTCTATTCCAAACGTTACTGGCTGAACATAAGTCTTTGACTTATATTGCAACTGAATAGTGAAGGGCTTTCTACGTACTACTTTTGCTAAGCCTTCTTTTAAGAAATGCCTAACCATTCCGTACTTTTCTGTTGGCATTAGTGGAATACCTTCCTGTGAAATAACATAAACCATAAATACTCCTTTAATGTAAGGATTCTAGTTGCAACCTTGCGATTGTAACTAGTTGGCACACATCGTCAATGTTAAGTAGGGTTTACTTGTCAAAAGCACTTCTCGCTCATCCTACGAGATGTTTAACCACTGACCGTAGAGCGTCAGTCTTGTGTAGCAACTGACGGTACCTATTTACATACATAGTATGCATTCCTACCTAACGTAGCCCCATCAGTTATTAAGCTGGTGGCTGAGAACCTAATCCCGCAACTACTCTTTGTCAGAGTAGGGATGGCGAGGACCTTGCCAAAAGTTACTTATTTTCTAATCGAATTTCGAGCAATAGACACCAGGCTGAAATCCAACCTGTACCTAACCAGCCGTACAGTAGGACGTAATCAAGTACTCGTTTCCAGTCACTCTTTAATGCTTTAGCGATCAAAACCGGTAGCAAGTAAATTAAGCTTACTACAATAACATATAATATACTTATCATAACCTTGTACCTCCTATAACAAAATATTTTTTCTTACTTCATAAAATAATATATGGGGATCTTTCTCTAAAAACAAAAGAATCTCACTCTTAGTCTGGAGTGAGATTAATTCTAAGATCAAAACAACTATACTTTATTCACTAACTTTCTAAACTCATCATCAAGTTTAGTCTTAACTAAATCTCTATTTTGTGATCGTAACATCAACAACACTTGACCAACACTCCTACTCCAACTAATTAATCTATCAAATTGATAGGTACTCGTAAACTTTGCTAACCTAATTTCGTAAGTTGGATACAATGTACGGATATTGAAAGTACTAAAACGTGATTCTGGATCAGCCTCACACCTAGCCCAGTCATTAAAGACTCGGCCGAATATCTGACTTGTCTTAGTTGTATTATGATTCATCCAATCTAAGATATCGAACCAGTAGTAGTCCCAATTATCACGAAGTTGTCCTCGCACACCCTTCACATTCACGTGTATATGTGTAGAAACAATTTTATCTCTTAAATGCTCTAAGATTGGATAAATCTCTTTTAAAATTACCCTATTACGAATAATAGGGCTTTTGAATTCAATCTTCACATCACTATCTGTTTCTAAAGTAGGTACAAATCCATACTTTATCAAACCATAAGCTTCCTCACTATCTGTACACAGTTCCACCTCAATCCCAAAAGAGGGAAGACTCTCATACTGCCCAATACTTACAAATTTGTTATAACGATGATCTCTCACCGTTGGTTCTTCAGGAATTATGAAATTTAATGATTTCATTATACACCTCCTATAACAAAATATTTTTTCTTACTTCATAAAATAATATATGGGGATCTTTCTCTAAAAACAAAAGAATCTCACTCCAGACTAAGAGTGAGATTAAATATACTTATTACCATAAAAAATTACTTTGATTTTAAATCGACATTCAGATCGGTGTTGTGTTTGCCTTTATAGTTCTTAAACACAACACCTTTATTTGGTAGGGTTATATGTACTTGTACTTTTACATCTTTCAATGAAACCTTCTCTTTACCATAAATTGTATCTACTTCTATCTCTTGACCTTTAAGTAGATCATCTAATGTAATTGTCTGTTCAGAGTAGATATCTAATCCTTCTCGTTTAAACTTTGATGAAGGTTGCACACTTATATGTATGATTAAATCACCGGGTGAGCCTTTTAAACTATGAGATCCTCTACCTGGAACAACAATTGACATACCATTATCTAAACCGGGTTCAAACTTTATATCAATAGAATCCTTTACTAATGTATATCCTATACCATGACAATAAGGACATTGCTCATCAACTATCTTACCCGTTCCTCTACAAGTTGGACAAGTTTGAGAAATAATCATATTACCCATTTGGCGAATAGTTGCTCCTCGACCTTGACACGTAGGACAAGTTTTTGTTGTTTTTGCACCAGTTCCATTACAATGAGAACAAACATCTTTATATGAAAAATTTATTGTTTTCTTAGTTCCATAAATGGCTTCTTCAAAAGTCAGATTAACACTAATATTAACATCCTCACCTTTTTGAGAAAAGTGAAAACCAAAGTTTCTAAACAAGTCAGAAAAATTAAAAAAGTCTTCTGGTATAGATCCAGTTTGATCATATTGGGCTCTTGCTTTCTCATCTGAAAGTACACTATAAGCTTCTGTTATCTTTTTGAACTTCTCTTCATTTTCTGGTGACTTACTAACGTCTGGATGATATTGCTTTGCTAATTTTCTGTAGGCGGTTTTAATCTCTTCAGTGGTAGCATTTTTAGTTACGCCTAAAATACTATAGTAATCATCCATTAGACTTTACTCCTCCTCGATAGTAGCAATGTAGTTCAAACTCCTAAACTTGTCATTCAAGTCTAAACCATAACCAATAACAAAAACATCTTCAATAGTGAAACCAATCAAATCTGGTTTAAACTCTACCTGACGTCTACTTGGTTTATCTAAGAGAACTACATTAATACGTTTTGATACTTTGACGTTTTCATTAACGTATTTTAATGTCTTACCTGTATCACAAATATCGTCTATGATAAGAGTAGGGCGATCATAAATGGTTGAAAAATCAAATGCTGTATATGGATTATGTACTGACTTAGTATTCTCATACGTAGAAATCTTTATCGGATAATAAACTATTTCATAATAAGGTTCTAAAAATAGAGATAATGTTTCTGTAAAGGGTACAGCTCCTTCTAGTAGGTAAACGACATTAATTCTAGGAGAATGAATTTGCTCTCTGATCTGAGATGCAATCTGACCACAAGCTCTCAAAATCTGCTCTTTAGGGAATAAAGGTTTGAGTTTCATTTGATACCTCCTTCATATAATAAAGAATGCAAAACATTAAGAGGAACAAATTAAAGTAAAAAGATAGAGAGAACTTTCTTATCGAACTAAAAAAGAGGATCTTCCAATTATGCTAAAATCAGTAATGTATACGTCCAAGTATCACAATCAGATTAAAGAAAATAATGTGAAACAGTTACTCCATACTATTACCACAATTAAGAATCAATCATCTCAGTACGTTTATGATCATAGACATCTCCTACTTACGAATGCAGGTATTAAAGAATTGAGGCATAATTACAAGTTAATCAGAAGTAATATCATTCCCGCATATAATATTTCAACTGAGCATGATTATATTGTAGACTTGTATGTTAATGCATTTAAACAACACATAAAGAACTTAAACATAAGATTACAAGACAAAATTGTTATTCAACGTTATGCATCTGATACGAAATATCATAAGAAAGGTGACGTTAAATTTGTTCAGCTTAAGTTCCACACTACAAAACTAACTAATCTTATAAAGTACTTAGTTTATGTAGATCACACTAAAGACATAAAAGAACAACTTAAGGGTAGTGAAGCTATTCTAGCATTTTATGAGTATTACGAATCTAAAGGTTGGATAGATAGAATAGTCAAGTTAGCCCAAAGTAAACAACAGAGAATACTTTCTAAACTTAAACTGATAAGATTTGGCAAAGAATATAGCTCACTTAGGTTAGACTATGTAGCTAATAAGGCTAGAATAGATTACATGCCTGATAATTCTTTGTACAAATATTGGTTTGTATTTAGAATGTATAAGAAGAGTGGTTATGAATATCGACTGCCTCTACAAATTAATGATAATTATCATAATGGCAAGAAACCTATTGCTAAAGAGTTTACAATCAGTCTATCGTCGAAGAATAGTTCTAAGATTAACATTGCAACAACCTGTGAAGTTAGTGAACCAACGTTTAAGCCTTTTAATAAAGTAGTTGGTATGGATCTAAACTTAAAGCATAACTTCGGAGTATTGTCAGATGGTTTCATACTAGACTATGATAGAGACTATATGAAACGCACAGTTAACTTACTTAAAGAACTTGATAAAATAGGTAATCAGAATTTAACTAAAACTCAACTACAAAGACTTAAAAAGATTCACAGGCAATTAGATTGGTATACGTCATTGTTGATTCATAAATTGCTTGTTTATCTTAAGACTAATAACATTACAGATATAGTAGTAGAAGACTTATTACTATCAGGTAAGTTTGGTATTAATGAAGAATTTGGTATAAAGTATGCGAGACTGTCTAAACTATTACACCTTTCTAGTGTTAAAGACTTACTTAAACAACAAGCTGAGAAACATGGAATAAGAGTTCATATAACCCCAAGTCAGTATACGTCAATGACTTGCCCTAAATGTGGTCATATTTCACATGATAATAGAAAGACTCAAGAAGACTTTAAATGCACACAATGTGGTTATGAAGACAACGCAGATCACGTAGCTTCAGATAACATAGAACTAAGACTGACCTCAGATGTTCTGAGGTCTAAGCTCCACAATATAGATGAGTATGGTCGTTTGGTACCTAAACGTCTTAGTAAGTTCACGATAAAGACCATACTAGAAGAATACTACGCCTCACTGTCTATTGAAGCACCCGGTTATAGACAGTGTACGGAGCAGGCAAATATTGTTTAATAGTAGAGTAATCACAGGGGTGTTCTTTTGTGAATAAAGGTTTGAACTACATTTGACTACTCCTTCCAACTAAATATATAATAAGAATGCAAAACATCACTGTTTGCATTAAAAGTTTTAATTTAATAGGTTACTTGATATTGACGTACTAAGTGAGATATCTTATCAATCAGAATTAGCAGTTGCACAAAGTCTACAACCTGATTCGTCTCTTCAAATTTAGCATACAACTCTTTTAGTTCTAAATACAAATCAAGAACTTGAGTGATTAACTCAAGTTCTTTTGGTTCATTAGTTTTAGTAATCCGGTCTTCAAATTGAGAGATATGCAAACGCGGATAAAGTTCTTCAAGGGTGTAAGTTTCTGTTAACACATCACATCTTCTAATAAATTATAAATCCCACCAGCGCTCTTCTTCAAGGTGAAAGAAACCTTCTTCCTTAAGTATATTTTGTAATTCAAGTTCTATTAAAAATTGTTGAGCTAATGATGCTTCACAAAGATTACCTGCACACTGATAAATTGTATTTTCATCTAACTGAGAATACTCTTTTACTAATGCTTCAGAATGACTAGGATTAGATACTGCATCATAACTAATCATAAGTAAGGGTGCAGATACAACGTCTACACTTTCACCATTAATTCTTCTAGTTTCTAAGTTACCAAAAGCTCTTAAAGAGAATCCAGGTATAACATTATCAAGAATCAAGTTTCTTAATATTTGTCCATTAGGTGTAGATAGTGTTTCTCCTTCTCCATATACTTTATTACCTTCAATCCAAACTTTAGTAATAACGTGAGATGCTTCTTTTAATTTAGGAGTTCCTTGTCTAGCAATATCATTACCATTATCAGGATGATCTAACTCACCTATAAACTGACGCTTATTAATTCTCTCTCCATTCTTTTCAAGTGCATCCTTAATAGCTTCAGGGGGATATATTCTACCATTATTATTACGCTCACCTAATGTTTGGAGTACTGCTTTAAATTTAAGTCTACCATTATCTTTGATCTTTGAGCCTTCAGTAAGAACTTGAAATCCATTTGGATCAAATGTTGTTTCTTGTACGTATACGACACTCATCGTCTTTCACCTCTTTTATTGTAGATCTAGAAAATCTTCAGGTTTTTCTTCAATAACTTTATCTGACTTAGAACTAATACCAGAATTAAGTGCATGATCAATCTTTGTAATCAAAACTTTAGTTGCATGCTTACCTATTAAGTAAATCTTCTTCAGTTTCTTCTCCGTATAGTAGTCCTTTTGTTTTAATGTTTGTTTCAATAACTGATTCAAGGTATACAAATTATTAATCTCAGTTTTCAATAGATTTGTGTAGAGCATATTGTCTTGGAGGAAACCAAGCAATTGTTGTAAGCTCGTACTTAGTTTATAAATCTTAAAAAGAAGAGTATCCTTATCCATTTACTAACTCCACGTAATATTTAAATATTTGTTCTGAAGTGAAAAACTAATCTGCAGTTTTGATAATTTCTATTAACTGGTCAATACTCTTTTCTTCGTACTCTTTTATCTGAGCTTCAATCTCTTCAGAAGGACTAGATAAGTTAAGCCAACTTTCTTTACCTAACTCTAAGTCAACAATTAATTGCATACCTTTTCTTGGAAGAGTCATTACTTTCTTAATAAGAGCACCTACTGGAACTATCAAATCATCCCTTATAATACCGTCTATACTATCGTGAATTGTAAACAATACTCTAAACTTATTTAAACCTACGTATTTGGATATATTATGTAAATCTCTAAAAGACAAATGGTTATAGATTGATACCTCTGATTGAAATGGAAAGTTAATAGCTTGTCTTTCTGCTACGGATTGCCAAATAAGAAATCTTTTTGTAGCTCCCCACCTATTTACTAATCTCTTCTTTTGTTTTGCGTATTGTTTAAGTGCTTCTTGATATCCAAACAATTTTGGGTATGCTTGTTTTATACCATTTACCAATGATAGCGCTTCTTGCAATGTTAAATCAAAATCTCTCATAAGTGCATGTTCTGTTCCACCATATTGTAATGCAAACCAAGCTAACTTTGCATGAGATCTTTCTTCCTTAGTAATTTCTGATTCTGGTTTATGATAGACGAGAGATGCTGTATACCTATGTTGATCCTTATCAGGATTCAATATAAAGTCTATAACCTTTTGCTCTTTAGAGATAACTGCACAGAGATAAGCTTCAGCATTTTTATAATCAGCACCAAAGTAGGTATATCCTTCAGGAGTTGAAAATAGTGTCCTTATTATAGAACCTCTATTAATGTTTGTGATATTAGGTTCTTGATTATTAATACGATATGTCTTACTTGCATGCATCTTAAAACTTGGAGATACAACTGTAAGTGGTTTACCATATATTTCAGATGAATACTTATTTTCATAGATGTATTCTTTTATCTGATGCACATAAGTTGTTATTAACTTTTCATTCTTCCTAATATTTAAGATCAATGTAGCAATCTTTCCTAACGTATTATCTTGCCTTGCTAATTCTTCTAATGAATCTTTAGTTAATGAAGGTGCTCCTTTTTCTGTCTTCTTAAGTTGTGTTGCATCTAATCCAAATTGAGTTAGTATACTTAAGAGCATTGGTAAAGATCTATGATTAAATTCTGTTTTCGTTATTGTAAATAGTTCTTGTTGAAAACCTTTTATCTCGTTTAATAATTGAGTCTCAACATCTATCAATTTAGACGTATCAATAGGAATACCATATTTAACTATATCTAAAAAAGTATTACTTAGTGGTAATGTAAACTCTTCATAAAATTTATATGACGGTTGCTCTTGTTTAAATCTCTCTACTTGATTCTCATATAATAAATAAGTATAATAAGTATCTCTTGCATTGTAAAGATAGAATTCTTTTGCTTCATCACTATTTTCTTCTAAGCGTCTTAATAACTCAGGAGTATCATTCCACAATTTTGATATAGCAGCATCATAAGGTGGTGCATTAAAATATTTTATAGCTAATGTTTTAAGGCCTAATTCACCTTCTTCATCTAATACGTGTTCAACTTGCATTGTATCCCAGAATAGATTAAGTCGTACATTATAAATATAATCAATCATTTTGATATCAAATTCTGCATTATGAAAGATCCACTTTTGATCTTTGACTTCAGATAAGAACTTTGTAGGATCAATCTTCTGTGTATTTATAACATAAACAAAATCAGGAGAATAGACTGCAATACTAAGTATTTTTGCTAACCACATTTTTAACGAAGTTGTTTCAATATCTAGTGACATGGGTTTATCATAACCTTTAATTATAGGTAAAATCTTATCTAGTTCTTCTTCAGTATCAATTAATGTATAATCATTAAGTTGGTACTTAGTTAGTGAATTAGATAGATAATTTCTTAGTTTCTCAAAGTGAGCATTATATTGTAATTGCATTGGCATACTATTTGAACGTAATAATGCAGCAGGATGTCTTATAATAAAGATATCACAATCAAACTCTTCATTATGAATAAGACTACCAACTACAGTATCAATTGGTTTCTTTCCTAATTCCATATCTATTTGTTTTAAAGCTACTTTACCAACAACTAATATTAACTTATGTTGACATGTAGGTAATATTGCTTTTAGTTCTTCTACTAAAGCAGGACGACAAGCATCTAAAGATTCTCTAGTAGGTTCCTTATTATTAGTAGGCATACACTTGATTGCATTAGTGATATAAAGTTG
>Ga0078972_1007987_pt1 | contig 22776 bp, 17 predicted proteins | sample YelNatPaOPGAMG01_FD_67568 | JGI IMG/M metagenome (GOLD analysis project Ga0078972, IMG submission 67568) | Hot spring thermophilic microbial communities from Obsidian Pool, Yellowstone National Park, USA - OP-RAMG-01 (SPADES assembly) (version 2) | ecosystem: Environmental > Aquatic > Thermal...
GATACCAACTGTAACCAACCCGCTTGATGGAGTGCGTATGCATTTGACTGTATATGCAGGACCTATTCCCGAGCCATCATCGCTTCTCACTCTCGCCGGTGCAGCTCTAACCACCGCCGGCATCACCTGGAGAAAAAGACGCAGATGAAAATAGAGTTGCATTATTATGGGTTGAGACATTTATAACTGTCTGCATCAATGATGTTTTAGTGCTTAGACATACAGGCTGGAGCAATAAAACGCTCCAGCCTTTCGTATAGTTTCCTATTTTTTCATATATGAATTCTTTCCATGCCGCTCATATATCGTTTTACCTCTAGAGAAGGAATTTTTTCGAGTTTGGTTAAAAGATAGTAATAAACGTCCGATTTCTTTTAGTAGAACTCAGTGTCGAGTCCAAATAGGGGTATAGGGAGATGATTAAAGAGTTCAAGGAGTTCATTGCGCGAGGTAGTATGCTTGATCTTGCTGTCGCGTTTGTTATGGGTGCGGCTTTTGGGAAGATCATAACCTCGCTTGTAAACGATGTTGTGATGCCTGTGGTTGGGCTGCTGCTCGGCAAAGTTGACTTCTCCAATCTGTTCATCAGCCTGAGCGGCAATTACAAAACGCTTGATGAAGCCGTAAAAGCCGGCGCGCCAGTTATAAAATACGGTGTTTTCATCAACAGCATCATAGACTTTGTCATAGTTGGGTTTGTGATGTTTCTTATTGTCAAACAGGCAAACAGGTTCAAGAAGGCGGAGGCTCCTGCTGTAAAGACGTGCGAGTTCTGCGGCACCAATATACCGGCTGCGGCTGTTCGCTGTCCTAATTGCACATCTCAGCTTGCTCAGGAATAAAAATGGTTAATCTGCTCTCACTGTTGTTGCTTTATGAACGAATCTAACAATCTGGTTTCGCCGCATCGCTTAAGCCCAAGCCTGCGACGTGTAATCGTGCGTTCGTTTAGAGATGCTTGGGACTATCTAGGACTAGTGCTGGCTGCAAGCGTATTTACTGCGTTGCTTCCAACTATGCTTGCGGTCGCATTTTATTTTTTAGATGGCAAGCCTTTATGGATTCTTGTCATAGTGACTTTTATAATAGCTCTGCTGAAAGGCCCCATTCTAGCTGGAGTTTTCAATTTAATGCATAAAGTGGCTTACGGCGGCGATCCGGAGCTTTCCAACCTTTTGGTAGGGTTTCGAGAATCACTACGCGCCAGTGTCTTGCTTATAGTGCTCGATGTATTTCTGATGCTGTGTTTGGCTGCCGATGCAGTTTTCTTTTTTGGGATACTCGGCCCAATGAAACCCAATCTGCCCGGTCTTGTGTTAGGATGCCTGTTTGTATATATGCTTGTCGTCTGGTTTTGCGCCACAGGCTACCAGTTTCCTGCGCTTTCTGCACAAAAGCCATTAGGTCAGCGTGTCGGTGTGCTTGCTGCAGTTTATAAATCGCTTTTGGCTGCGCTCAGTGCGCCGCTTTACACGCTCGGCGTATGGCTAATAGTGCTTGTGATCGTTCTTATCTGCTTTCTCAGTGCTTTTGGTGTTTTTCTGCTGTTAGGCGGCATGACTGCGCTTATTTTCACGCATGCGCTAAAAGAAATCTACTTATGCTGTGGCGTCATAAGCGAGCCTTCCGATAACGAAAACACATAATATCCGCCTCCTAAGCATTTGCCATCACCTTGTTGAAAGGTGTTTTCAATGAATTTCCAGATAAAGAACACCCTGCTCTGTCCAAGCTTTTCCGCCCAGAGCTTTTACAACAGATGCTATAGGCACTTCGATCCTGTCATTTCGCATAACCGGCGCGTGTGTGAGCTTAACACTGCGCGTGCCGTCTATAACAGCGGTTTGTGATCCTACCTTAATCTTCATCTGTCTGCCAGAGTAATCTATTATGCATTCCCCTTTTGATGCGCCCTGCAATATCTTTGCGATCCCTTTATTCTCCAATACCCTCACCGGCATAAAGACAGTGTCTTTTATTATGCTGCACCGCAAGTCCCATTCGTTGACACGCTTACCATTTATGACAGGACGTTTGATCTCAAATCTGACGCTTATATCGTCATCTGCAGTCGGCTCCAAATTCGAAAACCGCCATATTATAGTGTTTCCCTGTATCTTAGCCTGCTTGGGACTGATTGACGTAACCGTATAATGTTTAGTTATCGCTCCTATATCCACATGGATAACAGCTCGCCCAATTTTTCCCTTCCACGAACTGCCTGTATGCATTATGTAAGAGCAGAATCTGCTGCCATCCGAGGTTTCTCCCACCGGAGAAGCATAGTCAACGGTTACGATTCTCGTCTGTCCGCGCTTAAATTGCACGTTCTTAATATGCCAGCCGGTGTATTCGTTTTCTTCGGATGGAGGCGATGGCTGAAATGTTGATTTCACAGGAACGCCGTCAACCGTTGTGCGAAAATACTCAAACTGACTGGTTTTCTGCTGCGGCACATCGCCTACTGCGTTTTCTGGAAACCCCATGTAAGCAACTGTGTCTTCGCCTTCGTTTTTAAACTCAAATCGGCAGCGAACGGTGTAGCGTTCTGGATAAAGTCGTATGCTTACGTCTTCAGACACCATCCTGATACTGGGATGGCTCTTCATTGCCTGTATCGCCCCACCTACACCGACAACAGCCGTGTCGTCTCCCGCAGCCAAAGTGCAGAAGATGAACAAAGTGCCAATCAAAAGCAGAATAATTCGTTTCATTGTGCAACCCTCCCACTCGATCCTCTTCTGATTGCTTGGTTTTATGTGTTGTATATTATAACGCTTCCGCCCAAAGTTTGTTTACAGCATACTGCTATTCTTCTCCTTTTTGCTTTGTGATGATTGGGGTTTGAATCCAGACACTGGTCTTAGATGGCGGTTTTCTGGTAGCATGCTGATTGGTGAATTAAAGAATAGATTTGGGGGATGACATAAGACATCTATGCGGCTTGCGAACAGGATTGCCGTTGTAACAGGCGGTGCGCAGGGGCTTGGCGAAGCCATTGCCGAGAGATTGGCTAGAGAAGGCGCTCATGTGGCGGTGGGAGATATCAACGCCGAAGGCGCTCGGTCGGTCGCCGAACGTATCTCGAGCGATTATGGGATAAAAACTCTTGGCTTTGGGATGGATGTTACTGATGAAAATGAAGTAGCAGAGCGGTTCGATCTGGTAGAGAAAGAACTTGGCGAGACGGATTTGTTGGTGGCAAACGCAGGAGTGCTTATCTCTGGAGAAGTTACAGAGCTTTCTGTGGCTGACTGGCGTAAAGTTATAGAGGTAAACCTGACAGGCTATTTCATCTGCGCGCAGGCGGCGGCTAGGCTTATGATACCACGCAGACGAGGTTGCATAATCCAGATCAATTCAAAGTCTGGCAAGAAGGGCAGCTTTAGGAACTCTGCTTATGCATCAAGCAAATTTGGCGGAATAGGACTTACCCAGAGCTTGGCGCTGGAGCTTGCCCCTTATGGCATACGTGTAAATGCTGTTTGTCCTGGCAACCTGCTCGATTCTCCGCTTTGGGTTGACAGCCTCTATGAACAGTATGCCAAGCGGCTGAATATGACTGTTGAGCAGGTGCGGCAGAAGTATCTGGACCAGGTGCCATTGGGGCGCGGCTGCACGTATGATGACGTAACGAACGTTGTTGTTTTTTTAGCGTCTGACGAAGCCAGCTATATGACCGGACAGGCAATCAATGTAACTGGTGGGCAGGAGATGCGCTGAGCTGGCTGAATTCTAAACTTTAGCCATGCGGAATGAAGGAAATGGGGTTTGGTTCGTACAAGAAAATAGTTTAAGGAGGATTATTAACAATATGCACAAAATAGCAGTTATACCCGGTGATGGCACCGGACCAGAGGTTGTGCGCGAAGGACTGAAGGTTCTCGAAGCCGCCGCGAAAAGAACTGGCTTCAAATATGAAACTACGGTTTACGATTGGGGTGGCGATCGCTATCTGGCAACAGGCGAAGTTTTGCCAGAAAATGCTGTCGAAGAGCTGAAAAAACATGATGTTATTTATCTTGGTGCGATTGGGCACCCGGATGTAAAGCCTGGGATTTTGGAGAAAGGCATTTTACTTGCGCTCAGATTCGCGCTTGATCAGTATATTAATCTTCGTCCGGTTAAGTTGTACCCGGGAGTTTGGACGCCGGTGAAAGACAAAGGACCGGAAGACATAGACTTCGTTGTTGTGCGTGAGAACACCGAAGGCTTGTATGCTGGTGGCGGAGGGTTTCTCAAGAAAGGTACGCCGGATGAGGTTGCTATACAAGAATCAATCAATACACGCAAGGGTGTTGAGCGGTGCATAAGATATGCTTTTGAATATACGCGCAAACGCAACCGCAAAAAGAAATTAACGCTTGTTGGCAAGACTAATGTGCTTACGTATGCGTTTGACCTTTGGGAACGCACTTTCTACGAAGTCGCGAAGGAATATCCGGATATACAAACTGACTATGCGCATGTTGATGCAACCTGTATGTGGTTTATCAAAAACCCAGAATGGTTCGATGTTGTTGTAACCGACAATATGTTCGGCGATATTATAACCGACCTTGGTGCTATGGTGCAGGGTGGTATGGGTATAGCCGCAGGTGGCAATATTAATCCTGAAGGCGTCTCGATGTTTGAGCCAATAGGCGGCTCAGCTCCCAAATATACAGGGTTGAATGTAATAAACCCACTTGCTGCCATAGGCGCGCTCCAGATGTTGCTTGAGAATATTGGCGAGATAGAAGCTGCTGAGCTTGTTGACAAAGCCATTGCCAAGGTTACTAGCGAAAAACTAAAAAGTATGTCGGCAGGAAAAATGGGCTACTCGACAAGTGAAGTCGGCGATATGGTAGCTAAATACGTTACAGAGCTTTGATTGCCGATGCGTAAGATCTATGGTAGGACGTTGGCGTGTTATTACCGACGTCCTACCAAAAGGAGTGTATAGATTATGGTAACAGCAATAGTTCTTATCGAAGCCGAGCGCGCCAAAATCCACGAAACCGCTGAATCACTGCTGGAAATTGATGGCGTGTGTGAAGTGTACTCTGTTGCTGGCGACTGGGATTTGGTTGCGATTGTTAGAGTGAAAGAACAGGAAGCGCTTGCCGATATAGTTGCTGATACAATGCTCAAAATGCCAGGTATTGCGCGCACCAGAACACTGATCGCCTTTAAGCGCTACGCAAAAACCGATCTCGAGCGCTTATGGAGCATTGGGATGGATTAACTGCTGATTGAGTGAGTTAGACGTCCTGCAATTTTTCACGGAAAATTCACAGAAAATTATCTGTTTAGACTCTACTTTTTTGCCATTTTGCTGCCTTGTAATTATGGAGAGTAAATTGCTCGAAGGCGGCGCATTCCTCAGAATATTTTTATATGAAGAAACGAACTATTTTCACGCTCAAACCGAGAGAGATTCGTTTCTTTATAAATTGAGAACATCCTTCTCCAAAAACAATTGAAAATGTGGTCGCAGATGTTTATGAAAAACAGTGTTTAGTATGATTGTAAGTGTGGAGATTGTGCGTAGGTGCTGTAGAGAGTTTTTATTTGTAAATGACGCAGAAAGTAAAGTATATTACGCAATTTAATTTATGGTGCCAATATCTTAGATTTTTGAAACCCCATTGACAAAGCGGCGTAATGTTGTTATATTCCAATTGTTAGGGTTGGGTTCGAGATAGGAGTGTTTATATCTCATCCAGCCTGAGAGAGGGGGAAAGGGAGATGAGAAGGAAGGCAGTTTTGCCGATTGTTTCGGCTCTGCTAATCGCATTGTATTGCTGTCCAGTGCTTGCCCTCGACGACGACGTTCCTATTGATGTTACCCTGTCAATGGCGACTGTTCCCGTTGTAGGACAAACTGGCACTGTGACAGCCACGGTCAGCGTTGACCGCGTTCTACCTGATGTAGTGGTTGAGATACAGGTGCCCGGCGGCGGCACAGTTACTGAGAACGCATCTAGCGTAGTGTCGCTTATGCGTCCGGGTGAGCCGGTGTCTGTGAGTGCTAAGGTTAAATTTGACAGCACAGGCAACAAGCTTATTCGCGCTGTAGCTCGGTCACAAGAGAGAGAAGGCGTTATTTGGAGTGATGTATGCTATTTGGGAGTGAACATTGGCTCGACAAAGAGCACACTTGGGTTTGACTTGTCTGTGCCTGAAGCTCGATCTGAGCTTCTTAGTCCCGGAGATGGTGTGATAATTGGACAGCCAAACTTCAAGATAAAACCTTCCAAACCTGCTCCACCGCCGCCTGCGATTTCTAACGGAGGACCAGATGCACCGCGCAAGCTTCTAGACGGTACCCCTGTTACAGCCGGCACGCTTGTTGTTACTGGTTATTGGAAGTTCTATGACCGTAACGGCGTGCATACTGGCCAACGCGACGCTTTGATGGAGCTGCTGCGTGGAGATAACAACGATCATCTTGCGTGGGCATATACTAATTGGAGCGGCGAGTTTACTTTTCCGGCAGTTACAAACCCTGGTTCTGCTGGTGTATATGTTAAATGCCGCACTTGGACGAACTATGGCAGCGGCAATGAGATATCTACGATAACACCAGGCGGCGATGCTTGGAATGACTGCCACTGGGCTACAACCTCGATATATGTGTTTGCTGATGGTACTTACAGTGTGGGCACTTGGACTATACCCAGCAGCACTACGTTACAGAAAGCTTGGTGGATACAGGATGATATGGTGAAGGCTACTTGGGTTCCTCCAAACTTCACAGGCAAGCACTGTGCCGAATGGAGTTCAACTAGTTCGGATGGGGCATATTACGTTCCGGGCGGCCATATTCATCTGGCTGCCGGCGATGCCGACGATACTCCCGACCGTGTGCTCCATGAGATGGGGCATTCGGTTATGTATAACATTTATGGCAACTACATGCCCCCGTACCCAAATTGCAACCCACATTATATTGATAAGGTAAGTAGTCAAGGATGCGCGTGGATAGAAGGGTGGGCGCATGCTCATGCTCTTTGGTGCACGAATGATCCTGTAAGAAACTGGCCTGGTGGAGGTGCGGTTAATCTAGAGACGCCTACTTGGGGAACATCCGGGTGGGATAATGGTGATTCCGTAGAAGGACGTATTAGCGGCGTGCTTTGGGACATAGCCGATTCTACGAATGATGGCTACGATGACTATTCTGGCTCATGGAACGACATATGGGATGTGCTATATAACGTAAACGATGATGTGTTGTTCGATTTTTGGACTTCTTGGAAGTCAAGAGGACACGCCAAACATGGACCTGTAAAATGCTTATATCAGAATACCATAGACTACAATACTTGGCCTACGTTCTCAGGATTGCCTGATATTTCGACCAACGAAGATACGCCCATTAACAATGCGATAGATCTTTGGGTTTATGCCTATGATCCAGAAAGCTATGATTCTGAGCTTACCTACACCATAGTTGGAAATACTAACCCATCCTGCGGTGTAAGTATAGATTCCTTAGATTATGTTGATGTGAATCCTTCACCAAACTGGTATGGCACCAGCACTGTTACTATAAGATGCAGCGATGGAATTCGTTATGTTGACGATTCTTTTATTGTGACGGTTAAATCGGTCAACGATCCGCCGGTTCTATCGCAGCTTCCTAACCGCTATCTAAGCCCGGGTACGAGTTGGTATCATGCGATAGATTTGTATTCCTACGCGTATGATGTTGAGACTCCGGACTCGAGCTTAATTTACCAGATAACTGCTGTAAGCGATCCACAGTGCGGAGTTTCGATTGATGCTTCTCGCTATATCAACATCTATCCAACGGCTGGGTGGGCTGGTGTATCTTCTGTTACGGTCAGGATTACCGACAGCGCAGGTGCGTGGGATGAAAGCACATTCTACATAGTTGCGGCTTACTACTGTTCAACTTGTGCGGGTGCGCGCGAATATCCCGATGGAACTTGGGTTAGATTGCCTAACAAGACAGTAACGGCGGTATTTCCAAGCCAGAATGCGTTTTATGTAGAAGATGACGCCTCACGTGCAAGTGGAATACGGGTCAGCTACTCCGGCGCAGTTGAAGAAAACGATATAGTTCAGGTTGCTGGTCCTCTTTCGACATACTATGCCGAACGTGTGATTACTGCATCTTGGTTCTATAAGTATGGAGTAGATTCTACACCACCTAAACCACTTGGAATGAACAACAGGTCATTGGGTGGCGCAGCACCTAACGCATATACACGTGCGGTGCCGGAGGGCAGAGCCGCTGGTCCTTACAATGTAGGTCTGCTGACTAGGACGATGGGAACAGTTACAATGCATTCTGGTTCATCCTATTTCTGGATTGATGATGGCTCGCATGTTATATATGATGGTACGAATAATGCTCTTCTTGTCAGATGGACGCCTATATCCACTCCAATGCCGCCGATCGGCGCACGTGTTGCTGTAACTGGAATAAGCGGAGCAACAACCTTGAGCGGCAAGGCGATAAATATGTTCAGGCCAAGAAGAGCATCTGATGTGAAAGGATTAGGTGGCACTCTAGCCTATATTCTGAATACTGATGTCACGACTTCGAATGCATTCTACAACATGTTCTACGCCTATAACTGGCGTCAGAGAACCTATTACTTGAGTGATGTGCCAAGTGCTGATTTCAGTAATGTTGACTTGATAGTCATCGGGCATGACACTGGTCTTTGGACAGATGCGGCGAAGGTTAACAAGATACTGAACTCCGGCAAGCCTGTTATTGCTGTAGGCTCGGGCGGCGCTCAATTTTTGGATAAGGTTACATCGCCTGATATATACATAGGTTGGGGGAACAGTGCAGTAACATCTAGTGCTACAACTGGCTATGTTGACAATCCGGGATTGGTTACCTATTTCTTCGATAACCTTATAACGATCCCGTCGGACAACCTGCTGCCGATGTTTACAAGCGCGTCTGTTTGCTGTATTCTCTATAACCCGCCGACATCGGTTACGAAAGTCCTGCGCGACGCTGTTAATACTACATATTGGTCTGTTGCGCAGGAAAACCGTTTCTTGCAGTGGGGTTATGATGCTTCACCGACGACCATGACTACTGATGCAAAGAGACTTTTCATCAACTGTCTATACTATATGCAGGGCAAGTAAGTTCTGCTTTTGAGACTAATCTGATGTATTTGTTGTGCCCCGATGCCTTTAGGCATCGGGGCACAGTTTTGGTTACATGAACATAGAGTCAGGCTCGTCCAGCGCTATTATTTCGCATTTTTTCTTTTCGGCTTCAGTCATCGGCCTTATCTTTATTTTTACGACCGGTGCGAGTGGATCCGGAGAGCGAGCCGGCAGTCCATAGATTATATCTCTTGTCGGCTCGTGTTTAATTCCAAGTTTTTGTTTGGTTGTCAGAAGCTCTGCAGATTCGAATCTATACCCATGAATGTTTGCAACCCCGAAACTGCTGCCCGGATATCTCAGCAGATGCATATAAATAGTTTCGCCCTTTCGAGTAGTAACCCACGGCGCAAGTCCGTTGTTCAGCGGTGAGTTCTTTTCTTTGCCGCATCCGTAGATTGCTTCGCCATGCAGTTTCATCCAGTCGCCAATGCGTTCCAATATACGAACTTGCCAGCCCTGAAGAGACCCATCTGGTTTCGGTCCAACGTTAAGCAACATATTCCCACCGTTTGCTACGCACACCACCAGCCTGCGTAGTATCTCATGTGCAGACTTATGATTTTTATCTTGTGGTGCATATCCCCACATAGTTCCCATCGTATCGCAGAGTTCCCAGGGTCTCTCTTCAGGCGATATTACTGTTTCAGGCGTGCCAAAATCACCCTCTAGTCCGGAACGGTTATTAATGAGTATATGTGGCTGCAGTTTGAGAATCTCTTTGTAAAGCTCATCGCTTCGCCATGCTTCTATTGTCTGTGGGTCGTGCTGCTCAAATCCCCAATCGGCACCCCAAGAGCCGTCAAACCATAAAATATCTATTTTCCCATAGTTCGAAAGCAGCTCTTTTACCTGCGCGTGTGTGTAGTCAACGAACTTAGCCCATTCTTTTGGCATCTTCTTTGGTCCATACCAATAGGCTTTATGTCGCCAATCAAGTAGAGAATAATACAATCCAACCTTCAGCCCTGCCTCACGCGCAGCCTGTACATACTCGCCAATTAGGTCTCGCTTCGGTGTCATCCGAACGGAGTTAAAAGGCGTAGTCCGCGTATTCCACAAGCAGTAGCCTTCATGATGCCTGCTGCCCATAACAATATATTTGCATCCTGCTCTAACTGCAGCTTGGGCAAGTTTCTCTGCATCGAAACCTTTCGCAGTAAACTTGGGTTCGAGTTCGCTTACATACTCTGAGACCGGAATCCCCATATCGTGCATCTTCCAGCAGTCTAATCCGCCCACAGAGTAAAGTCCCCAGTGAACGAACATGCCGAACCGTGCTTCCTGCCACCACTTTATCCGATCGCTTGTTTCGTTTGGCGACTTGTTCATAATATCAACCCTCCTGCTGCACATTTTATCGCACCTATTATAAGCACTCAACTATTAATTTCTTGTTTTTACGAAAGATTCAAATTATTTTGCAAACTTGTTATTATTGAACCTGCTGAAAGTGAGTTATAGGAACATGCAAGTGGAGAATCGGCGTCTTAATAATAAAGGCTGTGTTGTGTCTGGCAGCACAAAATAAAAGCAGACGGCTGGTGAAGCATACCCAGTCAGGAGGTCATCACCAGTCGCCCGCTTGAATTGGTACTTGGATTGTACCGCATATTTGGCACTTGGACAACTGTGCAGATTACCTGATTTTTCGTCTTGAAGGTGTGTAAATTGAAAAGGGTTCTTCTAGTTTTTTTAGCCTTTGCAGCTGTCGTCATTGCACTTGCAGGGTGCGGCGGAGGCTCTTCGTCTCACTCTCCTAGAGACGGCACCTGGACTGTAATGGTCTATATGAATGCTGATAACGATTTGGAGAGATTCGGTATAGAGAATCTGAACCAGATGGAGAAGGTAGGCTCTACAGACAAGGTGAAAATTGTTGTACAGGTTGATCGTATTCCCGGCTACGATTCTTCTAATGGCGATTGGACTGGATGCCGCCGTTACCTTATTACCAAAGACAGCGATACTTCTACCATAAAATCCCAGCTTGTGCAGGATATGGGTGAAGTTGATATGGGCGATTGGCGGACGCTTAGCAGCTTTATTCAGTGGGCACAGACGAATTACCCTGCAGATCACTATTGCTTAGTCATCTGGAATCACGGCAATGGCTGGCGTTCCAGAGCAACAAAGCCGATTATAACTAGGGATGTATCTTTTGATGACACCAGCGGCACTAGCATAAAGACCGCCGATTTGCCTTATGCGCTTTCTGCGGCATCCCCGAAGCTTGATATTGTTGCATTCGATGCCTGCTATATGCAGATGCTGGAGGTGGCTTACGAAATACGGAGTTGTGCAGATATAATGGTTGGCTCAGAAGGAAGCCCGCCAGGCGATGGCTATGTTTACAACACTTGGCTTTCAGACCTAGTTGCTGATCCTGGCATGACTCCCGCTGAGCTTGGCACGGCGATAGCAAAACGCTACATAGAGTCCTACACTGGAATATACGATGTGAACCAATCTGTGCTTGATCTTGCTAGGATAGATTCAGTAGCCAGCGCCGCAAATGGTTTTGCCGCTGTTGTTATACCACATGCAGACTCCAGCGCTGCTGAGCTTCGCTTAGCACGCGAGAATGCACAGAGTTATGATCAGTATGATTACAAAGATCTTCGGGATTATGCGGCAAAAGTTGCCAATGCTTTGTCAGATCAAGCCGTAACGTCAGCATACGACGCACTAACAGCTGCAATATCGGCTGCGGTTATTTATAATGGCCATACTGGAAGCTCGGTTGTCAGAAGCTATGGGATCTCCATATATGTTCCTGCTCCTTACGATTATCAGTCGTCTTATGATCTGCTGGAGTTTTCCAAAGACTACCCGAGTTGGGCAGCTTGGCTTAAAGCACAGAAACAGTAATCAAGAGGCTGTAATGCATATTGGGTGATATTTTCCCCACACTTATGGCAGCATAGGTATTGCCGTGAGTGAGGAAAATGATGGATAATCTCATAGTATGCGCGTTAAGCGGCTTGAGATTCACGGTTTTAAAACTTTTGCCGACCGAACTGTTTTGGAGCTGACACCCGGGATTACGGCTGTTGTGGGTCCGAACGGAAGCGGTAAAAGCAACATCGCCGATGCTGTAGCTTGGGTGCTTGGCGAACAGAACGTTCGGAATATCCGCGGCAGCAAATCACAGGATGTTATCTTTTCCGGCAGCCAAAAACGCAAGGCTTTGGGACTTGCTGAAGTCAATCTCACATTAGACAACTCAAGCGGCAGGTTGCCTTTGGATTACTCCGAGATAACGGTTACCAGACGACTCTACCGTTCCGGCGAAAGCGAATATCTTATCAATAAAACCCCATGCCGACTAAAAGATATTGTTGAACTTTTCTTGGATACGGGGATGGGAAGAGAAGCTTATTCCATCATTAGCCAGGGTGAGATAGATGCGCTGCTGTCAGCCAAACCAGAAGATCGCAGATCGCTTTTCGAAGATGCAGCAGGTATAAAGAAATATCAGTTTCGTCGAAAAGAGGCAACCAAGCGGCTCGAGAATACAGAAGCCAATCTTCGCCGAGTAAATGATATTATCGCCGAGCTTTCCTCTCAGATAGAGCCGCTAGCCGAGCAGGCTAGGCTGGCAGAAGAATACAACGAGCTTGTCTTACGGCTTCGTGAGATAGAGACAGGGTTGTTAGTTAATGATCTGCGGCGGTGGAGCGAGGAACTGGCGCGCGTGCGTGAATCGAAGTCGGAGTGTTCTTCTGCACTAATTGAATGTGACGAAAAGATTGCGGCTCTTGAGCAGGAAAAAGAAGAGATTACAGCTTTGCTTGAATCATTGGATAAAGAGATTGAAGAAGCTCGCGCAAACTACAGCATCGCCGCAGATACTATGCAGCGCACTAAGAATCGGCTGGCTCTTATTGAAGAACGTGAATCTTCGATAAGTGCATCCGTGAAACGAATTGCCGCGGAGATAGAGCAGCTTGATGGTCGGATTGCTGAGGCAGAGGAGCGGCTTGCCAGGGCGAAGTCTGAGGTGCTGGGCTGCGGTGAACGTGAAGCAAAACTCGCGGAGGATGTGGCTGAGCGATCAAAATCGCTTGAAACGATTGCAACAGAGATTGAATCTGCGTCGCGAATAGTCGAGGATGGCAAGTCTGCATATTTGGAGTTTGCGAGAGAGCAGGCTTCGAAACGTGCTGAGCTTGAAGCGCTTCAGGGTAGGATAGCTGAGCTTAGAAGCGCGGAGACAAAGTATTCTGCTGAGGTTGACGCATTGCGAAGCAGTTTGGCAGATAAAGAGAGACAAGCTGCCGAAGCTCGTGCGAAACTTGAAGAAATTCACGCACGAATTGATGATCGCAGAAATCTTCTGCCAGAAATGGTCAAACGCCGTAATCAATACCAGGCAGTTTTATCAGAATGCATTCGTCGGCTGGATCAGCTTGGACGAGTTTACGCAGAGAAAGCTTCAAGACTTGAAACTCTTCGCGAGCTTGCTGAGACACATGAAGGGTTTTTCGAAGGTGTTCGTGCTGTGATGTCGGCGCATAAAAAAGGTGTGTTGAAGGGTGATTACGCTGTAGTAGCCGATGTCATCAGTGTGCCAAAAGGGCTTGAGGTTTCAATAGAATGCGCGCTTGGCAGTTCAGTTCAGGATATAATCAGCGACACAACCGAATCCGCCAAATCTGCAATACGGTTTCTTAGAGAAAATCGCGCGGGTAGAGCCACTTTTCTGCCGCTTGATGGGCTTCGTTCTCATAGCGGTAAGGTGAGTGATTTAAACGCAAGTGGCGTTGTTGGTCTTGGCAGTGAGCTTGTCTCGTTTGATGCCAGGTATGAAAGAGCTATTCAGGTGCTACTGGGTAGGGTTGTGATTGTTGATGGTATAGACAACGCGGTTGCTTATTCTCGAAAAGCATCAGGCTGGATTAGGGTTGTTACGCTTGATGGTGAAGTAATCGTGCCAACTGGCGCAATCTCCGGCGGCATTCGTTCGGGCCGTGCCAATAATCTGCTCTCTCGCAGGCAGGAGATAGAATCCCTAGAAAAAGAATTGAGCCAGCTTGAGTCAGAGCGCTGTAGTGTTGAGTCAGAGAGGCAATCTGCAGTCGCAGATTTGGAAAAAGTAAGTTTGGAGATAGAATCGCTCGAAAATGCCGATGCTGAAGACAAGCTTCTTATGGTTGAAGCAGAGCGTCAGGCTTCGTTTGCAGAGCAGGAGTGTAGGCGAATAAGGTCTGAGATAGATGTTGTGAGTGCTGAGATTGAAGATGTTGTTGCTTCGCTCAAAAAAGAACTGGCTGCGGCAGAATTACTGTCGGATGAAGTGTCTAAGGCTAGCGTTGAAAATACCACGCTGGATGATATAGTAGCTGAAGCGCAGGCTAGGTTGGAGAAACTTACAAAAGAGCGATCTACGCTGAATGAAGAGCTGATGGAGCTTTCTGTTACGCTTGCTGCTGTTCGCGAGCGACGCGCAGGGCTTGAACAGTCGATTGTGCAGTTAGAGTCTTCTATAGCCGATATGAAATTGCGGCGTGCGGCTGGTATGGAAGAAATGGAGCGGCAGTCTGCAGCTTCGTCAGCGAACGCAGGCGAGCGAAGTGAGCTTGTTCAAAGACTTTCATCTGAAGAATCGGCTCTTGCCGAAGCACAGAGCAAGTTGAATCATCTAACAGAGAAGCGCGTAGATGTCTCCGGAAGATATACAGCTATAGACTTAGAGCTGAAAAAACTTAATCACGCTCGCGCCGAAGCCTCTGAATCCATTAGAAGCTGCGATGTTAAGGAAGCTAGGCTTGAAGTTCAAATAGCGCAGGTTGCCGAAAGGCTGCAGGAAGAGTATGGTATCAGCGCTGAAGAAGCTCTTGCTCGCGATGAACCTGCTGAAGTAGAGCGCGGCACAGCCACCGAAGTCGCAAGGCTCAGACGCGAGATTCGGGCGATGGGGATAGTTAACACTGGGGCAGTTCAGGAGTATCAGCGCATCAGTGAGCGGTATGAGTTTCTCGTTTCCCAGCGTGCTGATCTTGAAGATGCCAGGGCAAAGCTTCAAGAAGGAATCCAGGAGATAGATAAAAGCACGCGAGATCTGTTTATGAATACGTTCAGAGTGGTTAGCGAGCATTTTGATACAATGTTCAAGCGGCTTTTTGGCGGAGGCAGTACGGAGCTTACTCTGACTGATCCTTCTAATCTCACCGAAACAGGTGTTGAAGTAAGTGTGCAGATTCCTGGCAAACGTCTGCAGAATTTGATGCTTCTTTCAGGCGGGGAAAGAGCACTTACTGCGGTGGCGCTGCTGTTTGCTTTGTTGATGGCGCGTCCAAGTCCGTTTGTGCTTTTGGATGAAGTTGATGCACCGCTTGATGATGCCAATATCGAGCGATTTGCAGATGTGCTTAAAGAGTTTGCCGGTGATACTCAGTTTGTAGTCATTACCCACAACCGTGCTACGATGGAGGCAGCCAATACGCTGTATGGCGTAACGATGGAAGAGCCGGGTGTTTCGAAGCTGATTTCTGTTCGTTTAACAGATGAATCTGAGCGCAGGCGTGTGGGAGCAGAGGTGATAGCTTCGGATTCTGAACCGGTAGGGGTTTCATGAAGAGCGTCTGTCGAATGAGATCTTGGTATAAGAAAATAAGATGGTAGCGGAGGTCGGGCTCGAACCGACGACGCCCCGGGTATGAGCCGGGTCCTCTGACCAACTGAGGTACTCCGCCGCGTCAAAAATAATTATACCGCTTTGTGTGCCTGTGGTCAACGTGGATTTGATTTAGAAGTGTTTTGAAAATTTCATTTTAGCTGGCAGCGCTAAATCTGCCGGATTTGTTATATAATGGCACGATTATGGAAGATGTTCCGATTATTGATAGAGAGAAAGCACTAACTCGCGCTAGGGAAACAATCGAGATAGAAGCCGCGGCTGTGGGTGCGTTGGCTGATCGGCTAGGTGACGATTTTGTTCGAGCGGTCGAGATAATTGCCGGATGCAGAGGTAGGCTTGTGGTGACTGGGGTAGGGAAGTCCGGCGCTGTTGGTCGCAAGCTTGCAGGAACATTCAGCAGCACGGGCACCCCTTCGCTGTTTCTTCATCCTGCTGAAGGAGTTCATGGTGATTTAGGTGCGGTTACTGGCGGCGATGTAGTTCTTGCGCTCAGTTACAGTGGGGAATCGGATGAGCTTGCAAGTATTCTGCCTGCTATTGTTCGCATTGGGGCGCGGGTGGTCGCCATTGTAGGTAATACAGCTTCTACTTTAGCTAGATACGCGGATGCAGTGCTTGATATATCTGTTGAACGTGAAGCTTGCCCGTTTAATTTGGCTCCCACAGCTAGCACTACGGCAATGCTTGCGATGGGAGATGCGCTTGCGCTTGCCGTGATGGAAGCTAGGCGCTTTACAAAAGAAGATTTCGCGCTGATACATCCGGCTGGTGCTCTTGGCAGAAGGTTGCTTCTTAGAGTTTCCGATATTATGCGCACCGGCGATGCGATGGCTGTGGTAACACCTGATGAAACAATGCATGATACACTTTTCAAGATAACTAGTGCTGGCGCAGGTTCGGCGTGTGTGGTAGATGAGACGGGGAGGCTTGTTGGGATTATTACTGATGGGGATATAAGAAGGTCGCTGCTTAAAGACAGTATGGCGCTCCAGCGGCGTGTTGGCGATTTTATGAACCCATCGCCGACCACAATATCTCCTGAGCGGCTGGCGGCTGAAGGCATGAAGCTTATGGAGCCAAAGCAGATAGGCGAAATTCCTGTTCTTGACAGCGAAGGCAGACCGGTTGGCGTGCTTATGCTGAAGGATCTTCTGAGAGCGGGGATATTCTAGAGGGTTTATAATGTCATCGCTTGATGAAAAGTTGAGTAAGGTACGTCTGATTGCTATGGATGTTGATGGTGTTCTTACCGACGGCTCCATGATATTTGGCGTTGGAGAAGAAACGAAGATATTCCATGTGCATGATGGGCTTGGTATAAGCGTTGCTATTGTTGCGGGGATTGAGATAGTTTGGATAAGCGGCAACGTATCCGACGCAGTTGCGAAGAGAGCAGAAATGCTTGGTATAAGAGAAGTCAGGCAGGGCGTCGGTGATAAGGGAGCAGTTATCAGCCAGTTGATAGAGTCACGTGGCTTGTCTAAGGATGAAGTAGCGTTCATCGGTGATGATCTAAACGATTTGCCTGCATTCGAAGCAGCCGGTGTTCGGATAGCGGTTGGTGATGCTGCAAAGCAGCTCAAAGATATTGCTGATATGGTAACGCATCGTCTTGGTGGACGGGGTGCTGTTCGTGAAGTAATCGAGGCTGTGCTTAATGCACAGGGTAGATGGGAGCAGTCGGCTGCGGTGTTCATAGATAGGCAGAAGCGGCGAAAAGAAGGAACGCCTTGGCGCGCTCAGTAAAGAATGTATGTCACATATAACCATATTCCACACAAACGATCTTCACAACCGTCTTAGCCAAGAGAAAGCTGTCAAACTTCGTCAACTGAAGGAGTCGGTGCCGAATTCGATTCTGCTGGACGCAGGTGATGCGATTAGAGCAGGAAATGTCTTTGTGAGCATCACTGGGGAGCCTGTGCTAGAGCTTATGTCTATTGCCGGTTACGACGCTATGACACTGGGCAATAGGGAGTTTCATTTTCTTGCGCCGGCATTTCGAAGTAAGATAGGCTCTGCGAAGTTTCCAATCTTGTGTGCAAATCTACACTCAACTGGCAGTGCGGAGATGCCGGTTGTGCCTTCTATTAATCTTTATGTGGGATCGTTTCGAGTTGCTGTGTTTGGGCTTTCGGTGCCGATGATAACCAGCAGGATGTTTATTTCGCACATTTCCGATTATATATTTGAAGATCCCATATCTGCTGCTGCTCGGATAGTTCCAGCACTTCGCTCTGAAGCCGATCTAGTCGTTGCGCTAACACATATTGGGTTGAGAAGGGATCGGTTTCTTGCCGATTCTGTGCCCGGCATAGATGTTATAGTAGGCGGACACAGCCACAGTATTCTCGCTGAACCTGAGATGATTGGATTTACTGCCATAGTTCAGGCTGGGAGCCATGCACATTCGGTGGGCAAAACTGTGATCGAACCAGGCGTAAGTGTGCAGAGCGAGCTTATAGATTTATAGCAGGTTTCCGATTTAATGGAAAATTGCCACTATAGCGATAGCTACCAATACTATAGCAGCCAGCCCAAACGGTAGCATACAGCATCCCATTGCTGCACCTAATTTCCTTTGTCTGCCTGAGCTGGTGAGCGGTATGCCGGTTTTTCTTGATATTTTAGATTTGGCAGCACTTATGCCAATTAGTCTTTTCCAAGAAAATCCGCCTCTGTTCATTTTCTGTTTTCCCTATTAATTATAATTTTCGGCTGTTTATCAATGTAAGATATGCACACATAACAGCTTCATTACATACATTTATCTAAATGTAAATGCAAATCCTCCTGCAATTATTGTTCATAGTGCTGCTCTTAGGTGTTAATACAAGTGATTCATCAACTGCCAAATAGCGTCAGCATAAAAACCAGGTCATCAACGGCGTTTAAAGCATGTACAAGGCCTGCCTCCATAAAGAACCAATCGCCTGGTTTTACTCTGTGCCAATTCTCTCCAAGCATGAAGTCTGCTTCTCCGCGAAGTATGAACACTGCGGCATCGCGCGAAGATGTATGTCCGGATATTTTTTCGCCTTTTGGTAGCATGAAGAGATTGACTTCACCGGATGGGCTTTCGTGAATGGTTTTGCTGAGTATCCCCTGCTTTGGGAACTCGATTTGTTCGTAGAGGTTGTGTATTTCGCTCATAAAATACTCCTTTGTCATGTTTTAGTTGTTAGGTGTGATGTTATTATACCCATTTCGAGTGTGATTTTAATTGCTTGTGTATGCCTTTGAATGGTAGCATATAACTGATTGGAGTGTTACTTATTTATGGCAGCAAGGAGCAGCGGAAGCAAGTTTGTATGTCAGAACTGTGGGCACGAGTCAGTGCAGTGGTTGGGTAGATGTCCGGACTGCGGCGAGTATGCTACGATTGTTGAACAGATAATCGAGACCGAATCTAAACCCAAAACCGGCAGAGGCTTGAGCGAATTCGTAGGCTCATTTGCGCCTCCAGCATCGGTTACGGAGATTAAATCCAGCGCATCCAGTCGTGTTTCTACTGGCATATCTGAGTTTGACAGAGTGTTGGGTGGTGGAGTGGTTGAAGGTTCACTTGTGCTCATCGGTGGCGACCCGGGCATTGGCAAGTCAACACTTCTTACTCAGGTAGCTAATAACCTAAGCTGTACTGCTGGAAGAGTGTTGTATGTCTCTGGTGAAGAATCGGTTGAGCAGATAAAACTTCGCTCCGACAGATTAGGTGTGGCGAGCGATGAACTTATGTTGGCAACTGAGACCAATATTGAAGCTGTTCTCAATTACATAGAGTCTACGAAGCCTAGGTTTGTAATCATTGACTCTATACAGGCTGTTTACCATCCGGAGCTTGTTTCTGCATCGGGTACGGTAAGCCAGGTTAAAGCGTGTGCGTCAGAACTTGCAAGAGTTGCGAAAACCGCTGGCATTCCGATATTCATTGTAGGGCATGTTACAAAAGAAGGTGCGCTTGCTGGTCCAAGAGTGCTTGAGCACATGGTTGATACAGTGCTTTACTTCGAAGGTGACCGGCATATGGCGTACCGTCTCCTTCGTGCTGTGAAAAATAGGTTTGGTTCTACTGATGAATTGGGCGTTTTCGAGATGAAGGAGATGGGACTTACCGAAGTATCAAACCCATCAGCGTCTCTGCTTTCTGAGCGAACTAAACATGGCTCCGGCTCAGTTGTAACCGCCACTATGGAAGGCACTCGTCCGATACTCGTTGAGATCCAGGCGCTTGCTGTGCCAAGTTATTTCACAAGTCCGCGCCGCGCGACTACGGGTGTAGACTACAACCGTGCAGTAATGATTCTTGCTGTGCTAGAGAAGCGCGCAGGCTTTGCGCTTGCAAACAAGGATGTGTATCTGAATGCGGCTGGAGGATTGAGAGTTGCCGAGCCTGCGGCGGATTTGGCTATTGCGCTTGCGGTTGCATCGAACTTCCGCGATAGAATAGTTGATTATGATTTGATTGTGCTTGGCGAGATGGGGCTTGCTGGCGAGATACGCGGCGTTACGCAGGCTGAAAAACGGCTGAACGAGGCTGCAAGGCTGGGATTTACTCGTGCAGTGCTGCCCAAAAGGAACACATCTAAGATTAAGAAGGTCAATGGTATTGAGATGATCGGCGTTGAGACGATCAGAGAAGCTGTTCATGTTGTGCTGGGCGACGTAGAGCCAAGTATGTAGTCTGCCCAAGTGTTTTATTCGTTTGACCGGCTTATTGGCTGGTGGTATACTTCGATTGGTGGTAGAAATTGGAGGCAGAGGATGAGATGCCCAAAGTGTTCTGGTGAAGTGCCTGAAGGTGCGGCTTTTTGTCCATCATGCGGCAACTCTTTCACTGCAGAGTCTGCTAGATCAAACAGATTTGTGTATGCGGTGATCTTGGCAGGGATTCTGCTGTTGGTGATTATAGGTGCACTTGCCGCATCAATGTTCTTCGCTAGAGGCAGAAGCATTACTCAAGCCGATTCTGGGTTGCCTGGCGGTGGGCCTTCGGTTACCAATGCGCCTCCTCCGAACACTGGTGGTGGTCCATCAGTTACCAATGCACCTCCTCCTGCCGCGCCGCCTACTGGGCCTAATCTCAATGCGCCTAAAATAGAAGTGCCAAAAGAAGTTTTGGATTACTTGGAGTTTGTGAAACAGGTAGAGTCCAGACGTCAGCAGCTTTTGAAAGATACAACTCGAGCTGTAGCTCTTGCCGCTGGTCAAGCTCAGGCAGATAGCCTGATGGACTTGATTGACATGGCGCTGGATGATTCGCCTCAGGCTCAGCGTCCGAAACGCGCCACAAGTGTTGAGAACGAGATTAATCGCCAATATTCCAACTGGATGGATCTTATAAGGTACTTCGATTCTAAATCAGCTCCTCCTCAGTGTGCTGAGTTTGCCGGCAGTTATAGGCAGGTGCTTACAAACGAGGCGAGTGGCATAAGTACGATAGGCAGCGTGCTTTCTCGCACGAACTGGGCTGATTATGAGAGCGTAAAGCGATCGCTGCAACAACTCCAGAATATGAAAAATGATCCGAATCTGCAGGGCAGAATTGATAACGCTGTTGAGAGTGCTGACAGCAAACTTTCTGACCTCTGCAGATATTATGGCATTACTAAACCGTTTGATGTAAAGAAGGAAGGCGATGTTGGCGGCAGTATAATTGGCGGTGGGTTTTAGTTTCCCACCGCCCTGCTGGCAGTAGCCGAATTTCTTCAGCTTTGCGTTACTTGTGTGACTCCCACCATCTGCGCCATTCGGCTAGGCGGTTTGCGATCTCGGATGGATCGGAGATAGGTTCCTCGACCGGCTTTCTGCCTGCCGCGCGTGACAGTGCAGCATCGAAAACCCCGCGTGTTTCGATGTCTGTTTTCTCATAGGTGTCAAGCATAAGGGGTATCAGGTATCGTGCATTGTTATCTAATTTAACTATATGTGCCGCCATTGCTGAAAGCATCCATGTACGCATCTGCTCATCGTCTTTTGGCAGCGAAGCATAGAATTCCTTTAGCATAGCGAAAGTCTCTTCTGTTTTCACTCTCGCGGCGTACTGGATGATGAACGTTCTTACCAGCCGATCGCCTGTTGACCAAAGCGATTTCATAACAGGAGCTGCTGCAGGATTGGCTTCTTCGCGCATACGTATGCAGAACCACCGCTGATCTTCCACATTCATGCTGTTTGTGAGTTTTATCAATCCATCTGCTTTCGGCGAAGCCCCCATCTTTAGCAGCACTATCATTGCATCTGCCGCAAGTCGTTTATCTGGATAAGCGGACATTTCGTTCAAAGTCGAGATAAGCTTCTTATCTTTCCACACAGAGAGCTTTGCATAATCTATGCGTTTGGCTGGATCCTCACCATCCGAAAGCATCTGTCCTACTCCCGGCATCCACATAAGAATCATTGCGTGCAGTATAGGTCGAACAATCTCTTTGTTCTCATTTACATTTAGCCTTCGATATAGGTATGGGAAATACTCCTCTGGTTTCAAAATAAACGTGTCTGTGCACCACCAAAGTCCAACCTTGAACACTGCCGGATCGCTGTCATCCAACAGTTTTAGGATATATGAACCTGCCTTGGGCGAGCGTGTTCCGCCGATGCCTATAGCCGCTTGGAACCGAACTTTTGGATCTGTGTCGCGCGCCAAATCACCCAAAACCGGCAGTATTCGTTCGTCACCCTGCATGGCTAGTGCACGCGCGTATGCATATCTTTCGTTCTGATTCCATGACTTCCATCTATCTTTAAACGAGACTAGCTCATCAGTGCCCTTAATCTGTCCGATGGCAGTTAGCGCATAGCTGCGAGCCATTCCACCTGCATCAACATCTTTGACGAGCATCGGCAGGAACCTTTTATCGCCGGAAAATCCCATCGCGCGGCATACATCTGGGTCCGAAGTGTCCATCTTGCTCAGAAACTCAACATCTCCCGCACGCCCCAGCATTTCTAAAGCTAGCGCTCTAAGTGCTCCAGATGTTCCGGCAGCC
>Ga0078972_1007988_pt1 | contig 22771 bp, 8 predicted proteins | sample YelNatPaOPGAMG01_FD_67568 | JGI IMG/M metagenome (GOLD analysis project Ga0078972, IMG submission 67568) | Hot spring thermophilic microbial communities from Obsidian Pool, Yellowstone National Park, USA - OP-RAMG-01 (SPADES assembly) (version 2) | ecosystem: Environmental > Aquatic > Thermal...
AGCATTCGCAATCGCTCGTGGCGGTTGCAGAATCAGGAAATTCCGATCGTGGAAAAATATCGCTACCCGGGGGTCTGTCTAACGCCGACGATCGACGAAGAGGCACACGTCGACGAGATGATCGCCAAGATGCATAGACGTACAGCGATCGCACGCCCAGTCCTATCCGACCCCTCTATCTGCATAGCAATTCGTACCAGGGCACGAAGGATGTGTATCATCCAGCCTACGACCTGGGGTGCTGAATGGTGCGGCATGAAGCACACAAATGCCTCGCGTCTGCAGACAGCCGCCAACAGGGCAATAAGACTCGTTGTTGTTGGATGCTCAATGCAGAGCAGAGCAACCAACCCGCTGGCACTCGGACTTGAACTCCAAATACCCTCAATAGAAGCGATAGCAGCAGGCTTCCGGGCATGTATATGGGCGAAGGGGTCCACCAAGCGCACCCGGTTCAGTCGGAGTTTCATGCAGATCCCAACGCACTCCAAGAAATCTTGGATGAAATCAACGCAGATTTGGGTGAAGCGCCTTTTAGGAGACAACACGCTCCAATCGTTCCCCAGGAATATAGAAGGCTCCCGCCGCCTCTAGCGAACGGTCCAAACAAAAATATGGGAGGGTAGACACGGAACCAGTCGCCAGTAACGCCGGCTTGACTCTATACTGGAACTACAGCCTAGCCTGTTCATGCAAGTACTGGTAGGAGGTGCTGGAATTCCCGGGACTTGCTCGCGGTAGCCAGTGGCTCGCCAAAATCCGCGCTGGTGGCTTCTGGCTACCAGCACCGGCTCTAAGCCGTACGGGAACACTGGAATCGCACTGGGAGTCACACTGTCCCTGCTATCGAGACGCTAACCCCGAGACGCTGACATATTTAAGCTTACAGTGCCCGCGCTCGAAGCAGGAGCGCAGCGAGCTCCTTGAAGGACAGCAGCAGCTGGGCTTCACCGTGATAGTCGAAGGCCGGATACTCACTTTGAGTGTAGCACTGGCAACTGATGGTCCGCTAACGGAGCCTCAGCGCTCATGAGTGGCGAAGAAACTGACATGCTACCTTCTAGGCAGCAGGTCCAACGAATCGGATGAGCACACGGGTTTAGTGCTCTTTGTGCCTACCCACTGGTGGGTGTCAAGCACAAACCCGCATTGCCGACCGACAACACATTCATTGCATGATCACGAAGGAGAGAGGCGGCTCCCAGGATTCATCCTAACAGCCAAGTTTCTCCAGCGTGTCGTGCAGCGAAGGCAAGCTTGCATCCGCAGACTATCCGAGCACAAACTGACGACGAGACCCGATTCTACGTCGGGTGAACCACACCTCGAGCCGACGCCCTTTGTGGTATAGAAAAGCTGTTCTAGCTCTATGAGCTATCTGCTCCAGCGTTCAAGCGCAAAGGCGAATACGGAACGGCAGGTACTAGGCACACACGATAGGACGTATGAAACGACCAGAATATCCGAGACGAAGTATAGGTAATGTAACATGGGAGTAGGGGGTTGATAAATACCTCACCTCGCACTGAAAAAACAAAGACACAATAAAAGTAGGAAAAGAAAAATGTGCATAATCGGAGAACGCTGGCCTAAGTAAACGTTTTGTCCATGAAAACAATCGTAGCTTCAGCAACGGTGAAACCGGGGCTCGGCGTTCCGCGGGGCATGCTCCACTGACTTGTCGAATATGCACGAAAATTGTCGAATTCATTGCTGATGACGCTGCTACTGTGTTGCAGTAGTACGCAGTGGACCTGTCTTCTGCGAGTCTCGAGAACATTTTGCACTCGAACGGAAACCTGTACGTTCGGACGCTTAGACCATTCGCGTCAGAGGATGCTTTCCAAAATGCATTCTTATCGGGAAAACTCGAACGTCTCCGCGCAATACCCAGCCATATTACCGGCACTAGCGTGGTCGATTGGCCCCCTTCGACGCCGCTGGCTACAGAGCACTAGTAACCGAGACGCTCTGGGCATCTCGCAAGCATCGCGTTGCCAATCGCATGGATAAGCTCTGGAATGCCAGCGGATACAATCGATCATTCGCTATTTGCTCCGTGTCAACGATGAGACACACCCAGCAATCGTATGCACCGAGTTTCGGATACAATCTATCATTCGCTATTTGCTCCGTGTCAACGATGAGACACACCCAGCAATCGTATGCACCGAGTTTCGGATACAATCGATCATTCGCTATTTGCTCCATGTCAACGATGAGACACACCCAGCAATCGTATGCACCGAGTTCTGGATACAATCTATCATTCGCTATTTGCTCCGTGTCAACGATGAGACACACCCAGCAATCGTATGCACCGAGTTCTGGATACAATCGATCATTCGCTATTTGCTCCGTGTCAACGATGAGACACACCCAGCAATCGTATGCACCGAGTTTCGGATACAATCGATCATTCGCTATTTGCTCCGTGTCAACGATGAGACACACCCAGCAATCGTATGCACCGAGGTTCCGGGAGCTTTTATCCAAGGCGAAATGACAAAACGCCCTCATATTGGCATCTTGCGTACCCAGAGCCAGGCCACAAGGAGGCGTCTCTCCTCGGGGGCGACGATGATGGCCTGCAGGGAGGCGTCGGCTGTACGCCCAGTCGCTTCAACTACCGTGCTGCTGTTGTGGTCGTTGTGCAGGGCGCCGCATGATACAACACTACTGTGGAGCTTTTCGTCCTCAGTTGTGGATACTTGATGACGACTTGTCTTCGGAGATACGAACATCTGAGAACTTTACCCCCAGCGAGCGAACCTATGGCACAGAGCAGAGCACGTGGTCTGTGTCGACTCGAAGCGGTGCGTCTGATGGAACGCAGGCTTCCCCGATGGACAGCTCAGAAGCTGCAGCAGACGACGATGAGGACGCACTGGAGTTTGAACAACAAAACATAGAAGAGCGACTGGAGGGTTTTGAGGCCTTTGCTGACCAGTACTGGCGGATCGTGGTGTACATCCTGCTCAACCTGTTGACGTGCGGTCTTGTCTACGCCGCGTTGCAGAGTTTCCCCAGCACCAAAGTGCGTCTGCTCTACAGACGTGCAACGAATCTGGCTGAAGCTACTATGTTGCTCGTGACGTTTCGAAGGAAAAGTCGCCAGAATAAGGGCCATTACTTTGTGATCCCGTCCGAGCCGCGTGCTCGTGTGCCGAGCAGCGTCCTCAGCGCGTACCTGGGTCGACTCTCTACGCGCACGATTTTGGGACAAAGTGCGCGTGGTCGAGAAACGTTGCGGCTTTTGAGCGAACCCGTTGAAACGGTGCTTGTGATCGAGGCTCGCCAGCGTCGGTATCTCCTCATCCAGTTATCAGGGTGGCGACACGCCGGTCAACGCGGCATGCACCAGCGTTTTATCTGCTTGCGCATCCACAGTGCGTTTATTCCGGCATTTGAGGAGTACTATCGATTACCCACAGACGAGAGCTCTTTGATAACACCCAGCATGCATCCTATTCCTGAGCATGAAGTCGCACTACCGGTTGCCGGCTTCCACGAAGAGGACGAAGCAGCCTGGGATCGACCGAGCGATCCCCGTGGAAACCAAGAGTCTGCCGTGGCGGACGTCGAGGATCCCGCTGCCCCCGAGGCTGAAGTACAACCGGCGTCGCTGGTGCTTCACCGACCGCTGGGCATCGACCTGCTAGAGGCAGATGTCATCCGGGCGATCGTAGGCGACAACAGTATCGAGGTAGAGATGGCACCCTTACTCAGGCTGTTCCTGCAGTCTGTCACACATCCATTCTTCCTCTTCCAATTCTTTTCGATTGCGTTGTGGATTCTCGAAGCGTACTACTACTATTCAGCGACAATTGCATTCGCCTCGTTTATGAGCGCCCTCCTGGAAGCCATGGAGATGCGAAGCAATGCGGAGCGACTTGCTCGTATCGCCGCCAGCGAAGGAGATGTGCTAGTGATCCGTCGGTCGCCTACGAATCGCTCTTGTGACTGTTGCGAGCGCATTTCTTCCCGGGAGCTTGTTCCAGGAGATGTGATCATCGTCGAGAGTGGCATGGTTATGCCGTGCGATTGTACGCTGCTGCAAGGCTCAGCGGTCGTCACGGAAGCGAATCTCACGGGCGAAGCGGCGCCGCTTTTCAAGTCCTCCTGGCACAGTGCATACGAGGAGCCCAGCTCCAGGGTACCTCCGCGAATTCCCATCGAGTCTTACCAGCACAGTTCGGGACTTGCAGCGGTATCCGAGGTGGCCACGCAGGAAGCTTCTGCACACCAGGGCGCCGAGTCTTCTGCCCATTTCATCAACATGGAAGAAAGCGAAGGCAACGAAGAGGATGAACAGTCATCTGGCGAAAGTGAGGGCTATTTTATGGGCGCCTATTCGGCATCGAATGAAGCGGAGGATCTGCTTCCTACACCGGCATTTCACCACATGTCGGTAGGTGGCCTCAGCGCCTGGCTGCAACCCGCATCGGCCGCAGAAGCGTCCGCCGTCGGGAGCGCGGTGGACGCTTCCGTGGAACACTCGTACACCACCGCCGCCGCCACCACTGCTGCTGCTACTGCTCCTGCTGCTGCTGGCGCTGATGCAGACGTAAATGTGCGGCAGGCATCTCGAGACGGAGAACGCTATAGACGCGAGCGCGGTGCCCGGAGCGTACCAAGGATGATGACTGCAGGGCGCCAGCACCAGGCGCCGGCTGCGCATCATTTAGCCTGGGATCAGGTCAATCATGTGCTATACGCTGGAACGAGAGTCATCGAGGCTCGTCCCGAACGGAGCGTGCCGAGCACCCAGCAGAGCACGGCGGCAGCAACGGATGCTGGGTTTTCCTCAGCGGGAACTTGGCAGGGTACTGGGATCACTGGTGCCGACAACGGAGCCTCCGCTACGCCCGCAACAGATGATCAGATGCAGTCGCTGGACAGCGCCGTCCTTGCACTTGTCATTCGAACGCGACTCGATACCGCCAAGGGGACGCTCCTGCATCAGATTTTGCTCGCAGATGACCAGACCTCGAGCTACGAACGCGGAAATCCGGGGCCGCGTGACACTCGCGACACCAAACTCTCGGTGTGGGCGGCGCTTTGGAGGCGCTTGCGCTCCAGGTCACCGCCTGGCGACGCCCACTTGGGCGATGGCGAACTCGATGACCCCGAAAGCAGTGACAAGCGACTCTCGCAAATGTATCTGGACGCGTACAAGGCCATGGTTGTGCTGCTGTTCGGTGGCGTCCTCGCTACGGTCTATTCTTTCACCCTGTTGCGTCCGCTGCTCTCGTTTCGAGAAGCCCTACTCAGCGCACTCGATGTGTTGACGATTGTGGTACCACCGGCACTGCCAGCGGCGGTTACCTTTGGGATTGTGTTCGCACTGGAGAGGCTGCTTGCGGCCCAGATATACTGCATTCGTCCGCCGGCGGTTCTTATTGCATCTGGGATCGAAGCGCTCTGCTTCGACAAGACGGGAACCTTGACGGACCTGGGCCTGGACATTCACGAAATCCTCCCGGTAGCGTCGATGCCGCTCGCACTGGAAACATTGCCCGGGATTCAGGTCTCGAGCGACCCGCCTGGCGGCATAACCACGGCTGCAACAGAGGGCACCATTGCCCTCTTCGATACGGAGCACGTCATCCGACGTCACGACTTGACAGAGGAGGGAGCAGCACCGGAGCACCAGCCGGCGCCCAGGGGGTATGCAGCGCGGCTACCAGCGGGCCTAGCCCTGGTCATGAGTTGCTGTCATACGCTTACAGTGGTGCACGGCCAGGTGCTGGGCGACGAGGTGGATTCGCGTCTCTTCGAGCTCACCGGATGTGAACTGAGGCCAACTGCGAGCCCCGCTGATAGCCGTCGTTGGCAGGGCATTCATCCAGCTCAGACACTGTTTTATGTCGCTGAACGTCACGCGGAGAGCTCTTTTGGGCGAGTCGTGAAGATCTTCGCTTTTAGCAGTGAGCATGCGCGCATGGGTGTCATTGTGCAGCGACTGGTGACTCCGGAGAGCGAGCAACCACCGCAGGTGGAGTGGTTATTTTTAGTCAAGGGTGCCCCCGAGGTGGTGGTGAACTTTTGCGATCGACGCTCCGTACCGAGCGATTTCAGTCACCAGGTGCAGCTGTACACATCACAGGGCCTGCGGGTACTTGCACTTGCCGGGCGACGTCTGCTGACAACGGACGCGCGTGCACGTCGAGTTCGCCTGGATGCCGCTGCGCAGGCACTCACGAAGCGCAACCGCAGCCTTGGTACACGAGAAGGAGCACCAACAGCACCAGCAGCAGAGCCACCGGGGCGTGCGCAAACAGCCCGCAATGCCACGCCCCTGACCTGGAGCAGGCAACGCTTAGAGCGCTCACTCACCCTGTACGGATTGGCGGTGCTTGAGAATCGCCTCAAACCCGATACAGCAGCGGCCTTGCATGAGCTGCGGCATCGCGCCGACCTCCACTGCCTCATGGTGACTGGTGATCATATTCGCACAGCAGTGAGTGTCGCTCGCCAGTCGGGCATGATGGACCGCGACGCCCGAGTCATTATCGCTGATGAGCTGAACGCTCAGCTCGTTCAGCGGAGGCGTCAATGCACACGCTTGTCCTCGTTCGCTTCCGCGAATGCACAATCAGCAGTACCGGGAAATGCTGGTGGCGGTAACGTTGTGGTGCCGGTGGACACCACCACGAGTCAGGTAGTCTTCTCCGACAGCATGCATGTGCAGAAACGCTTCAGCCGGATGGAGGTGTTCAGCTTGTTGGCTGCATCACCCTGCTCTGCGCGTCTGAATCGCCTCCTGAACCGGAGTAGTGCACTGGGGGTGCGGATCATGGAGCGTGCTCCGCTCGTTGCCTGGGAAGCAGAACAGCCTGCTGGCTTTCCAGGAGCGGTGCCCGAAGATGCACCGATGACGAGTTTCCAGGGCACGACGCATTCTACGGAAGCTACCACAGAGGCAGGTGTATTTCGCTCACGCACGCGCTCGTTACGGAGCGAAGCAATGCTGCGCGATACCAGAAGCGCTCAACCCGGATACGGACGGCGAACTGCGGGTAGTACAGCGGCAGCCGCTGAGCGGAGCGATGAAGGGCTCGTCGGTGCCACGGGTGTCTCTGCGGGAACAAGCGGCGCTGAGGTCACGACCTTGGCGCGTGGTCGCCTTTCAGAAGCGAAGACACATCCAGCGTTGTTGCTCAGAGAGGCGGAGGCGGCAGAAGCGGCACCCTTGGAACAGCACGCTGCGGTCGCTGATGAAGCCGCTGTGCCGCCACTCCCGAATCGACGTCATTCTCTTTGGACTGGAGAACGTGCTGGCACCAGCGCTCTATCCTCGGTTGCGACGGCAAGGGTGGCGTTGCCCCAGGATGAGCCCGTTGCCTTGGCGATGACGGGAGCTGCGTTTCGTCTCCTGCTTCGAGAGTTTCATCGTTTGTCGGGGAGTCTCGCACGCAGTCGCACGCCAGGTGCTAGCAGTGGTGTTGGTGTTGGTGTTGGTGGTGTTGGTGGTAGTTGTGGTGGATCTCGAACGTCATCACGTCGCTACCATTTCCTACGACAGGTGTTTTTGCGTTGTACAGTGTACGCGCGTATGTCGGCAGCCGACAAAACCGCCCTCGTGCATTTGCTACGAAGCCGTTTCGGCCTCTGTGTCGGTATGTGTGGAGACGGTGCGAACGATGCGGGCGCGCTGCGGGAAGCTGACGTTGGTGTCGGTCTCGTGGAACGACGCGTGTGGAGTACCAGCGAGTCGCAGGCCTCTGGCGAGGCACCCCTAGAGCGCATCCGGATCGAGAAACCTGATGCTCTGGCGCGGGAGTATGGCGACTCGCGCGCTCCAAAAGCCACCGGTACGAAGCGGGACTTGCTGCTGCTGCAGCGTCTCCGACCAAAGTCCAGCTCTTCGGCGGTTGCGGGTGACGACGAGGACGCAGTGGCATCGCTTGCAGCGCATTTTACCAGTCAGGTGACGAGTATTCGGGCGGTGGTCAAGGTACTCACCGAAGGCCGCGGTGCAGCAGCTGCTTCTCTGGCTTGTTTCAAGTACATGGGCATCTACTCGCTAACCCAATCGATCAGCACGCTATTCCTCTATCGCATCGGTACGGTGTATTCCGATGGACAGTTTCTTTTCCAGGATCTGGTGCTCATCATGCCGTTGGCGTTGACCATGGGTCGAACCGCCTCCCAGACGCGCCTCAGTCGACATCGTCCACCGGTGCGACTAGCTAGTGCTCCCGTCTGCTGGTCGATGGTGCTCCAGAGTCTGGTGCAGGCCAGCTTCCAAGCCGCTGCCGTCTATGCGCTGACACAAGCGGATACCGTACCTGGCAGCGTCTTCGGGATGACGTGTCGCTGGAATGCGCCCTGTCCGGCTGCCACGGTGCTCTTTCACGTCGTCAACGCGCAGTATATCTGGTCAGCGATCGCGTTCAATATGAAGTCTCCGTTTCGACAGTCATGGGAACAGAATCCGTGGTTCCGCACCACCCTGGCCCTGCTCTCGTTGCTCTGTTTGAGCGTGATCGAGCCTGTCGTTCCGCTCTTGCAACGGATGCTGGCCTTGGCACCGCTCTCCACGAGCATGCGAAGATGGCTATGGGTTCTTATCGCTTTGAACGGTCTGGCGACGCTTCTGGTGGAGGCTGTTCTGAATTGGTACGAACACGGACGTGTAAGGGTGTCTGTCGAAGAGTATTAGACAGGTGCCCTGGAGGCAACGTCGTCGAACGGTTTCGATCACCGCTGCAACAGACAACATTGAATAGGACTCGTTCGTGTCGTGAACGAATGCGTTCCTGGCAATGTTTGAAATGTACGCGTGCATGCATAAAAGCGCAGCATTGTTGTCTACATGAACAGAGACCTAGCACAAGGATATGCAAGTCGAGGTGACCGAATGCTCGATATTCGAGATTCCGCATCACAAAGCAGCACATATATCTGGTGGACTTGCAGGTTGCGCTCACAAACGCGGATGCATTCCAACCGGGCAAGGATTGCTCTCGTGGTGACGCTCGACCTCTAGTTCCGTTGCCAGTTGTCGAAGGATATTGGTGAGCGTACTCAATTCTCGAGTCGGCGCTTTCGAATGTTGTAAACCGATTCCACGGTGGCACGGAAGTTGCGGTCAAAGCTTCGCTTGACAATCCTGTCTTGTTTGTTCGCAGTCTCGGGTTACGCTTGGCAGCAAAGGCGTTCGACTTTTGTCTGTTGTCGGAGAACGAGAGAGAATCCACAATATCTGCTGCACCGACGATTGCCCTGCGGCGTCAGGTGGTCTGTTTCATCGGGCGACGCTTCCCCATAACTAGCAGAGAGAGCGCTTTCTTCGAATGCATACTACGTTTCTGCTCCCGGTGCAATACCCGACGATCACGGGCTGCCTCTGGGCTGTTTCTGCGGCGAGTACCCAGAATGCCGCACGTACAAGAGGACGATGTTCTATTCGATCGGCGAGTTATGGAACGATATGTTATCCGCGATGATGCACGAACCGGAACGAAAATCCAGGTCAGACGTCGGACGTCGAGATACTTGGATCCCTCTATGCAACCTTCGGGTAAAGCGGTAACGTACCCTAGACTAGACGCGATTGCGAGGATGACTGAAATCCAAAACCCTGTTCCATGGAGCCAGCGGATACGCGAGCTTATGGGCGTTTATGGCGAGAATGCTCATCATGCTGCTATCGAATGCGGTCTCTTCTACGCAAACAAAGAGCGGAGTGCTTGTTTGTCGAACGGCATCGACGATGGAACATGGCACGTTCAGTGAACGTTCAGTATGAATTGGTGGTCGAGTCGTCTTCGGATGACGTCGAGTGTTTCTACGTCAATGTGGCAGCGTGAATAGCTGAATCCTTGTGTCGCCTTGAACCAGTAAAATGGATATCATGAAGAATTTGTGATTCGAGTACGCAAGCCGTATGAAAAGGAGAAACCTTGAGGCCACTACGCAGGCAGTGGGCGTTGCTGTCGATGGTAGTACGGAGCCGAATTCGCGTGCCTGGCAAAGCGTCTTGATACAGGCGACGTTACGAATACCCAGCGCACAGCTTCGACGCAGTCACTCTGAAAGAAAAACGACCGAGAATCCTGTATCTATTGATGAATTCGTAAGCGCTGCTTGCCGCACTTCAGATGTCGAGGCAGTACATGTGACGAAATTTCAAGAAAAAAAACATCATCAATTCAGGAACAGATCGCGTAGGTCCATGTCCCATTTTAAGCTGTCGTCGGGTATATCGACAAGTCAGCGTTTCTGAAACGTTGTTTTTCGCGCCAGACTGCAACAGAAAGGCAAGCATCCAACAGTTGCTTCAGAACAAGTTCAGCGGGCATGGATCCCCATCCCCCTGGAGAGGTTCATAAAGCGATTCCACGAAATTCCAACCGAAATCAACGCAGCGTTGACCATTGCACACGCTACTCCACGAGTTGAAGGCCTAGAACATCGTCTCTTCGATCGATTTATCCGAGGCGAGCTCATGCTGCGCGTGTTGCAGTGCACCCTGCAACGCAGCTGTTGTCGGTGCCTCAAACCACAGGTACAAAGGCCTTTGGATCTCGGGCATCGCGTGAAACGTTGCTCGAGAGCGTCGCTCTGGCAGGTTGCGCTGATACGCACCCTTGACCAACACCCGACAACCGTGTTTCTCGAAAATATGTCGCAGAAACGCTGAGCTGGTCACGCGTTGGCGAACTGTTCCTGGATAACCATTGATCACAAGGATAGCGGTACATTCGTCCGCCCATAATACCGCGTCTTTGGCGCTGCACGCTTCGAGCTGGTGCTGCTCCACCAGAGATGAATCCGCCCCAGCACCGAGTAGAATGCTATCCGTAGTCGCTGCCGGCACGAGACGACGCCGAAGGCGCTCCAGATCACGCGTGTCGAAAGTGAAGCCGCGGCCTCGGTACTCTGGTGGACGCCACTCCACCCGTCGACAGCGATGCCCCGAGGCACTCGGAATCGACTGTTGTTGTTGTTGTTGTTGTTGTTGTTGCTGCTGTTGCTGAGGTGCCGCTGAAGCTAGTCCCGTCGAATAACCACAACCTTGCATGCTGCTCGAGGCATGCGAAACCGTCTGGGCACCGTCACCGTCGAATGATGCAGCTGGTAGGTCATCGGTCTTCGGGGATCGCCCCACATGCCGCGTTGCAGGGCGACTCGCTTCAACTGGCGACATTGGCGGATAACTTGCCACGTCTCCAGAGACGCTCCTGGTTTCCCTCGATTTCTCGATCGTTCTTCGGGTTGCAGCCGGCGCAGCGACATGTGAACGAGTCGCGCCGCATTCGATCATAGGCATCTGTGCTCCTTGCCGGGCGAAGCGGGGCCGCTTGGTACCCATCCAACGTTCCCGGGCCGTCGCCAACGCAGACGGCACCTCTTGACCCGCTGCTTCCAGACACTGGACCAGGAACGGCGCCGCAAAATCATCCTGATGCGGCACGAAAAGCGTATACGCTACCCCGAGACGATTTGCTCGACCTGTCCGTCCAACACGATGCACGTAGTCCTCGAGTGATCGAGGAGCGTGGAAATTGACGACCACATCCAGGTCTGGAACGTCGAGGCCACGGGCAGCCAACGATGTCGCCAGGAGCAAACGACAACTTGCGTGTGAGCCTGCGTCCGCAGATCGTTTCAGTGGATGTCGAAAGAGATCCCAGGTGTCGTCGCGATCGCCTTGATCAATACCACCATGGAGCGCCAACATGTGCTCTATTGCCTCGTTTGCGGCGCGTCGCAACGCCGGAGCACGCTTCGACGCCTGCTGCTTCTCCTGTCGATGCCATTCTACGAGTCGTTGAAAGAGCAGGTCCACCTGTTCTTGACGGGAAACGAACACCAGCATTCGAGCTGTTGTATGCCTGTCCAGAAGATCCAATAGCGCCGCAAACCGAGCCGCTTCACCCTGCTCCACCGCTTGCGGTGGGTCCGTTTCCGGTAACACGTGTACACGTTGTTGAATGGTTAACGGAATGCCCGGTTCATACGCTGATCCTGGCGACTGCGGCATGGTTAACGGCCGCGTCGTACACCGGATAAGCACCAGTCGACGACGTGCCCGATAGCGCTGATGATGCAATCCATCACTGGCGATCGCTGCCTGTCTCTGCTGCGATATGAGTTTGCGAATGAGCTTTTCCATAATTGGCGGCAATGTTGCCGAGAAGAACGCCATTTGGACCTGCGTTGAAGTCGCAGCGAGAATGCGTTGGATCTGTGGCGCGAATCCCAGATCCAGAAGCCTGTCGACCTCATCCAAAACCAGAAGCGCCGTACCACGTAGATGCAGGAATCTCCCTCGGTTCAACTGGAGAAGGGATATCAAGCGCCCGGGTGTTCCGATGAGGACCCGAACGCCGCGGCAGAGCGTCGCCACATTGGCCGCCAAGTCTGCACCGCCGTAGGCACATAAACACCAAGACTCGGGCATCGCAGGCACCGCAATATCAGGGTCAGCAACGCTAGCACGAAGACTAGCATCAGCAGCGTATCGCTCGGGTTCCAGCGCACTGCACGATGGCCAACTGAGGTGCTGCAGCAGCGTCACCAGCAACTTGTGTACCTGCATGGCTAGTTCACGGGTTGGTGTGATGATGACCGCAACCGGACACGTTCGTCGGCGTCCTCTATCACGCCATGAGCGAATGAGGTACCGCACAAGCGGCACCAGGTACGCCAGCGTCTTACCGGAGCCGGTTTCGGCGACGCCCACACAATGGTGACCACGCACCAGCACCGGAATGCAGGCACGTTGCACCAGCGTGGGGTGCCCCATGCCCAGACCGTCTTTCAACCAGTCAAGGATCGTGGTAGGGAGTCCGGTCTGTTCCCAGTTGTGCAATAGCGATACGCCGAGCAGACGATGCGGCTGTTCGAGGTCGCGAACCAGAACACCCGGCGCTTCGGATACCGTTCGATGACGACGATCTGCGGTAACGCCCTCGACCTGCATACTGCCAGAAGCGGCATCGTTATCTTCGGTATCCGAGGACGCTGGTACGGAAACGGTATCGGCGTTGTCTGGACGACTGCTAGCCGGCAGTGAGCTCAAGCACGGTTCCGAGCGAGGCTGGAGTGCTTGCACTTGTCGAGTGCGATCGGCAAGGTGTGCGGTTCGGGAAGCAGCGCCCCAATGGCGTTGTCGTTTGGCGGGCTCGTGTCGAGGCGAGGTCCCCGGTGTGCCGTTCCCCGTTCCAGAGAATGACGGCTCAGCGGCCGAGGGCCAGCTTCCAGCACTCCGGTGAAGCCCGTTCTTCTCTGAAGCGCCCAGGTGCTCGATTTCATGCCCGTCGGAGACCAAACCGGTTTTCGTTGGGGATCCTGGCTCCGCCTTTAGACACGGAGAACGACGTGGTTGTTGCTGGATGTCGTGGCTTTGGGCAACAGGGTCCAGTTCGCAAGCGCTACCGTTTCGCGAATACGGGACAGAAAAACTCAAACACTCGTGCCTGTTCCCAGCAACTGGTCCACTGAGCGTGGCCATGAACGCGTCCAGTGAGTCCGTAGCAGTTCCCAGTTGCTCCATTCCGTCCTGGGCTTGTTCCTAAACGTACAGCAGCTCACGTCTGTATCCAACGCTGGAGATGCCAGTGGCCATTGTTGAGGGTGCTTGAGTGCGCGAGCAGTCGCGTCGTTCGCGTGCGTTGCTCGACAGTCGATGAACATCATGGTGTCTTCTGAGAAGGGATCCGGGATACTTCGATAGATGTCGAACGCTTTTCGATCGACGGAATGTCTGCAATGATCAGGGGTGGTCTTTTTGTATATGGGACACGTGAGCCTGATCGCTCGTGGTCCACCGAACGTGCGATCGTTGTAGACAGCCAAGGAAAGCGACCAGGGCTTGGCTCTCGAAACGCCAAGTTCCGAAAATCACCAATCAGACTTGTCTGCGAGGGTCACGAAGCATTATACGATGCCCTGTCTGCAGATATTATCGACGGTATGTGCTACAGTGGCTCGAGGCTGGTGCATGCTCGTACGGGGTCCAGCGTCTTCGCAATGAGCGATCTGTGAACGCCATCACGACAGAGAACTTGTCGTGGGTGACTGGGGAGCAGACCCCAGACAACCAGAGTACCTGGTATGGAATGAATCGTGACGCGTTTCCCGACTGGACCGAACGTTTGGTAGTAAGCTGGATCCCGGCTGGTTGCGGCAACTCGCCTGCCGTAGACGGGTGTCTAGCGCTCTGAACCCAGCGAACTTGCTCGTTGCGTACCACTGGGATCCCGGGGGGAGAGAGCGCGCGCGCGGGCACGCGGTCGATCCTTTGTCTCTCTGCAATCCGACGAGAGCAGCTTATCCTAGAGTGGCTACGAGCGTTTCGTAGCTGCCGTGGTTTCCAGCATTCGAGTTGTGCGGCAAAGAACCCTAGTGGATACGCGTTTCGAAGCGTCCTCAGCGGCTGCATCTTCGCATCTTTCGTGTTCCGTTCAGCGTCTGGATACGTGCTGAAGCGGTTCGAGGACGCACGAACTCGCCTCCGTTCCTAGACGATGCGATATTGGACACAATTGCCGCTGAACCGCAGCCTGGACCACGGGTGTGCGAAGATCATCAGCAACTGCTACAGAAGACTGGGCAGCAGCAGCAGCAGCAGCAGGACACATACCATCAAAAAACCGATCCCCAGTTCCAGAATCAGCCGACCAGAACGTGAATGCGTACTTTACGGGCCTCGTGCTCGTGGTTCATGGGTGAACGCGTGGTGCACCATGCTCCTGGCGATCCACAGCTGCACCAAGCGCCACATGGTAGCTCGTATCGCTGCTTGATGGGATGCTTTCGACAATATGCTGCCTCTGGTGAAAGGCATGCGCAAACGCCCATGAACCAACTCCCGCTTTCCATTCCATTCATGCACGACACAATGGCGCGTGCTCGACTCTACAATGCGGACAGAGCGCGGTGCACTTTCCACGGCAACTAGCAGTAACCCGTCGTCGTCGTCGTCGTCCACGTCACCGTCATTCGCTATCTTTCACAAGCTCGATAACATTCCTGCAAAAACTCGTCTATCCGAGCGCCTCGCGCTGCACGCAACCGGCAAGTCGGTAACCATGTATCCACATACACACACACACACACGTACAGCTAGCTTCCCGGTTGGTCCGTTTCCGCTCCGAGAATCACCAGACCCGGCCGCATCCGTTCCAACGATTGTACCGATACCGCCGAAAACGAGTCCTTATTGCAGCCGCGCACACACAGCAACCGTAAATACGGCAACGTCGGCAACAATACCGCGAGCCCGCGCCACGTCACCGCTGTGAACGCCAAGTTCAACGTTTCCAACAAATGCGGCTGCCCGAGATCCTGTTGTACCTGCGCAAGCCGTGCATATTCCCGTAGACCAGCATCAGAAATACGCATATTCTGGCTGATATTCAGCGCTCGCAGATACGGCAAGTGTTGCGCGATCAGGCGCAGCGCGGCATCGGTGAGCGCACCGCTGCAAACTTCCAAGCTTTCCAAATATGGACACGCTTGCACAAGATAGGACATTCCGCGATCCGTAATGTGCGCACCGAACAGGTCCAGGTGCCGCAGGTGCCGCGGTAACCCGATGCGTCGATGCAGGTGCACTGCTACCGTCGCTGGGGACAGCGCCGGAGCCGCCACATCCCTACTGCTGACAGGCTCTGGACTGGCTTCGTTCTCTTCTACCTGGAGCGCATCATCGCTAATGAGTCGAGCGTCCAGTCCCAGCCATTCTAACTGCTCCAGCGTGGATAAACTCTTTGTGATGTTGCTCTGAACGGCTGTGTATGAGAGATCAAGCCGCCGTAACTGACGTAAACGCGCGAGCAGACTTGCTCCGACGGCACTCGTGACGTTGGTATCCGCCAGGTCTAGTTCACGTAATGACCTGAGCGACTGCAGATGCTCCAGACCAGCATCCGTGATCAACCGGCACTGCGATAGATCGAGTCGCTCCAGGCCCTGAAACAAGCGTACGTAATGACTGAGCGAGCGATCCGTGAGACGGCAGCCATGCACACTCAGTGAGCGCAGCGTGTCGCGGCTCGAATAGACGCCGTGTGTCGCGTGCACGAGGCGCTCGACGGCAGCAGGGTTCTGCTGGTACTGCTGGCGGTTGTATTGGTGGTGCGTGCGGCGTCCGCTCGCTAGCCCTGCCAGAGCTGCCAGAAAGCCGTCCGTTACCAGTCGAGCACACTTGCCCAGGTCCAGGTGCACGAGTTGCTTACCAGGGAGCGCGAGCTCTTCTCCGAATCGCGTCGCTGCATCGGACTCAACGGACAGCGTTTCTCCGCATCCGCACAACGACAGTGACTGCAACTGTGGCAGAGCGCCCAGTTCCTGCAGCACTGCCCCGGTGATCCGCGTATACGAGAGGTCGACAACGCGCAGGCTCTGTCGATGCTGACGAAGCAGCGGCCTCAACGAACGATCACCGAGACGGAAACAATGCGCCACCGAGAGTGTCTCCAGGGTACCGCTGCTGCTGCTGCTGCTGCTGCTGCTGCTGCTGTACAGTAGCGCTTCACTCGTCAGCGGTGCAACGAGGCCCGCAGATGCTTCGGTGGTGGCAACGGATTCCATTGCGGTGTCTTCCGAGTCGCCAGCCTTTGCCTCTGGTGTCGACAGTGCAGCGACCAGCGCACCCAGGCCTTCATCCGTCAGATGGATGCACGAGCTCAGATCCAAGTGTTTCAGCGCGAAGCGTCCAGCAGACGTTCTCTGGCACGGTCCACGAGCGACTCCCGACGCCAGCCCCTGAAATGCCTCGTCGGTGAGCGAGCGGCATCCCGCTAGACTCAAGCGCTCCAGTTTCGAGCACAATCGGAGCAGAGCGCGCACTCCCGGACCCCAGATGCCAAGACAGCCATCCAGAATGCACTCCTTGAGTTGCCTCAGATGGGGTGCCAGGCCTATCAGACCGCGATCCGTGATATGACTGCAGCCACTGAGGTCGAGCGTTTCCAACGTTGCGGCTCCTGCTGCTGCTGGGGCGAGTGCCAACAACCACGTATCCCGTATGCGAGTCCGGTACGGTGCCGCTACTCGAAAGCGATGCCCCAGCGACACAGGGGCAGGTCGAATCTGCAGTCCCGGTCCGATGTTGGGCCAGAGGCCGGAGTCCGCTGCTGTCAGGGTCACCTGCGGCGCCACCCGCTGGGCATAGAATCGCAGCAGAGCGGGTGTTGCAATGCCGCTGGCGACAGCTGCCTCCCAACACAGTGCGAGCAGCGGTTCAGGTAAGGAATCCCAGGCGGCAGCGGCAGCGGCAGCAGGTGCTGCAGCAGCCCGCTGGACACCGTCCAGCAGCGAAGCAGGCATACCAGAGGCGTCGACGCCGAGCCGCACAAGAGCCCGAGCCTGTTGCCGCAGGTGTGCTTCCGCTGTCCACGACGATGCCATGAACGTGTTCACTGCGTCGGCGGCATCCATCGACTGGCATTGTGGATACCTGTCCAGGTGCGAATCCGCATGCTGGCCATCAACGGTGTACTGGACGAAGCACTGGGCGCAGAGCGTCTGCAACGACGCAGGCACTGCACCGAAACCGAGGATCGTGACGCTATCACCAATGTCCGGTGGCAACGTCCGTCGAACGAGTTCACGGACTCGTGGATGACTCGATGCGTTCACAGCGAGCAGCGCTTCACAAAATGCCTCGCTCCCGCTGTCAGCAGCACCAGAAGCTGGACTCGATACGAGCCGCTGGACGCGCACCCAGGTGCTGTTGCGAGGCAGCGGATCCTGCCAGATACCTGCCTTGGGGCCGTCGTTCGGAGACGCGCTGTTGTCGAGACGCAGCAGAGCGCACTGCGCCTGCTGTTGTCCCGCACGGGCAACGCCGGCGTCCTCACCAGACCCAGTACGCATGGAACGCGGACCGCTCATACACTGGCGCCCTCGACAGCTGTTTCCAGCAACCGCATCCTGCTCTGCGTCGTTTCTCGCGCGCTCTGATAGCGGACTTGCGGCTCCGAGCAGCTGATGCAGCGCTGAGGTCGCTGCATGGAGTGTCCGTTTGGCGAAACCAGAGTTGTGTGCATCCGGCTGGTGCGTCGCTGTGGACAGCAGCGCGTCCATCGCATGACGTCTTGGAAACGCCTCAGAGGCAAGCTCTGCTGGCGGTGAGTTTGCATCGCTGCAGCGCTCAATGGAGGCAGCAGCGTCCACCGAAAGACGGACTGATGCGGAATCCGCTGCGATAAACGCTGCATGATCGATCCTTCCTCGATAGGTGTGAACGTCCACAGCGGGCGTCACTGGTGATGAGAAACCCGCTGACGACGGCGAGCTCGTGCGACGCGGTGTTTCGAATCGCTCATCAGTCGCTTCTGTGCTGCTTGGTCTGCGTTCGGGCACGTGACCAGCGGGAAGCGCGCAGACACTTGACGCTGAGGCACCAACGACGTCGCCATAGCGCTGCAGCAATGGTGATGCGTCCAGCATCCCAGCTGGTACAGACTGTAGCTGGCGCTCATCGGAAGCAGTACACGGGCTGTATGTGGCAAACCTTTCGCCCAGTGAGGTCGGCGACATTCCGGGCTCGCGCTCCAGGGACGACACCAGCGGTACTCCTGCTGCCGGCATGAGGCGCTCACCGTCCCTGCTCAGCGAGGCACTGGGATGCAGGTCCGCGTCGGCAGCAAACATACAAGGCAGCGGGTCTGTTCCGCGCCAGCGATACAGCAGGGTATAGCCGCGACACGCTACCGGAGAGCGCGTCGTTTGCCCAGGTACACAGCGATACGCATGGGCGTTCACCAGAACGATTTCAGGAGCACCAGCAGCACACACCGACTGGATGCGATGACTCGGGTAACGCTCGGGGATGACACCCGAGCGCCGAGTCCAAAAGCCGCCCTCGGAGACGCTGCTCTGCGTTCCTGCATCCGGGCGTGAATGACGCGACCTCGACCCGTCGTTTTGATGGAAGCGTTCGGCATCCATTCCAGCTGAGCTCGCTAGCGACATCCAATATGACTGCAGGGCCGTCGTAGCGGAACTCGCCAGCCACAGCGACGCTCGAAGCGATGCACGTCGCTGGGGCCTCGAAACACTGCGCTCTGGTGACGCAGCGTCAAGAACGCGTCCACCAGTGGGTGACGCAGTAGTAGTAGCAGCAGCAGCAGCAGCAGATGCCTCTCTTTGGAGCAAGTTCCCGTCCTTGGGGTTAGCGCAGATTCCTTGGTTGCCCGTGGAACTGCCACTGAGTACCTGCAGGAGTTCGCTTAACAACGGATGCCGCGCCCCCGCTCGACTGAGCGCCTGCTGGCGTTGGTGCAGAAGCGTGAAGCGTCGCCGAGGTTGCGGCTTGGAAGGCATCTGCATGGCATGGAGAGCCCAGCATTGCAGCTGCTCGTTGCCGTCGTATTCATCATAGCCACGGTCATGATGATGATGATGATGATGATGATGATCATGGTGCTGATGATAGTGGGCACGTGGATTTCGGCCAAAGCTCGGGTACGACGCACAGCGTGGATAGCGAACGGATCGCCTATACGGCAATACACTCGTGCTGGCTGCACGTCCAGTGGCAGAAACACTACTTGCGCTAGCCTCAAGCGATTCGAGGACCTCCTCCAGCGCTTCCACATACCGTTCCATGAGATCGAGGTCGGTGGTAAGCGGGTCCTCGCCCTCATCTGGGTACCTGGCAAGCGGTGCTACTCCAGTGGAGCCATCGCACAACGTTCGGGCGCTCTCGCCTGCCTCGATTCCAGTCGAAGGCGACGAACGGTCACCTCGTGGGGATTGTTGACGCCGGACTGTGCCGCCGAGTGACGCTGAGCCAGCGTCTTGACGATACCGTTTGTGATCAGTGAACGAGCTCGCCCGCAAGCGGCACCTGCGTTCGTTATTGATGAAATCCTGGAGCGACAGTGCACTTTCCCGAGCCAAAGTCGATCGATTTGTCCTTTCAGAGCCGCTGGCTGTGAACGATGCGTTTGGCGACTGCAACGAGCCCGACGAGGAGCACGAGGAAAACGCACCAGCCCCAGTTGCATGACGAAAGCCGCCGTTGATAAACAGTCGCCGTCCGTCCAGAGAGGTATCGGTCTGGAGGCTGGACCTTGACCGCTGCATATCTTCATCGCGAGGTGGTAATGGTGGTGGTGGTGGTGGTGTTGGTGACCGCGCCTCCAGGCATGTCGTTCGGCTCGAGCTGCACCCGTGTATGCAGGATATGCTGCGACTGAATTTGTTGGGCACTGCAGCAGCGTTCGTCGGACACTCCTGCAGTGAGCCTTGAATGTTTGTTTTCCGTTCGAGTGCCTGGGTATCGAGTTGCTGGGTTTCCTGGGTCTGTCGCTGGCGGGCAGTATGTGTGCGCAAACTACAACCGCCAGACGCATTGAGGTCTCCGCTTACCAGGTCCGTCGGCAGCGCGGGGCCCGCATGTCGAGCAACGAGCGCTGCCAGCGATTCCAGCAATGCATCAAGATCAAAGAGCGTCTCGAAAGGCACCGAGATCGACCCGTCAGCGAACAGATCGTGCTGGAAAGGATCATAGGACAGGCCTTCGAGGCATCCGGTGCGACGCTGTTGCCAACGATGCCAGAGCGCTTCGTCGCTGCTCTGGGATCGCTGTTCAGGAAGGGGCAGCTCATTCGCGACAGGCGCTGCCACGGAGGCCGCAGCACTGGCATCTACGCAAGCTGGTAGCTCAGGAGCATCAGTTGCTGCCGCTAAAGGCTGTTTTGGGGTGCTGTCGAGTGCTCTGCAGGGTTTCGGTGCTGGAAGCGTCGACAGCGTCGTCGCGTTTGGTGCATGCTGGCGACCGCCGCGTTTCAGCTCGTGCAGCGAAGCGCCATGCTGTCGTTCGCCAACCAGTACAGGGAACGGTTTGTCGCTGGAATTCGGAATCAGAGAACGAAGGATGTCGTCAACGAGTCGCAGCGAGTCCCTGCCAATATGTAGCGGCAAACTCGCCGACCAAACTGACATGCGCTGCGGCATCTGTTGATCCTTATCCTGGTACTCAGCGCACAAACTCCACAGACACAACCGAATTAACGCCATATCGCGTCGCATACGCAGAATGAATCGCTTCTGCAACCATGAACATAGTGCGCAACAACGAGTCGACAGATACTCCGCGTCCTCTGGCTCAGGTCTGGGCGCGCTTGCGCAATGACGCTGGATGCGCGGTGGGCCTTCTGTTGCTGTTGTTGTTGCTGTTGCTGCTGCTGCTGCTGCTGCTGCTGCTGACGCGCGAGTCACGGTGTCCATGACGCTTGCGCCCAGCCGACGGGACGCATACCCGCGTGTCGACGATGTCGTTGACGAAGCGGGCGGTTGTACGCCAACCTCGCACGGCGATGAGGCATCAGCATCCCCGCAAGCCATGTGGATGCAGGGCGCGTACGCTGATGCGCACAAAACGGCTAAGCAGAGCTGCCACACCTCTCGACGCGTCAGCGCTGAGACTCCTGTCGTTGACCACCGCGCATCTAGAGCGGACCAAACGGCCTCGTTCGCTAGAGGATCATGGTTCGCATTTGTATCCGAGGGTGTCCAGATCAAGTGTAACAAGAAGGACAAGAGTGCCTCTTCGTGTGTGATGCAGGTATCAAGCGGGTGTAGTTCACAGGAGCGCTTATTCGCAGCGGAGGCGGCTGTGGTAGGCGTCTGCTCCGAGACCGAACAGGACGCCTCCAGTAAGTCCAAAAACTGTACCTGTTTGAAGCCATCATTCAGTTTTCCGCAAGGTGTGTTCGATATTGTCGTCAGCTCCGGCACAACGACGGCGCTCGTACGCTGACGCGCAGCATCGCCGCGCTGGCCCAGCCAGCTGGTGCGTCGCGAGGTGTCGGCACCCTCGGGAAGCTCCCCGGAGACCGTAAAACGCGTCCCTGGTTCCAATACGGCACTCCACGGACCGGACAACGACAACGATGGAGATTCTTCGTAGCTGTCCAGCATTGGACCCTGTAGGTCTATGTGCGGCGCCTGTACATGCACACTTGCGTGCCGCGCAACAGTCGGGTGGTACTCGGCCCAGGAGCGCAGCGAACGCTCTGCGTCAGTGAGCGCCGAGGCATTCCCACGTTCCACAGGAGAAGCGACGTTGTCGGTCCGATCATCCGGACGAAAAATGCTGACTGTGATGCCCATGACACAATGCACCACAACGCTCTCTACGAAGAGCCAAAACAACGTGTTCCAGAGGTACTCGTCTCGCCGCGGAGCTGTTTGTCACGGCATCCAGTAGTAGAGCTGCTGCTGCTGCTGCTGGTGCTGGTGCTGGTGGTGCTGCGAGATTGCCGGCCTCGGAGCTGTGGGCGGAGCGCGCGCGCGCCGCCCCCGGAAGTCCGTTGGCGACGGCGACGGCTTTGGCTTTGGCTTCGACGCCATGCGGGCGATGCGCAAGCCATGACCGTTTTGTACGCAATTGTCGTGACTAGATATTTTTGTTCTTCGAGGCTGAGCGGCCGCATGAATCGCCTGTCGATTCGTTGCGTGACGCCCGTACGCAGTCATCACGAATCATGGAACATTTTATGGGTCTGCGGTGACGCCCGGAGACCGTTCGCTGTATATCCATACAGCGAGCTGGTCTTCCTGGATTATTGATCGTACCATATGAATGTCTCGCACAAGGTGGCGATCCATCTCGCGGAGCCACGGATTTATTTTTCATGGAAAGTATCCTGCATTTCAGCAACATATCTGCACGACGTACGCAACGATTCCTTCGAGCGTGCGTTCGATACAGAACCAGTAGACGCTTTGGAAACAGACGATATTTCCGAAGGTTGATTGAGGCGTTCAGATCTCGGTAAGGAAAGTGCTTGCGCGC
>Ga0078972_1007991_pt1 | contig 22767 bp, 24 predicted proteins | sample YelNatPaOPGAMG01_FD_67568 | JGI IMG/M metagenome (GOLD analysis project Ga0078972, IMG submission 67568) | Hot spring thermophilic microbial communities from Obsidian Pool, Yellowstone National Park, USA - OP-RAMG-01 (SPADES assembly) (version 2) | ecosystem: Environmental > Aquatic > Thermal...
ACCAATAATACCAAGCCCCTAATTCTCCTGCCCAAAATTTTAAATGGCTAACATTATAAAAATTGTTTAAAAAAAATGGAACACCAGCAAAAACCAAACCGGTTAAAACTTCGGTTAAAGGATAAAAAAAAGAAATTTTTTGATGACAATTTAAACACCTTCTCCTTAAAAACAAAAAACTTAAAATTGGTATAAGTTCAAGCGGAGAAAGAGTATGTCCGCAAAAAGGACAATGAGATCGTCCTTTTAATTTTTCAATATTAAAAAATTTGCCTTCGGGATTATATCTTAAAATTAAAACATTAAAAAAGCTTCCAAATGAAAGCCCTAATATAAAAAGCAAAAGATAGCCCGCCCACATAAATTTATTTATTGACACTTAACCACCAACTGACCTCTAAGCATTATCTTATCAGGCTCTTTGGTTAAGAATTTAGCCTGACCAGAACTATCTAAACAATAATATTGAACATTATAAACGCCAAACGCATCAGGAATTTTGGTATTTAGCGGAGAATAAACAATGTAACTCCTGTTGTCACTTGACTTTACAATATTTACCTCTCCACCCTCTCCCCGAATATCATTTACTAACTGATTTAAATTTGGATCAGCAATCGTATCAGCTGGTAATTCGGGCAAGGAAGCATAAGTTCCATTATACATCGTTTCTGCTAAAGATCTGATTTGATTAATCTCTTGTATAATTCTTGAATCTTTAGCTTTGTCTTTTGCAGGACCCAAAGCATTTAAGAGTACCGAAGACAAAAGACCAATTACAGCTATCACTACCAGCATTTCAATTAAAGTAAAGCCATTTTTATTAAATTTTAAACTTTTGGTTATAATCATAAAATTACTATAAGTTACTATTGACAAACCGGTGGCGCATTAAAATCAGGAGAAAAATTTTGTACACTTTTACTTCCGCCTTGACTATCTACACAATAGTATCCCCCTGAAGGCAATTTTGCGTAAATAGAAAACAAACTGACTTTCTTATTATAAAAAATACCAGATGTACAACCTCTTTTATCACTCCCCCCAAAGAAAATATAACAATTATTATTATTAATACTCTCAATTTCTCTAAGAGTGCTTGATGTTAATTTAACTAAAACTCCAACATCATATAATCCTGATATTGGATCATAAACAGAAGGGGCGTTAGACATAACTTCGTGCAAATCTGCAATAACCCTTGCATCTTTAGCCTTGTTCCTTGACGGACTAAGAGCAAATAACACCACCGAACTTAAAATTCCCACTATTGCTATTACAATGAGCATTTCAATTAAAGTAAAGGCTTTTTTTTTATAATTAAACATCTTCAGTTTGTACTATTATTTACACAAAAAATTATTAAAATTATTATTTGAAGTTTGAACAACATTTCCATTACTATCAGCACAGAAATATCCTCCGCTTAAAAGTTGAGAATAAACAAGAAACGAAGAGCTTGCTCCTTTGATGTTTTGTTCCTTATTAAAATCAACACCTTGAGTTTTTATGTCATTTATTGCCTCTTGTGTAGAAGATGCGCTTTTTATGGCATTAATATCATAACTAGAAGTTGTGGGATCATAATACGTTTGCCCAATAGCAACAATTTGTTTTACATCTGAAATAATTCTTGCATCTTTAGCTTTGTTTCTTGAAGGACCAAGCGCCACAAGCACAACAGCAGACAAAAGTCCAATCATTGCTATAACAACCAACATTTCAATTAAAGTAAAACCTTTGTTTTTATTCATATTTTTTTATTATTTATACGACCTTTTTAAAATTATATCAAATTTTAACCTAAAATGCCTGCGACATACTATAAATTGGCAAAAGAATTGAAGCAAAAAGAAAAGCAATAATTACACCAATCACTACCATCAAAACCGGCTGAATAAGTGAAACTAAATTTTCCACTGTGTTTTCAACTTCTCTTGAATAAAAATCATTAATTTTACCTAAAAGCTCCTCCATTCTACCAGTTTGTTCGCCAACACTAATTAATTGGGAAACAAGCGGAGGAAATTCAGGCATTGCAGCAATAACCTGCGACAATAATTTTCCTTTTCTAATCCCCTCTGCAGCTTTATACAAAAGCTCTTGATAAATTGAATTTCCAATTACTCTTGAAGAAATTTCCACCGCCTGAGGAATCGTTAAACCACCCTTAATTAATACCCTCGCCGATTCAGCAAATCGGGAAATATAAAGTTTTTGAAACATTTTTCCTAAAACCGGCATTTTTAAAATAATAACATCTTTTACTATTTTACCTTCTTCGGTTTCAAAATAATCTATTAAAATCAGCAAAATAACCCCAAGAACAATCAAAACAGTCCACCACCAATGAGTCATAAAGGTGCTTACCCCTAAAAGGATTTTAGTAGTAACCGGTAAAGAAACATTAGATTCCTGTAAAATTGGCAAAATTTGAGGAAAAACCATTGTCATCATAATAATAACCACAACGATAAAAAGCACAATAATAAGAATCGGATAAGTAAGGGCATTTTTTATTTTTGAAAGTAAAACTGTTTGTTTTTCCAAATAATCAGCTAAAAAACCTAAAACTTCGCTTAAACGTCCAGTGACCTCTGCCGATTTAACCATATTAATATAAAATTCTGAAAAAACTCCGGGGTGACGAGAAAGCGCTTGCGAAAGAGAAAACCCAGCATCAATATCAGCCGCCACCTCATAAATTGTTTCCTTTAAGACCGGTTTAGTGGTTTGTTTATATAAGTTAGCCAAACTATCTGAAAGAGGCACTTGAGAAGAAAGTAGGGTTGAAAATTGCCTTGTAAAAATCATCAAGTCAGAAACCTTTACCCTTCTAAAAAACTCCGAAATTCTGTTCAAAAACGTGTTTTCAACAATAGGTTCTAAACTTAAAATAAAAAGGCCGTGGCTTAAAAGAATAGCCGTTGCCGCTTCTTTAGAAGCAGCTTCTACATTACCTACTTGTAATTCACCTTCTTTTGTTCTTGCTTTGTAACTAAATTTCATTTTTATTTATTTTAACACATTAAGTGCGTTCCAATAAAATTCTTAACTCTCCAGCATTTAAAGAATATGACTCTGCTTGTTCCAAAGAAATTTCTTTTTTCTTAATAAGATTAACAAGGGATCTATTTAGCGAAATCATTCCTTCCTGAATGCTCGTTTCAATAACCAAATCTATTTGATATATTTTTCTTTCCCGAATTAAGTTACGAATAGCAGGATTAACAATCATAATTTCCGTCGCTGGAATTCTTCCTCCCCCAATTCGAGGAACTAATCTTTCTGAAACTATAGCCACCAAAGTAGATGCTAACTGCGAAACAATTTGCCCTTGCTGATTGGGAGGAAAACTATCAATGATTCTATCAATTGTTTGCGAAGCAGAATTTGTATGCAGTGTAGAAAAAACCAAATGACCAGTTTCAGCCGCTGTCATTGCAGTTGCTATTGTTTCAGCGTCTCTCATTTCCCCAATCATAATAACATCCGGATCCTGACGTAAAACAGCTTTTAAGGCGGCATTAAAAGAAATTGCATCCGATCCAACTTCTCTTTGCGAAATAATACATCTGTCCTGAGAAAAAATATATTCAATTGGATCTTCAATAGTAATAATATGATCATTGCGCTTGTGATTAATTTCATCCAAAAGAGCAGCTAAGGTGGTGGATTTTCCGTGCCCAGCGGGTCCTACTACCAAAACAAAACCTTGATTTAATTTTGTAAAATCATGCAAAATTGGTGGCAAATTCAATTCTTCTATTGTTCTAATTCTAGCGGGAATTAAACGCAAAGCCGCTGCCATAAAACCTCTTTGGAAGAAAACATTTACTCTAAATCTCACTTTATCTTCATAGTTATAAGAAAAATCTAATTGTTTTCTATCCAAAAAAACAGCCTTCTGTTCTTCGGTTAAAAGTTCATTAATTAAATTTTCCGCATCTTCTTTTGTTAATATTGGCTCCTCGGCAATCGGAATTAAAACACTATCCACTCTAATAGTTGGACGGCGTCCAACCGCTAAATGCAAATCTGACGCATTTTGTTTAGCGGTTATTAAAAGTAAATTATTTAATCTTTCTTTATAATTTTGTGTAACTGCCATTAAATTAAATTATATATCAAAAAGAAATTAAACAAAAGAAAAATTATTCACTTGTTTCCCGAATAACTTCTTCTAAGGAAACTTCTCCATTTAATGCTTTAATAATTCCATCTTGTCTCATATTAATCATTCCTTGTCTTTTGGCTTCAGCAATTAAAGAATTTTCTGTAAAGCCGCGACTAATAATTTCTGAAAGTTCTCTGGTCATTTTAAAAATTTCAAAAATTGCAATTCGTCCAATCGTTCCTTTTCCATTACAAATCTCACAATTGGGATTGGGTTCAGCATACCAAGAAGTATAAGGCTTCTTAAAGTTAAGAGTTTGTTTTACTGAATCAGGTAAATTATTTAAATTTTCTTCAACTAAATCACTTTCATCTTTTTCCAATTTCTTTTCTTTTTTGCACTTTGGACAAAGCTTACCTACTAATCTTTGGGCTAACATTAAATTTAAAGACGGAGCAAGCAAAAATGGCGGTACTCCTAAATCAATCAAACGGGGTATAACACCTAAAGAATTATTAGTGTGAAGTGTAGAAAACATTAAGTGTCCAGTAAGAGCGGCATTTACAGCCAAATTAGCAGTTTCTGAATCTCGAATTTCACCTACCATAATAACATCCGGATCCTGACGTAAAATTTGTCTTAATCCTGAAGAAAAATCATATCCAATTTCCGGCTTTACTTGTGACTGGTTAATTCCATCCATAAAATATTCAACCGGGTCTTCCAAGGTTACAATATTGACACTTTCTGAATTAATCTTTTGAATCATAGCATACAAGGTTGTAGTTTTACCGGAGCCGGTAGGCCCGGTTATTAAAATCATTCCATATGGCGCGGAAATGCCTTCTTCTATAATCTTGCGATTATACTCACTTAAACCAAGTTCCTGCAAACCTTTAAGCCCAACTGTAGGATCTAATACTCTTAAAACAACTTTTTCGCCGGAAGGTGTAGGAAATGTTGCTACACGAAAATCAATATCTCTTCCTGAAATAACAGCCCTTAATCTTCCATCTTGAGGAATTCTTGTTTCATCTAGCTTAAGACGCGCTAAAACTTTTACTCTTGAAACCACAGGTTGAGCCAATGCAATTGGCAAAGATGCTACTTCTTCCAAATCCCCATCCACCCTAAAGCGAATTCTTAATCTTAAACGTTGAGGTTCAATATGAATATCTGAAGCTTTTCTTTCAACTGCTTCTCTTAAAGTGGCGGAAACAATTTTAATTATTGGGGCATCTTCCCCAGTTCTTTCTTCATCCAAAGAAACCAAAAGCGAATCCGCTTTTTCAATTTTTCCAATTTCACTTAAAGCAGCTTCTATTTCACTTTTATAAGGCGCATATTTTCTCCACACCAAAGAAAGATCAGAAGGAGAAATTAAATAAACACCTAATCCCACTCCTTCTTTTTTAGCAATAAATTTTAAAGCTTCTTGAGCTTGTAAATCATCAGGGTGGAGCATCCCCACAACCAACATTTCTCCTTTTTTTTCTATAGGTACAACACCGTAGGTCCTTGAAGTCTCTTTTGGAATAAGCGATAAAAGGTGATTGTCAATTAAAGAAACATCAACTTTTTTATAAGGAACTCCTAAAAGTTCACTTTTAATTTTAGCTACCGCTATTTCATCCACTAACCTGTTTTGATAAATTAAGTCCTCTGCCCTTTGCCCTCTTAATTTTGCATCTCTTTCTAAACGCCTTGCTACATCTTCAGAAAGTAGTTTTTTTTCAACTAATTTTTGAATTAATTCTTCATCTTTCATCAATTAATATTATAACATCAAAAATATTTTTTAAAAATTAAAACGGGAGAAAAGGATTTGGTCTACCAGCCTGCGGAACAACTAATTGGTTAGTGTAAGTTGTACTAAAGTATTTTTTTAAAGCATTCATAACAGGAGTTGGGTCTACCTGAATTTGAGATAAAGAATTTAATGTTTTTAAATTTCCCGGTAAAACAGTTTCAACTATCTCCGGTTTTTTAAAAAAAACAAAATAAACTAAAGCAAAAATTAAAATAACAAAAACAATTGTTACAATTAAGTTAATCCAGTTAATTGGCTTTTTTTCTTGATCAACAATAATTGCCATACTTTTATTGGGTTTGATAATAAGTTTCGACTTCTAAATTTAAAGAAAAAATTGGTTCATTTCCCGTTGCGCCGGGCACTTTTTGAATTCGGAAATTAGAAACATTAATCACCCGCACATTTGTTTCCAAAAAATTTAAAAACTGTTTTAACGCATCATAACTGCCAATTAAACTTAGGGTTACATTAATTGTTCCCATTTCTTTTAACAACAGTTGATCTGATTTTTTAACCGGTTTATTTACTTTAATATCCAAACTTTGAACACTTGCTTGGCTATTTTGAGAAATTGCATACCATTGATTTAAAGCTTCTGTGATATTAGCTCCTATAGGCATAGAAAGCGAAAGTGTTTTTTGAAGATCAGCTGCATTATTAAATTGACTAATAACTTTAGAAACCTGATTAATAGCATTCTTTTGGGTTAAATAAGTATTATTTTTGGAAGCAACTGCGCTTCTTAATTTTCCAACATTTTCTATTTCCGGACGGATAAGATTTGTGTAAACTACTACAGCGGCAATTAAGAAAAATGCTGCTAATAATATACTTAATGCTCTTTTAGTTGATGCTTTCATAATTTTATAATGGTTTTGATAAATAATCTTTCTTTAAAACTATATCAATAGAAAAAGAAGTATTTCCATTTGGATTAAAATTCATATTTGTTAAAGTTGCGCTTTCTACTTCCGGCGCCTTTTCAAATTGCATTATTTGGCCGGCTAAAACCTGCAACGAACCAGCTTGTCCATTAACTGTCACTTTTCTGCTCAAAGCGGCAAATGAAGCATCACTGTAAAAAACTTGAGGAAGTGTATTTTTTTCCAAAAAATGAAAAACATTAAAAGTAAATAAATGATTATTTAAAACATCTTGCAAATTAACAACTTGAGAATAAATAGTAATAAATTTTTGTTGATCTTCTTTGCTAACAGCATTTGATAACTGGCTTATTTTTTCATCTAATGAATTTGCCTCGCTTTCCAAATAATTTTCATATCCAATTTTTAATCCAAAGTAAACAAAAAGCAAAAAAGCGAAAAGCAAAATCGAAAAAAGAAACAATCGCCAAGGAGTTCCTAACGAAGAAGGCGCGTTTGCAAACACTTCATTTAAGTTTCTCTTTTCACTAATGTTTTGTTCGTTTTCCATAAAGTTTAATTAACTAAAATATTTTTCTGCTAACCCTATTGCTAATGCTAATTCATTATTTAAATTTCTAACAATTGGCTCTAACGACAAATTATACCCCACTTTTCTAAAAACATTCGGCTTTGCTTCTAAAAGTCCGGTTTGCTGTGCAAAATACTTACTTATTCCTATGAGATTTGCTCCTCCGCCAACAACCATTATCCTCTCTATTATTTTACCATATCTTCTTTTATAAACATCAGCTGTATGACTAACTTCTTGTATTATAACATCTAAAAACGGTAAAGTTAAGCCAGCAAGCTCTATATCATTGTTTACATCTGCTGTGCCTTTTTTCCTTTTTAAAGATTCGGCTCTTAAAGAGCTAATTCCCAAACTTCTTGCAATTGTTTGTGTCAAATGAATTCCGCTATAACTTGTCCCTCCAGTATAGGCTAAATTACCATCTTTAACGATAAAAATTTCTGTTTCTTCTGCTCCAATATCAACAATTAAAGTATCTTTATCTGTTTTATCAATTAAACTTCTTACTAACGCAAGTCCGTCAAATTCCAAAAAAATTAACCTTAATCCAGCATCTTTAAAAATTTTTTTATAAGCTTCCACTAATTTTTTTGAAATACCCATAACTAAAATATGCAAATACTTTTGATTTGAAGATAAATTAAATTCATCTACTTTAATCCAATCAATTAAAGCTTCGGTAGGTTGTAATGGAATATATTGAGGAGCTTGAAACATAACAGCTTTTCCAATTTCTACCTCACTCATCAAAGGCATATCTAAAACTGTAGAAAAAGAAGCAAAAGCAGGAATAGAAGCAATTGCCAAATTAGATTTTGGTTTTATTTCATTTAGCAAAATTTTCAAGTGCTTGCTTGTAGCCACTTCATCAATTGGCAAAGAACTGGTTTGGAGGGCTTTGTTGGGATGATTTAAATATTCTTTAGTTTCTAAAATTCCATAATTATTTAAAATTAATTTCCCTTTTGCTTCAGTAAGTTCTGCAATTTTTATTGAGGATGTTCCAATATCAACACCTAAAATGGAACGTCCTTTAAAAAAATTAAAGACATCCAAAAAAAATTCTGATAGTTGATTGCCAATTTTCATAAACTTTATAATAATTTTAACATAAATTATGAAAATAAAAGAATACCTTAATTATTTTTTAGAAATTATTTTCCCACCACTTTGCAGCGGCTGTAAAAAAATTTTAAAAGAAGAAGATAAAAATTTTTTTCTTTGTAAAAACTGCTTTGAAAAATTAAAAATTAATCTTCATTTTTTCTGTCCGATTTGCAAAAACCGGATTCCTTTTTTAAAAATACTTTGCCACCGAAATGTTCATTTTACTTTAGGAGCGCCATTTGATTTTGATAATAAAGTAATTCAAAACATTATTTACAACTTAAAATATCATCACAATAAAAACGGCGCTATTGTTTTGGGATTTTCTATTGTTGAATATCTTTTAACAATCATTCAAACAGATAATTTTATCCCTAAAAAATTTTTCTTAATTCCTGTTCCTCTTTACCCCTCAAAAGAAAGAAAAAGAGGTTACAATCAGGCGCTTTTAATTGCAAGACAAATAAAATTTTGGAAAGACAAATTAGATATTAATAAAAAATTACCGGAGATGGAAATTACTAATGACTTAATTATAAAAATAAAAAATAATCAATCACAAACCTTACAAAAAACCACAGAAGAAAGAAAAGCAAATGTAAAAGGAGTTTTTCAAATCCAGTTTCCTGAAAGAATTAAAAATCAAAATTTTATAATAGTAGATGATGTTTTCACTTCCGGAGCAACAACTCAGGAAATTGTTAAACTACTTAAAAACTATGGCGCCGCAAAACTAATTGTTCTTACCGGAGCCAAAGCTTAATCTAATCAATTTTTAAAATTTTAACCTTGTTTTGATTATTTCCAACCGAAAAACTTACTTCATCACTTTCTTCCTTTCCTAAAATAGCACAAGCAAGCGGAGATTGCATAGAAATAGTGTGATTTTGTAAATTGCCGCCATAGGGAACAATTTCATAAGTATCTTCCCTACCGCTTCCAAAAAAATGAATTTTTACTTTTGATCCTATTTTTACCACTTTCTTAGCAGAATTTTCTGCTTGTTTTTTATTGTCTTGCTTACTACTTAAAGTTGAATGCATATATATTAAATATATTAAAATAAAAAAAACCGAAGGGCTATCCTTCGGTTTTCAACGACCTTTAAGGTTTCGATACATAAAATAAAAGCAAAATCCATATTATGCTTGCATTATATCAAATAGATATCTAAAAGTCAAGTTTTGTATAAAATTATTCAATAAATAAATGCTTTTTAGAGTTAATTTTAATTTACCACAATGTAAAAATTAAATTATTAGTCGCTTATTTAAAGCTTCTTATGTTATAATAATCCAAATGATAACTGTTGTTACAATTGGATCTATCACAAGAGATGTTTTTTTAGATGCCTCCAACCTACCTTTAGCCAAAGTTTCCGATTTTCCTCTTAAAAAAGGAATTTTACTTCCTTTTGGAGAAAAAGTAGAAATTAAAAAAATTTACTTTACTTTGGGTGGAAATTCTGCAAACGCTGCCGTAACTTTTGCTCGTCAAGGTTTAAAAACGGCTTGTGTTGGAAATATTGGAAACGATGTAGGAGGAAATGAAATTATTAAAAAATTAAAAAAAGAAAAAATAGAAACAAATTTTATTACTAAAAGCAAAAAACTGCCAACAGCTTATTCAGTTTTACTCTTAAACAATGGGGAAAGAACAATTTTAAACTATCATGGAGCTTCAGATGAATTTTGCTTCCCGCAGAATAAAACAAAACAATTAATTGCGGACTGGTGGTATTTGTCTTTAGCCGGAAATTCTTACAAATTTTTTAAACAATTTGTTTCCTTTGCTTCTAAAAACAAAATTGCTCTTGCCTTTAACCCCAGCGGTTATCATCTTCAAATGGACAAAGAAGGAATTTTAAAATCTTTAAAATTAATTAATTTTTTAGTTTTAAATCAGGAAGAGGCGGCAACTTTAACTAACTCCCAACCCTATGAAATAAAAACAATTTTTCAAAAATTAAATAACTTAACACCAAACATTTTTGCAATCACGAGCGGAAAAGGCGGGGTTATTGTTTCCGACAAAAAATTTATTTATCAAGCCGCAACTTTTCCAGAAAAAAAACTTATTGATCGCACAGGAGCCGGAGATGCTTTTGGTTCAGGTTTTGTAGCGGCTTTAATAAAAATGAAATTTAATTTTAAAAACATTAAAAATATTAAACCTCAGAATATTAAAGAAGCAATAAGGGTAGCTTCGGCAAATGCTACCTCTGTGGTTGAACACTTAGGCGCTACAGAAGGGATTTTAAAAACCAGAGAATTAAAGAACAAAAGATTTAAAAATTTAAAAATTAAAATCACCAAAATTAAAAATTAAATTTAAAATTTTTTATTCTTTATTCTTAATTCTTTTGTTATAAGTTAGTCTTCAACTATTATTTTTCCTCTTAATTACCCTCTTAACAGCCAATTTTATATCCTTCACGCTTAAATGATATTTTTTTAATAACTCTAAAGGCGCGCCAGATTCACCAAAACTATCATTTATTCCCACAAATTCAATTGGCACGGGATAATTTTTTGCCAAAAGTTCAGAAACTACTCCTCCCAATCCTCCAGCAATTTGATGTTCTTCCACTGTTACAATTGCTTTTGTTTTGCCAGCTAAATTTAAAATTGTTTTTTCATCAATTGGTTTAATGGAAGGACTATTTAAAACCACAACATTAATTTTTTCTTTCGCTAATTCTTTTGCTGCTAAAAGCGCATTTGCTACCAATGAGCCACAAGCAATAATTGTTGCTTGAGGTTTGGTTGATTGCCAAAAAATTTCTGCTTTTCCGGGAATAAATGGCGTTTCTTCTTGAGTAATCACTGGTGTTTTTTCTCTTGTAAAACGTAAATAAACCGGCCCATCAATTGAAGCTGCGGCAACCGTAGCTTTTTTAGCCTCAATCGCATCACAAGGCACAAATACTTTCATATTTGGCATCACCCTCATAATAGCAATGTCTTCTGTTGCCTGATGAGTAGCTCCATCCGGACCAGTTAAAAGCCCCGCATGATGTCCTGCAATTTTTACATTAGAATTATTATAAGCAATTGTTGTTCGAATTTGTTCGTAATTTCTTCCTGGAGAAAATGTAGCATAAGAAGTCATAAAAGGAATTTTACCGGAAATTCCAAGACCAGCAGCAATACCTGCCATATTTTGTTCGGCAACCCCAACTTCAATTAATCTTTCCGGATATTTTTTCCCAAACTCTTCTACTCTTGTTGATTCTTCTAAATCAGCAGTTAAAACAACAACATTTTTATTTTTTTCTCCTAAAATTAAAAGCCCCTCTCCAAATCCATCGCGAATTGGTTTTTGTTCTACATTATTATCAAAAATTTTTGGATTTAATTTTAATTTTGGATTTAACATCTTTTATTTATTCATACTCCGACTGAATTCTTTTTCCTAAAGTGCGAAGTTCAGCTAAAGCTTTTTTGGCTTCTTCTTTATTTGGCGCCTTGCCATGCCACTTAAAATCGCGTTCCGCAAAACTCACACCTTTTCCCGGAATGGTATGAGCAACAATTAAAGTTGGTTTTTCAAAAATAGCTTTGGCTTCTAAAACAGCATCTAAAATTTGTTCCATATTATGTCCATCAATTTCCAACACGTGCCAATTAAACGCTTCATATTTTTCAACCAGCGGTTCAAGCGGCATTACATCTTCAGTAAAACCATCAATTTGAATGTTATTTCTATCTAAAACCGCTGTTAAATTACTTAATTTATTTTTTCCTGCAAACATTACTGCTTCCCAAATATTTCCCTCATCTTGTTCTCCGTCTGACATTAAACAATACACTCTATACTTTTTATTGTCCATTTTAGCGGCTAAGGCCATTCCAATTGCTTGTGAAAGACCTGAACCTAAAGGACCAGACGTTGTTTCTACTCCCGGTAATGATCCCCGATGAGGATGCCCCTGAAGCCGTGAATTTATTTTTCTTAAAGTTAAAAGTTCTTCCAAAGGAAAATATCCGGCGTAAGCTAAAGTTGCATAAAGCACCGGGCAAATGTGACCGTTTGAAAGCACCAATCTATCCCTTTCTGGCCAAGATGGTTCTTGCGGACGATGATTTAAAATCTGAAAATAAAAAGCGGTAAAAATATCAGCCATTCCTAAAGAACCGGCTAAATGACCAGAGCCGGCTTCCAAAAGCATTTCAACAACTTTTTCCCGAATGCGATTTGCAGTTAGTTCTAAATACTTTAACCTTTCTTCTGAAATTGAAGCCATTATTTTTATTTTACAAAAAATTTTAAAAACTAACAAATAAAAACTAATAACTTATAAAATAACTAACAACAAGGAGACTTAAAACAATTTTTTAAAATTAGAAATTACTAATTATTTTCTTCTTTTAAAATTTTTTGCTCTTTTATCCAATTAAGTAAAAGTTCCACGTCTTTTTTTCTATTTTCCGATTTTAAAACTCCTATAAATATATGTCTTTCATTTCCCTGATTGTCAAAAAATCTCCATACAGTTCCAAGCGATTGTAAAGCTTGGTTACTTTGTCCATTCTTAACTCCTATTAGGTCTTTGTTACCAACAAACTCATTAAAATTTTCAATATTTAAAAATTCCCCCTTGCCAAAAATTGTACTTTTGTTGCCTATTGTAATATCAAAAATAAATCTTCTCTTATCTAAAATATATTTAAATAATTTAGCAACATCTTCTAAGGTAGAAACATTTTCATCACTTACCCCTGATGAATCAGTAAATATAGTATTTTGCATTCCAAGTGATTGCGCTTTTTTATTCATTTGAAAAACAAAAAATTTTTCGCCTAAGAAAGAAGCTAAAGCCTTTGCCGAACCATTTGAAGATTCTAAAAACAAAGGATACAAAAGATCAAAAGCGCTATAGTATTTTCCTACTTTTAAAGGATAAGGCTGAACATCATTACTTAACATTGCTGCTGTAATTTGAATAGTTTTATCCAAATAAATAAGTTCGCTTGCTACCACTGCTGTCATTAGTTTAGTAAGAGAAGCAATTGGATATTGAGTATCAGAATTTTTATCTAAAATAACTTCTCCAGTATCTAAATCGGCAATTAATGCGCTTTCAGCAGATAAATCTATATTTAAAACTGAATTTTCTCCAATTGTTAACGGCTCCAAATTTTTTAACTGAGTATTGTGATCTAAAACCAAAACCGGCATCTTATTTTGCGCGAACTGAAAAACTTGTCTAGCGTCTTCAGTTGAAAGTCTAATACATCCGCCTGAATCAGATTTTGGAACCAGCGTACCATCCGAGTAATAAGGCCAACCATGAATAAAAAAGTTTCCGTAAAATTGCATACTGTAAGGCATCCAAACTTTCCCAATAGAGGAAAACAAATTTAACGATTTTCCTAAAATTGAATAATAACCCGTTGGCGTTTCCCACCAACTTCCCTTTCTCCCTTTAGCTAAAATTGGAAAAGTTTTAACCGGAGTGCCACTGGCATACAAAGTTAAAACCATTTTTTCTAAATTTGCTTCAATAAAACTTTCCCTATTGGCAATTAAATTATTTTTTACCACATCAAAATTTAAAAGATTTATATTTTCTATATTTTCAGCAACTAAAAAAGAATTTTTAGGTTCAATAACTTGAATAACTTTTTTAAAAATTGGAATTTTTAAGTCAGCAATTTCGCTTTCTAATTTGTTTTTATCCTGCCAAAGATAAAAGAAAGCAACCAAAAAAACCAAAAAAACAAAAACAAAAACCCCCAGTAAAAACCAATCTTTTTTATCCATCTTTTAAAAATTAAAAACCTGTCTCAATTACCATTTTTAAATGTTTAACTAAAGTTGAAACATAACCCGCTTCATTATCATACCAAGATAAAACTTTCACTAAATCGCCGTCCACCACTTTTGTAAAATTTAAATCAACAATTGCGCCATAAGGTTCACCTAAAATATCAGAAGAAACAATTAAATCTTCTGTCACTTTTAAAATTCCTTTCCATCTTGGAGACTCGGCTGCCTTTTTAAAAATTTCATTAATTTCCTCAACTGATGTTTTTCTTTTTGCCAAAAAAGTAATGTCAGCAATTGAACCGGATGGCACCGGCACACGCATTGCAATCCCATCAAACTTGCCAGCTAAACCCTGAATTGCTCTTGTCACTGCAATTGCCGCTCCTGTCGTGGAAGGAACAATGTTTTGCGCTGCCGCTCTTCCCCTTCTAAAATCACTACCCCTTACCGGCCCATCAACAATTGACTGAGTAGCAGTGTAACCATGCACGGTGTTTAAAATTGCTTTTTGGATTCCTGGGTTTTCAGACATAATTTGAATTACCGGAGAAGCCGCGTTGGTAGTGCAAGAACCATTAGATGTAATTAAAACTTCTTTTGCGTCATTTTCATTAATGCCAATTAAAACCGTTTTCCCTAAACTTCCGTCAGCATCTTTTGCAGGAGCAGTAATAATCACTTTTTTTGCTCCGGCTTCCAAATGAACCTTTGCTTTTTCATATTCTTCAAAAACACCCGTAGATTCAATCACAACATCAACGTTTAAATCTTTCCACGGCAATTCTTTTGGGTCTTTAATTTGAAAAAAATTAATTTCTTTTCCAGCCACCAAGAGCTTTCCATTATTTACTTTTACTTCTTCTTCATAGCGACCATAAACAGTGTCATACTTTAAAAGATATGCTAAATTTTTTACATCTCCTAAATCATTAATAGCAACGACCTCAATTTCTTTTTCTTTTAAAATTTGCTTAAAAAATAATCTTCCTATTCTTCCAAAACCATTAATTGCAATTTTAGCCATTTTTTAAATTTTTTTTATAGCGACTTTGATTAATATAATTATAAAATCATACCAAACTTTTCACAAATAAACATAAAACTAAACTTTCAATTACTACAAATCTTGTGAAACTTGCGCTTGAGGCACAATAAATCTCATATAAACATCATCCCCAACTTTAGCATGTAAAAGTTCAACCCTTCCTGCCCTTAATTCTAAAACTTTATCCACTAAAGTGGGAGGATAATAAATTTTTAAATTTGAATCATTTTCATCTTTTTGGGGCGGCATCATATTTTCTTCAAAACCTACAATTTTGTTTTTGGAAATCCAAATTAAATCAATTGGAATTAGCATTCCTTTCATCCAAAAACCATAATTCCCTTCTTTTGAAAAAACAAAAAGCATTCCTTCATTAATGCCAATATCTTTTCTTCCTGCTAATCCTTTTTCCAAAGAAGCTTGATCTTTTACAACCTCAGCAACAATATACTGATCATTAATTTTTACCTGAGCCTTTTTTTGAATGCTATTAATTTTATCAATATAGGGAATTAAAACTAAACTTGCTCCAACCGCAAACCCAATAATAAAAATTAAAAATTTAAAATACCAAGGCATTTTATTTATTATAACGCAAATAAAATCCAACTACACCAAATGCAACCGAAACATTTAAAGATTCTTTTTTGCCAAGCATTGGAATTTCTAAAACAAAATCCGAAAAATTTAAAATTTTTGGCGGTATACCATTTTTTTCATTGCCTAAAATTAATGCAATTTTTGAAAATTTTTTAGGATAAAATTGATAATAAAAAATGGATTTTGGTGATTGTTCTAAAGCTAAAATTTTATATCCATTGGATTTTAATTTTTTTAACACATTTAAAGTTGAATAACTATACTCCCATTTTAAATTTTTTTCAGCGCCAAGCGCTACTTTGGAAATTTCTCTTCTATATTTTCCCCATACATCAACCGGCTTAGGTGTAATACCACAAAGATAAAGACCAGAGGCAGAAAGCGCATCAGCTGTTCTAAAAATAGAACCAACATTATACATACTTCTAATATTATGCAAAACAACCGCAAACTCCTTCATACTTATATTTTAATTTACAAGAAATAAATAACAACCACTAAGCGCTAACTATAACAAAAATTACATAATGTTTTTAAGTAAAATTTACAAATTCAATGATAAATCAATTAATTGATCAATGTCTTTTACTTTTTTAATTTTATTTTTAATACGCTTTACAGAATTTTTAAATTCCGGATAACCTTCAATTTTTTTCTTAACATTAATCACATCTTTTAATGGCGGTAGAGCAAACAAAATCTCATTTACAATTTCAGAAATACGCCATAATTTCTCTTCATTTAATTTTTGATTTAAATTTTTTCTCTTTTTCATAACATAGTCATAAAAAATAAAATGCAGTAATTCGTGGGCAGTTACATAAACCGGACCCATTTTGTGTTTGTAGAAAACTTGAAAGGTTTTGTTTTCTAAAAAACGAGGATTACAATCAAAGATAGATACATAACCTATATATTTTCCCTTCGGCCAAGGATGATTTTTAAAAATTTTTGAAGTGGTTTCAAAGAATTTTATCTCGTTTAATCTCCATTGCTTTTCAAAATCATCGGTGGTTTTCTCTAACTCCTCTTTATTTTTTTTATAAAAATTATCAATATAATCAAAAATTAATTTTTTAATCTTGGGGTGCGTATTTAATATACCAGAGGCAAAATTAATTCCTCCGTAATTCAAACCAAGAAACTCTATTGCCATTTTCTTATCAAGTTCTTGATTTAAATAAAATCGTACTTGAGGATAATTCATCGTACAGCCAAATTTTACCACAAAACCCAAACTTTCTAAACCATCGTTAACCATCGCTATTTAGCAAAAATTAAATCTTAATAAAATTTCAAAAAGCACTTAAAAATCTTACGAATTCATTTATTCAAAGATATTTCTTTGTTTGGTGCAAGATCATTGGTAAAAGACTTATCATGCGAAACAAATATCATTGTTCCTTTATACTCTTTTAGGGCCTGCACTAATTCTTCAACTGTATAAACATCCAAATGATTTGTGGGTTCATCAAGAATTAACACATCGGGATTTTTGTATAAAATAGCAGCTATTTGGATTTTTCTAATTTCTCCAATACTTAAATCTTTCACAGCTAAATTTGAAACATCTAAAATTTTTAATTTAGATAAAATATACATAACTGAATTTTCATCTAAATCATATTCTTTAAGATAGTTTTTGGTTTTTTGACAAGGATTTAATATGGAAGGTGTTTGGGGTAAATATCCAATTTTAATCCCTTTACCTACCTCAATATTCCCATAAGATGATTTAATCGCTCCAATGATTAACTTTAATAAAGTTGTTTTTCCAACCCCCACTTCCCCAGAAATTAAAATTCTATCTCCTTTTTCGACTGTAAAATTTAAATTTTCAAATAAAACTTTATCTTTAAACTTGTAGGACAAATTATTAATCTTCAATAATATTTTTTTTCTAGTTTCTGTTTCTATAGTTTTTATAGGAAACGCTGGCCTTTCTGGTGGTTCGGGTTCAGTTAATTTTTGCAACTCGCGCATAATTCTTTCTTTCATTGCTTTTGCTCTTTTGGCTAATTTAGCCCCTCGAGCTCTCTGAAAAGCATCTCGACTAACACTTTCAAATCTATAAGCTTCTTGTTTTAATCTTTTTAATTCTTCTTCTAATTGTTTCTTTTTTCTTTCTTGCTCTTCATATTTTCTTAATCTTGCTTCAAATTCTTTTTGTTTTTTATTTTTATAAAAAGTATAATTTCCTCCCCAAATTCTAATAGTTTTTGTTTCTTCATCAATTTCTATTATTTTTTCTAAAGAATTTAAAATTCTTCTATTATGAGTAATAATTAAAACAGAACCAGAAAAAGATCGTAATTCTTCTAAAAGCAAATTTATCGAGTTCATATCTAAATTATTAGTTGGTTCATCTAATATCCAAAAATTAGCATCTGAAAGTAAAACTCCTGCTAAAGCTATTTTTGTAGATTCTCCGCCGGAAATTGTTTGAATGTGTCTATTTAAAATTTCATTGTTCAATTTTAATCTCTTTAAAATTTTTTCTCTCCTATAATCAAAATTCCATAAATTTAACTCTGTCATTTTTTCTAAAATTTCCTGATACTCTATTGCTTCGTTTTCATTCATATCGGGTTTATCTTTTAACTCCGTATATTTATTGAAAACTCTGCTATATTCTCCGCCGCAGTAATTTAAATATTCTAAAATCGTGCCCTCGAAAGAAAATTTAACTTCTTGAGGCAAAATGCTTATTTTTAATTCCGGATTTAAATTTATTTTTCCCTTAAAATTTATTTTTTCTTCGGGTTCTAATTTTAAATAACTTTTCTCAATTAATCTTACAAGCGTTGATTTACCAGAACCATTTCTACCAATAAAACCAACCTTTTCTCCTAAACCAATAGAAAAATTACCTTCCTTAATTAAAATTTTATGTCCTACTTCCATTTCAAAATTAGAAACCCCCAACATTTCTTTTGACAATCTTTCCAGCGTTTTCATTTCTTTATTATTTAAAAATTTCTATCGAAGTTCAACCTTAATACTTACCTCTATAGTTATTTTTGTTATTCAAACTAATTTTCTGCTTGGCTCTGCACTATAACATGGGTGGCAAATAGGAAAACTTTTCAGCTTGCGGGCAAAAAATGGAGAACCTTAAAACGAAGGAAATTTTTACTCGCCTGCTTGAACTATTGATTTTGAAATCAAAGTTTAATAGTATTATATATAGTTACCGAAGGTTATTTTCGGTATTAACAAAATTAAAAGAAAGGAAGAAAATCATGAATGAAAAAGCGATTTTGATTGTAACTCACAGGCGTGGTTTCGAAGCCGATCCTGTAATAGATGAGTTGAGGCGACGTGGTGTTAATGTTTTTCGATTTAACACCGATGATGGTAACAAAATCTCATTCGTCTCTTTTCGGTCAGAAACGGAAGAAATCGAGTTTGTGTGTGATAATAGACACATTGTAGATTCCAACATAGCTGTTGGATGGTGTCAACAACTACCTCCTTACCTTGCCCAAGCAGGAGATGAACGAGAGTCTTTGCAGAGAGAAAATTTACTTGCGCTTCAACTCTCGACTTTAGATCTCTTACGAATACCCTGGTTTAACAGACCACAACATGTGCTCTATGCTTCAAACAAGATCAACCAAATCGTCGCTGCTCGTGCGGTTGGATTGAATGTGCCGCGAACTATTATTTCTAATGATCCGACCGCTATACGAACATTTGCTAGCAAACAAACAATCGTGGCTAAGAATCTTGCAACGCCATGGATAATTTCACAAAAAGAGACGCGCGCGGCATATACAAAAATCGTTGACCCGTCGTGGCTCACAGATGACTTAGCTCTTTCTTTCGCTCCAATAATCTATCAAGAATACCGAGAACGAAAGAGGGACTTCCGTGTCGTGATGGTTGACAACCAAGCCTTTAGTGCATCATGCATTCCTGGCCCGCATCAACATGAAGATGTACGTAAAGAGGGTGGCACTGGAGAATCGTTTGCGGCTTGCGATTTCGATGCCGAAGCTTTACGGAAACTCCGCTTATTGATGCAAAAACTTCATCTTGATTACTGCGCTGCCGACTTCATAGAAGATAAAAACGGTAATTTATTCTTTCTTGAAGTGAATACATGTGGTGCTTGGTGGTGGCTTGATTGTCTCTATGATGGTGCTATATGTAATAGTTTGGCAGACGCATTAACTGCTCGGGTGGGCGATTCTATATAAAGCGCCCACCCTTTTCTTTTGCATGAAAATATTTAAATTTTTTATTTTGGAATATAATTAATAGATTTATGAGAAAGAAATTATTTACACAACATAATATTCAATCATTATTTACAACACCTAGTGTCCAGTATTTATTTGCCGCCCAAACTGCTGCGCATCGAGCAATCATTATTTCAAACCGCACTGGCAATTATCAATTACATGCGGTGGATTTTCAGGCTGGCTTTCATCGTCAAATAACCAACACTAAACATGGCATGCTTTTCGGATCAATTTCTTCTGATGGGCAATATATTTTTTTCTTAAATGACAAAAATGGTGTTGAACACGGACATTTTATGTGTCTTCCTTTTGAAGGAAAGGGTGGTATTGATATAACGCCAAATCTCAAGCCATATTTTTCATATTCAGTAAGTACAAACAATAATATTAAATTAATTTGTTTTACAGCGGCCGTAGATAATAAAAACAGAGTTTTTGTGGTTATAAAAAACAAAAAAGGTGATTACTGTACTCGTGAAATATATAAAACAACCAACTTGTTATCAGAACCAATTTGTGCGCCCGATGGTTCACTCGTATGTGTTGCAGAAACTGATGCCCGAAAAAGAAAAACTCGGCTTATTTTTCTGTCGGTTTCAGAAAAAAAGGTAAAAACTGTACACCTCCAACAATTTAAGGCGGTAATTCCTCTTGCTTTTTCACAAGTACAAAATAAAAAAGTAGTGCTTGCGCTCGTTCGACGCAATACTTGGTATCGGCCAGTTATGTATGATATTACACGTAGATGTTTTACAGAAATACATCATTCATTATTTCGTGGAGATGTCTGGGTGCTTTTTTGGGATGAAAAATATCATCAACTTGTTCTTTGCGATGTATATCATGCCGAACAAAAGCTTTATATATACAATACTCATACTACACACTTGAAACGTATCGGTCCTAATACAGGGAGTTTTAATTTTCATTTTGGTTCTGTAGCAACATCAAAAAACAGATCATTTATTGTCCGGTGGAGTGATTTTAATACTCCTCCATGTTTGATTACTATACATGCGCCACAATATAATACCTGGAGCAAAATTTCAGAATGGTCCGGAAAAATATCCTCACATTATGAAATTAAAAAAATATATGCAAAATCATCTAATAGAGAGAAGGTGCAATTATGGGTGATTCGCCCTCACGTTACAAAGAAACCTATCCCATTTGTTATAGATATTCATGGAGGGCCGCACGACGTGGTGTTTGATGAATTTTCGCCAGAAGCCCACGCTTGGTTAAGAAGTGGTTTTGGTTACTGTGCGGTGAATTATCGTGGTTCTATTGGATTTGGTAGAAAATTTGAGCAAAAAATTTACGGTAACCCCGGTTACTGGGAGGTGGAAGATGTTGTTGCCGCACGTAATTGGCTTGTGGAAAATGGATATGCTGATCCTAAATATATTACTCTATATGGGTGGTCATGGGGCGGTTATGTTGTATTGCTTGCATTAGGAAAATATCCCAAATTATGGAATTCAGGAATTGCCGGAGCAGGAATTGCAGACTTTATTATGCAATACGAAGACGAACCAGAATATTTTAGGGCGCAAGATAAAGAGAGATTTAAAGGAACACCAAAAAATGCGCGGGCACGTTATATCCGTAGTTCGCCTCTAACCTATGTAAAAAATATACAATCACCGCTTCTTATCTTGCATGGTAAATATGATATTCGTTGTACACCCCGCCAAATAAAAAATTTCGTTAGTACTTTAAAGAAAAATAAAAAACAATTTGAAGTTAAATGGTTTAAATCTGGTCATATTGGAGAATTTACGGACACAAATCTTCGCGTTTCGCTTATAAAAAGATCAATAAAATTTGCACTTAAATCGCAAAAATAAACCCTCAAGAAAATTCTCTTGAGGGTTTTAAGCTTAATGCTCTTGGTTGTGTTTGACCGGACTCATCAAGCGCGCATTCCGATGAGACCACGTTTGCGTCTTTGGGTCATAAAACCCAAGTTTTTCTTCTGATGTCTCTGGAACCGGCTCAAAAAGTCGATTAATGAGCGGAGTAGGCTTCTCTTTTTTCTCATGCTCATACATGTTTATCACCTCCTTTCTTTTAATTTTGTTAATACCGAAAATAACCTTCGGTAACTATATATAATACTATTAAACTTTGATTTCAAAATCAATAGTTCAAGCAGGCGAGTAAAAATTTCCTTTGTTTTAAGGTTCTCCATTTTTTGCCCGCAAGCTGAAAAGTTTTCCTATTTGCCACCCATGTTATAGTGTAGAGCCAAGCAGAAAATTAGTTTGAATAACAAAAATAACTATAGAGGTAAGTATTAAGGTTGAACTTGAAGGAATGTTATTTTAGCAACAACATTTCTTGATCTCCATAAAATTTTCGATCAGGAATAATAGAAAAAAGTAGATGCTACTAGAAATTCTAATCTTGGAATGATGGATTCGCTAAAAGTCAGCAATTTACTTCTAAGAAAATCGGATTTAATTAGACTAAATTACATCTAAGGGTTTCATTAAATAAATTGTAAATCAAGTAAAATAAAAAATAAAAGCGTGGTTTTTACCGCCATCGCACTTAACTTCATAACATAAATTTGTTTTAACAAAGTTATATAGTAAAATAATTA
>Ga0078972_1007992_pt1 | contig 22756 bp, 28 predicted proteins | sample YelNatPaOPGAMG01_FD_67568 | JGI IMG/M metagenome (GOLD analysis project Ga0078972, IMG submission 67568) | Hot spring thermophilic microbial communities from Obsidian Pool, Yellowstone National Park, USA - OP-RAMG-01 (SPADES assembly) (version 2) | ecosystem: Environmental > Aquatic > Thermal...
TCTCCAAAGAAAAACGGCAGGGGGTGGGGGGGGCCCGCCCCGCGGGGGGGGGACGCGCCGCCATCCATACGTCCGGGAAACATCCGGCGTGCAGAGGACTGCCCGCCCTACCAGGAATCGGGCTTTGACGAAGCAAAACACTCTAACCTGAGTATTTCAACCGTTTTACGTACCGCAGTCTTCCATGTCTTCTATATCGCGTCCCGGCTGTTGCGGGCCAAAACCCGAAAGGCACCTTACCAATGGAGTGTATCCCGCATATCCTGTAGCCGCGACGACTTGAAAATCGGCGATACAGCCGGTTTTTCCCGCGATGGCGGGATGCGCCAAAATGGTCTCGGCACGCCAGCACCTCAAGTTCGCGAAATATCCGAACCAGGGCCAATGCACGTTTTCACCGCCTACCGCACGGTCGGTTTTGTGCATACGGGCGCCACTGCAACAATGTCATCCACTGCTTCAGATGCATACCTGTGCGGTTTTGCGTTCCAACCGATCAGACACGCAACCGCCCCAAATGCAGTAACCACAATCATTCCAGCAAAGCCAGTGTCCCAACCATACGTTTGCACAAGTTTGCCTAACCCCCAACCTGAGAGCGTCGTGCTCAAGTAACCGAATAACCCGACCAGGCCAACTGCACTTGCAGCAGCACGTTTTGTGGCAAGGTTCGTCGCGGCTATGCCAAACAGGCATTGCGGCCCATAAACAAAAAATCCTGCCATGCACAATAACGCCGCATTCAAGTAAAAAGATTGACCGGCAACTTTCCAAAACAGGTAAACCGCCACACCCGCAAACACCATGTAAAACAGGCACGCACGAAAACAGCGACCGCCAAACAGCCGGTCGGTTAGCCACCCGCCAATCATTGCACTGCACATGCCCGAGACCTCGAATCCGGCAACGATCCAGCCTGCGTGTTGCAGTTGGAGATGCTTTTGCTGGGATAAAAATGTCGGCCCCCAATCCAGCACGGCGTACCGGATCGTGTAAATGAAGAAATTTGCAATTGCCAACAACCAAATCCATGGATTGGTCAAAACGTGGTGGACCAGAATTGATCTCCAATCATCGGCCTTGTGGTCAGCGGCTTTGATCCTGGCCCCCTCTACTTCGGGCAGCCCAACCGATTGCGGTGTGTCGGGCAGAGTAAACCATAAGCCAACTGCGCAAAGCATGGCCACTGTGGCAGGCACAAAAAAAAACACAAGCGCCAATCCTCAAACGTGCTGATCAGGTACCCGCAAAGCACGACCACTGCACCTGCGCCGATGTTCGTTGATGCATTCCAGCTTGGCATTTTCGTGGCCAATTCTTTCGGGGGTATCCAGTGCGCCATTAACCGGCCGCACGGCGGATAGCCCATGCCCTGAAACCAGCCGTTGAGCATCCAAAGAACACCGAATGCAATCGTGGCCGTGCTCAAGCCGAAAAGTGTGTTTGCGATTGCGGAAAGGACCAAGCCTGTAACCATGAACGTACGGGCATGGCTGTGGTCGCCGATGACACCGTTAACCATCTTGGATACCCCGTACAAAAGCCCGTGCAATGTAAGGAACAGACCCAGGTCCGCCTTCGCAATGCCCAGCTCGCGTTCCATTACCGGCATGGCCATGCTCAGGTTCTTGCGTACCAGACAAAAAGTGGCGTAGCCGAGTATGGCCGCTACCAATACACGCAATTGCCACGCCCGATGCAGTGCCTTGATCTTGACAGGGCCGCTTTGTCACCAACGGAATGGCCGGGGCGGGCTTGAACAGGCCAACAAGGCGCTCAAACAATCGGCGCAGCAGATTTTGCGAAAGCGAATTGGCACTCATTGGTCGTGCGGGGCGCGGAATGATCCGGCATTTTCAACTGGCCACTGTCCCCCCGAACCAAAGATTCGGTCCAGGCAAAGCTCCAGTGCGTTTGCGCGCAGTGCAAGGTCCAGAACTGTAAGCCTGCGCCGGATGCAGAGTGCCTGCCAATAACTTTGCCTCAGGCGCCTCCGTGTAATTCCGATTTGCTCAGGCTCGGTCGGCGCACCTGTTCCAGCTCGATGCTCATCACGCGGCTGCGCCACGGCGTGTCACACTCGCGACCCGCGTCGTCGTAGAACCTGCCGCAAATCTCGCCGATTGCGCCGGCGGTTCTGAGCGTCTGTCGGTCGGCCGCGCTGTACACACCACATTCAACAAATACTGAATTTTCCAATGTGCCAATACCGATCAGAGCCGCCTTAGCTTGTCTTATTTCCTTCCACAAACCGCGGATTTGCTCGTGCGCAAGCAGCAAATCACGTGCGCGTTTGTCAGGCACGTATGCCGGGGTGTTCAGTGCAAAAAAGTGTCCGCCGGTTCGATACGCAAGCTGCCGTCCCAGTTCAAACGCATCCGCCGGACCGACCGTGTAATCAACACTGCCCATTGCCTGCACAACCGTGAGTCGGCGGGTTTTGTCGGTCGGTATTGACTCGACAAGCTCGCGCATTGTCCTGCCTCCTGCGAGTGCCACCGTGGTGCCTGGCGGAATTAGCTCCAGAATAAAAGGTGCACCAAAGTGACCGACCAACCGCCGCGCCTCCCCGACTGTTGCGCCCTTTGGCGTCCTGATTACTGCCGCAGCACTTAGACCAAACTGTTTGCACAGTTTCTCCTCGACAACGCGGTCCCGCGGTTCGTATGCGGCAACCGAAATCCGGACAATGCCGCGTTCGCGTGCCAGGGCAAGCATCGGCGACACCTTGGCCTGGGATACACCCAAAAACTGCGCCACGCCTTCCTGCCCTATCCCGTCCAGGTAGTACAGATGCGCTGCCAAATGCAGTTGATCGTCTGGATAACCGTTGTGCATAGACCTCAAGTTCAACCTGCTTTCGCCTCCTTTGACTTACGTCCTGCATCTAAGCCGATCCACAGTCCACACCGAGGTTGCCATGTAATTCTGCAGACCCAGCAATTGCCAGTGTGTAACGCGCGCTCTCACACCACGCGGATTCATCGGCCATGCCGCGTCTGATTGAGCCAAACACATAAAACCGCTTCATGTGCCTTTTACGCCGGGCGACTCTACCATGACGGTCGGCCCGGAACCCGCAGCCTGCATTCCCAATCGCCCCACCCGTTTAGCCAGACCAGTTGCTTCGTAATATCGTTCCACTTCTTCCCTACGCTGGTTCTTGTCCCAACCAAGTAACTCCCCCATCCAGTCCGCCACGACTTTTGCGCGCAGCCCGGCATCTGCAAGGTAGTAATGCCAACTCGTTCGCCGAATCATTACATCATCCAAATGCACAGCCCATTCGTTTGTTACAAAATGTTCGACAATCCTTCGGTCAAAGTCAGGCGGTAAAAGCCCGCTCACACCTCTGGATTGTTCGGGCGAAACCAAAGGCTCTAGCGCCGTTCGGCATGGCCCGGCAGTGAACCGTTGCTCACGTACAATGCAGTCCACGGTTTGTTCGGCCATGAGCCTGTATGTGGTCAACTTGCCTCCTGCCACATCCCACCAGCCCGGTTCCGGGTTGCAAATTTCGTGTGAGCGCGACACGTCGGACGGTTTGACACTTGAATCCGCGATCAATGGACGCAACCCGGCCCATGTGCTGATCACGTCCGTGCACGTAAGCTTTGCCCCCGGGAAAAACCAGTTCGCCACGTCCAGCACGTACTGGATTTCATTTTGATCGGCAAACACCTCTTCAGGCGAGCCTGCATAGTCGGTGTCTGTCGTTCCCAAAATCACTCTTTCACCCCACGGAATGGCAAACAAAATCCGGTCCGCATCGTGCATCACGACCGCCTCGGGTACCGGCAATCTGGCCCGACGAATGACAACGTGAATGCCTTTTGTAACACGCAACTTGACACCGCTGTGCGGTAATTTATCCGCCCACGGCCCGGTTGCATTTGCCACCGCCTTTGTCCGGACCTCAAATGTCCGGTTCGCAAGCCCGTCTTCAACGTGGCAAACCCAATGATTGCAACGTGTTGCGTCCCGAAAACGGCAGTAGTTTACCACGACCGCACCAGCTCGGGCTGCAGACCGTATTGTGTCGAGCGTCAGCCGCGCGTCATTTGTGATAGCATCGAAGTAGCGGACCGCCCCCGTCAGGTTTACAGACCGCAGGAACGGTATCTTTGCCAATGCACCAAATGGCGTTAGCCAGGTTGATCTGCCAAAGTTTTGACCGCCACAAAGCAGGTCGTAAATTTTGACTCCAAGCTTCAGTTGCCAGAGTACCCAGGAACGGTTGTCGCGATATGTCGGGAATACAAACGCCAGTGGCTCGGCCAGGTGCGGCGCGATCCGGTGTATGACCTTCTTCTCGATGCTGGCCTCGCGCACCAAGCCGATTCGCCCTTGGGCAAGATACCGCAACCCACCATGCAAAAGCCGACTCGAGCGGCTGCTCGTGCCGAAAGCAAAATCATGCTGTTCAATAAGTGCAACCTTTAACCCGCGCAGCGCGGCATCACGCGCAATACCCGCCCCAACAATGCCACCGCCTATGACCAAAAGGTCGTACGTGACGCTCGTGAGCGTCTCGAGCGCCCTGTTGCGCATCTCATTTGAGGTCGTGCTCATTCGACCAGCAACGTTAGACATTGTGGATTCGGCGCAGCAGTTCGCTCAGTTCGCCTAACCCGCACACAACCATGTCCGGCGGCGGAACAGCACCACGTACGTCGGCTGCGGTGGTCTCGCCCGTTAAAACGAGCACGCCAAATGCGCCTGCATCCCGCGCCATTACTATGTCGGTGTAAAGCCTGTCTCCCACAACTGCCAACTGGCACGCATTAAGGCCTTGTCGCCGGAGCACACCCCGGATCATGCACGGGTCTGGCTTACCCAACACTGCCTCGGGCACGCGTCCCGTGGCTTCACGGAGCGCCGCGCAAATTGCGCCGCAGTCAACCAATACAGTGGGTTGATCGGTTGGGCAGACCCGGTCCGGGTGGGTGGCAATAAACGGTTTGCCCTGCACTATCCACCATGCAGCGCGACACAGTCGTGCATAAGTCAACGTTGTGTCGAATCCGACAAGTACCGCATCTGGCTCGTCCGAGGCACTGTCGGTTACGGACTCAAACCCGGCATCAGTCAGTTCACCGATCAAGCTCGGTGTGCCCAGCACGAACAATCGCCGGCAACGCGGCCATTTACTGTGTAAATACTCGATCGTGGCCTGGGTCGAAGTATAAAGCTGGTCACTGCTGACTTTCACGCCGAGCCGTTCCAACCGTGACAGGTACTCAGTTTTGCTCTCTGACGAGTTGTTTGTAATAAAAGTGCAGCCGATCCCAATCGCTTTTAGTAACTGGAGGAACGGTATCGTCTCTTTGAAAACCGTGCCGCCTTTGTAGATCGTGCCGTCCATGTCGAGCACAAAATGCCGAATTTCACGTAACCGCGCATCGAGTGCACTGGACCGTGCACTGCGGACGGCGCGATGTTTTTTAGTGTCGAGTTTCATTTGTTAACCCGTGGTGTGCCAAAGTCACGGACTGTTAGATCAACATACCAATGCAGTCCTATTGCCAAGCAAAGGTCCGACCAAAGTCGTCCCATTTCGAGTATTAATTGTCTGTACCATCGAACCAGTGTTTCTGGCCAGGGTACACTCGCAACTGTGCCATTTGACCTGAGCGAATTGTTCGGTGCGGGGGCAATTGCTGGTACATAATGCGCCCGTTACGCCACGCCAAGTCCAAATGCGTTTGTGCACCTCGCCAACCTGAGTACAATCAAATACGCTCATACCATCCTTCCCTACTATACCGCCAACCGACAGTCACCTACCAAACAGTGTTGTCGGTCATTGTTCTTGCACCTGCAACAAAACATTTTTGTGCATAAATAGAAGTGACAACGTGCATGCGCCAAGCTGGAAATGCAGAATAGTTATGCAGTCATAAATACAAGCTTTGCGCATAGACGGTCCTGCACCCAGTTAAGAGTTAATGCGCGCAGCTCTGCGACACAACTAAGAAAGAACGCGGGCACCCCAGACGACACTTAATTAGGATATCTTTAATCCGAACACACGCACGGTCTATCATGCCGATTTCAGTGCCATAGCTCAGATTTACACATACACAGCAACTGCAGCAGCGTCAGCCTTGCCCATGTTTTACTTGCTGAAATACATGATGCGCAAAACATCATGCGTTTTGCCGCGCATGGCGAGCGAGCCGGTACAGCCTGTTACGCAACACTAAAATCCGGCCTTTCCTGCGCGTGATGCACATGCTCGATCATGAACCGCGTACTGGCGCGCAACGCGCGCAGAGGCATACCAATCAGAACGGGCTTATCTGCACAACCGGTACCGTGCGGCGTACCCCCACTTAACCTACCGCGACGCCAGTTATGGGGTGGACATGTCTGGGGTTTGCATAATTATGCACATAATTATTCAGGCCGACACAGCTTGACCCAAGACCGCTTGGCGGCTACAAACGTGACAGCGTTTTAAAGTGTGGTTGAAATGGGAGTTTGATCCGGAAAAAACGCGCCTTGTGCAAGTTGTGGTGTTTCGACTGCAAATTACCGCGCGGGCAACCGCAAACCAGGTTGGGTGAGGACCCCGACCCCAATACGACCCAGGTAAAACGCCGGATTGAAAAAGCTGCGTAGGACCAAAACCATGAAAACCAGACTTATGTTGAGATTCAACCGGTTCATCGTTGGCGTAGGCCGGCGATCGTCTGCGGCCCTGTTATTGATCTCTCTTGTTACAGGTTTGTCCGCCGGGCGAGCGTCGGCGGCTACTGTGATCATTTATACGAACGATTTTGAGGCGTACACCGAAGTCGCCACCGCTTGGGAAGACTATACTGACGCCGACCCGACAGGCACCGAATGGAGGGTCGTTGATGACGAAACGTACAACCTACCGAATCTACCCGAGCGCCTGACAGCAGGTGTGCAAGTCATCAACTGGGTTGCACACTCCGGCTCGAATGCGTTGTTGTTCAGAACCGCTACCGAGGCACAGATTCACTTCCCTACCCCGATGAGCGGTTCACAGTATCAGCTTGATTTTTGGCTGTATGTTGTGCGCGGCACAAACAGCGACCGCAATTTCTATTTCATTTTGCGCGGTGCAGGCGCAGACAATAACGGTGACGATTACGTGGCTTACCGATCGTCGCGCAATTTGAGCGACTAGACGATCTGGTATTACGACGGCGTGGGCAACGCCACATGGGTCAACACAGGTGTAAGCTCGCCCGAGGCAGCCTGGCAACACCACCGAATGGTCATCCGGCCAAATGCGCGGAAAATGGATTTGTATATTGATGAAATGGTGACACCTGTCCTCAGCAACATAGACCTCGCCCGACCGGATGTTGCAGTGCCGACCATGCTCCGCATTGTTAACGAGGCGAATTCGTGGGATGACGGCATATTCATTGTTGATGACATCTCGTTCACGGTAGAAGACGCAGTGGATCTGACGACACATTTTACCGAGGGATTTGAGGCATATCCGGCGCGTCAAACGCCACAGGACGATGCGGACCCGGGCGGGCCGTGGATAACGGTCGAATGCGACGGGACAGGCACGGGCCGCGCTTTGGCACCAACGAAGGTTCAGGTGGTTGATTCGACTGTGGTAATGCCGCACTCGGGCAACAAATGCCTCAAGCTCGAAGGTGGCCAACGCGCTAGAGTAAGCCTTGCATGGGGCGCACCACCGCAATCCGATGTTGAAATCACATGGTGGGCGCGTGTACCTGAGGCTGTTCAATCTTCACCCACCGCAGATGCGCTTCTGTTGCGGATGTCATGCTACGGTGCAGAAAACGACAACATGTTGGCCGGTGACAATGCACTGCTCGGCTACGGCATCAAACGCCAAAGCAATACCAACTGTGGGGATGGCACCGCACTGCCCTATTACGGAACGGCATGGCAGGATTCGGGCTGCGATTATACGCCAGGGGTATGGGAAGAGTACCGTTTAACCACCCACACAGCGCAAGGGTTGTACACAATCATCAAAAACCCGAGCAGCCCAAATCCGCAGGTCATAGTTGACCGTGCGCCGATGATTGGGTCGGGAGTGACGAAATGGGTGCCGGTCTTCATGGCAGCATGGAGTTCTTCCAATGGCAAAGACCATCTGCCAGTGTACATAGACGACATCCGAATCAGGTCGTTGACATCAATCGCGAATCCACTGCCACAACCTTACTATGTAACCAACTACGGATCACGGTTCACAAACGTGGCAATTTTGACGCTGCCCGGGCGTGTTGTTGGCAAGCCGGCGGTTGACCCGCGCGACAACACAATACTATTTGCTACAGATGAACTTTCGGGTGGCATTTACCGGGTACAAAAGCTCGCCGCCGGCAACTGGATTGTTGATACCGAACCGATCGTGTCCGGATTGGAACTGCCGTCTGGATTAATTGTCCGCACAAATGGCGACATTTGGTGGACGCACGATTACAACACCGACAACTCGCGTTCGGTTGGTCGGCTGAAGTGGCCGTGGCCGAGCAACCTACCCGAAACAATTATATCGGACATATTCAGGATGGAATCACCACCTGAACCGGACGACGACGCAATTGATCTGTGCGTAGCACCGAGCGCATTTACAGGTGTGATTGGTCAACCGGGCTGGTTAATCGTTGCCGACCGCGGCATTGACGGTGACACATATAGCGCACTTTACCTTGTTGACCCTGAGACCACCAATTTGTACCAACGCATCACCCCCACATACCTTGTCCAGCCAACAACGTCCGACCTGGGCAGTGACATTGTTGGCATTGATTCATTACCACAATCAGGAGAGGTTGTTGTTGTTACTGTGAACGGTTTCATTGTTGCGGTCAACGGTGACGGTTATCTGCGATACATCACCACGCCGAATCTGTGGCCAATTGGCGCTCCTGCCAACGGTGCGGCTGTTGCTGTTGATCCCGTCACAGGCCACATTTGGGTGGCCGACAATAAACTGGACGAAATCTGGTCTGTGAACAGCAACACATGCGATGACCAACGCGAGTTTGGCTTCCCACTAACAAACCCCTCGCGCCCGGATCAACAGATTAATCTGCACGATCCCGGCATGGCCTTTACACCGGACGGCAGTTTCCTCGTCGTAAGCGACAGCAGTACTGGCAATGGTGGTGGTCGGCTACTGATTTTCCACAACGAACCGTTTGAAATTCCGGGTTTCGCCATAACAAATGTCACCGTCAGTGCACAAGGTGTTACGTTGGCGTGGAATCCAGCCGGCGCAGTTAAGTACCACGTACTACGCGGCACGGATGTGACTGATCCGGCAAGCTTCAGCATTGTGGCAACCAACCTCCAGTCCACGGTGCGCTCGTTTACTGATACTACACCACCTGCTGCAGCGGCGTTTTACCGTGTGGTGGCGACACCGGAGCCGTTGACACAACCTTTGGTGAACACGTGAGCCACTGACGAAAAGGTCCGTTCTCCCTCGTCCCGGACAAAAACCGGGGCGAGGGACCGACTGGAATGCATGAATGAATATGCTGCGAACCTTTGTTTGAAACCGTTTTGTGCCCGTGCAAAAATAACGCTGTGGGAAAGGTGTGAACGTGACGATGCGTATGAGAAAATGGCCGTAGTAAACCGAGGACGTTTACACTGATCGAATTGCTTGTTGTAATTGCGATCATTGGAATTTTGGCCTCGCTGCTTTTGCCTGTTCTGTCGAAAGCCAAGGCAAGAGCACAAGGCATACAATGCATGAGCAACCACCGCCAACTGCTGTTAGCCTGGCGAATGTACGTTGAAGAAAACCAGGATACACTACCATTTGCCAAACACGGTCCTTACGCCTGGATTGACGGTACTGAGGGTCAGGCTGGCTCGATTTCGACCCGAACAATCAGGCGAATTGGGATGTTGACCTGCACATAAAAACCAGCATTTTGTGGCCGTACTGCGGAAATAACACTGCAATTTTCAAGTGCCCAGCCGATAAAAGCACGGTGAACGTGCGCGGCGCGATCAAGCCGCGTGTGCGCTCGATGTCAATGCTCTGCTGGGTTGGCGGACGCGGCGAAGGCTTACCCCTCAGTTGGTCGGACACGGCTTACGGTACAAGACCCGGCGAGTACCGTATCTACCGGAAATACCATGACATGATTAACCCGGGTCCGGCACGCACGTTTGTCTTTCTGTACGAACGCGAAGACAGCATCAACGACGGGATGTTTGTAGTTGACATGCGCCTTTATCCGCAAACGACCGAGTCGGTTGTTGATTGGCCGGCCAACTATCACGGTGGCGCAGGTGGGTTTTCATTTGCCGATGGCCACTCGGAAATTAAAAAGTGGATTACGACACGGTTTCCGGAACCGCCGCTGAAAAACCAGGCACGGCCATTCCCTACCCCACTCGGTGGCGAGCTTAACAAGGATGTCCAATGGATGCAGCAACGTGCCACGCGGCGCATCGAATGAGGCACTGCGCCTTCCCAATACGCAAACTGTTCTGCTAAAGCGCTACACGTTTGCCTCGGCACTCAAAAAATCAAATGCCGCAACCTCGGCAGTCCGGTAAATCACACTCCCATCAGCTTTGCATGCTTACCTTGGCCATTTAATATGCAGCGATCCGGAAGCTTACCTCGTTTGAGCAGCTAGTCAAACAAGTGCCCTAGCGATGACTCGATACACACGAAACAAGCTAATTTTGGTATTTGGTCTTGCATCCCTTTACACGGTCGGATCGGATGCAGCAGTGCTCAGCATCGGGCATCGCGGCAACTCACTGTTTGCCCCTGAAAATACCGTCGCCGCTTTTTTGGCCTGCAGTAACAAGGCTGACATGGTCGAGTTCGATGTCCGTGTCTCAAAAGACGGTCATCTGGTCGTCATGCACGATTGGAATGTGGACCGGACCACCGACGGCAACGGAGCCGTGTCAAACCTTACATTGCTTGAGTTGAAAGCGCTGGATGCAGGCTCATGGTTCTCGACAAATTTCGCCCGCGAAAGAATACCCACACTCGAAGAAGCTTTGACCAACATCATGCGATTTGCCGCGCCGCTGGTCGAGCACAAGGCTGGCCCGGCCTGGATGTACGTGGCTGAACTGCGACGTCTGGAAGCCATTACAAATATCGTGTTGCAATCGTTCGACTGGGGGTTCCTTTCAGATGTGCATGCGCTCGAGCCGGCTATTCCACTGTGTGCACTCGGCAATGAAGAACTAACTGCAGCTAAGCTAGCGGACATTGTAAAAACAGGTGCGCGGACAGTGGCATGGGAACGCACCAAAATTACCGCTGCTGAGGTCGATCTTGTGCACTGTGCAGGCCTAAAGTTGCTTGTTTGGACAGTGGATAACCCAGTCGAAATACGCCACTTCATAGAACTTGGTGTTGATGGGATAATTTCCAACGACCCCGAAGCAGTTCGTCAAATTCGGTCTCAATTTACCAATCACAGCGGCTCTGTTAGCAAGAAGATCAAGCCATGACCGCAGCGGCAGGAGAATTCACCCGATGAATAATCGCACTTGGCGCATGCCCACGCAACCCAAGCTCATGGTTCACCTGGACTTCAGACATTCGCGATCGAACCGGCCAAGTCATGGCAACAGACAAGATTGTTTCTTGCGAAAAAACCGAACCTGATCCGGGCCAAAACCGGGCTTTGTTACGAGCGAATCGCGTGCGACCGCATTTTGGATGTTACACAATTGCAGCCTATGCAAAAGTCCGCTTGCCTTTTGGCCGTCAAAGGTTAGAGTTGTGCCATGAAGAACGATGTGATCCCGGTGCAAGTACGTCGGATCGTGGCCATGCACTCGGGGTGTGCCATTTTTGTCGGCAACGACGAGAAAGTGTTTGTCATTAACGTCGAGCCGCAAATCGGCGCGGTCATCAGTATGTTCATGCACAATACCCCGAAGGAACGGCCACTGACTCACGATCTGATGACTAACATCTTCAAAGCATTCGGGATTACAATTGAGCGTGTGGTAATTACCGAGCTGAAGAACTCGACGTACTATGCGCGCCTGATTTTGCAGGAGCAAAATGAGCTTGGCCGCAAAATCGTCGAACTCGACGCGCGTCCGAGCGATTGCATCGCACTTGCAACTGCGCAAAAGCGGCCGATCTATGTCTCTTCGTCCCTGTGGGAACAGGTCGAAGACATGAGTGAGGTGCTGGACCGGATTGACGAAGCCAGCAGCGAGTCCGATTCCGAACCCGAATTCTGAAGGCGCGAGCATGGCCAAAACCGCTGGCAAGCGTGCACCGGCAGTTGTGCTGGTGTATGGGAAGGACGAATCCGCCGTCACAGAGCGCGCAAAACAAATCTGCCAGGAATGGTGCGATCAGCTTGGCGAATTTGACCGTGAAATCATTGACGGCACGGCTACAAAAGCCGATGAGGCGCTCAAGGTCATTTCACGTGTCCGTGAAGCACTTTTAACTCTGCCCTTTTTCGGTTCTGGCAAAGTAATCTGGCTGCGCAACTGTAATTTCCTCGGCACCGAGCGCACTGCTACCGCTCAGGTTGTGACTGAGGCAGTGGACGAGCTTGCACGCGCCTTGGAAGATTTCGACTGGTCCAAGCCAGGCAACGTCAGGTTTATCATCAGCACAACAGACGTTGACCGGCGCAGGCGACTTGCCAGGGTCATCGAAAAAATCGGCAGCGTCGAACCTTGCGCCGGTTGGTCACTTGATGACAAAGACTGGGCCCAAATGGCTGAGGCGTGGGTTAAACAGCGGATTTACGCTCACAAAAAACAAATTGCCGAAGAAGCGGTAGCCGAGTTGGTTGCCCGGGTCGGGCCAGACCAGCGCATGTTGGACAGCGAAATTCAAAAACTCGTCCTATACGTTGGCACCCGCCCCAAAATACAAATCGAGGATGTCGAAACAATCTGCATCCGGAACAAGTTCGCCGGCGCATTCGCATTGGCGGACGCGCTTGGCGCGCGCGATCTGCCCGCACTGCTGCGGCACCTCGATGAAGAGCTTTGGCAAATGCAATTCGACAAGGATAAAAACGAGTTCAGCTTGCTGGGCGGTCTTGTGACAAAGATCAGGGCGCTGATTTTCGCAAAGGAAATGCTGCGTGCCGGATGGGTAAAACAGGTTAACTATTTTAACCAGTTCACACCTTTCCTGAAGAACGTGCCGCAGGACCGGTTACCGGCAGATCCCAGGTTTAACCCACTTGCATTGCATCCATACGTACTGTTCAAGGCTGTTCAACAGGCCAACAACTACACGCTCGATGAACTTGTCCGCGCGATGGACATGCTGTTGCAATGCAATCAGAAACTCATCTACAGCGATCTGGATGCAAGGCTTGTGCTTCAGCAAACCTTGATTGACATCGTAAGCCGGACACCTGGCCAAGAAAAACACCCTGGATAAAACCAGTTTTTCCCGTTGACGCTGAGTCCAGCTCGTAACCCCCTGCGCAGACTACAAAGCCAAGCTCAGCTTTCGGCATTAAATAGCGTGTATTCACGGTTTGCGATACGATTGGCAGAGCGCGCAGCACCGAGCACTAACACCGCTTTTAATTCGATTGCAGGGATGACTTCCACGTCGGCCAGAGTTTGGTGCGGCCAGACCCGCGCACGACAGCCAGCTCGGGTGAAGCCTCGCCTTCCCACACGCGGTTCTTGCTTCGCCCCCACCCGCGTGGGGCACACGCCATAGCCGCGCTCGTAAGAGCGCGGAAAATAGGATTCAAACCCGGAAGCCGGGTCTGCATGACCAACGCTGGCACGCACTTGACTGTGCGCCCTATCTTACGCGCCGTTCTATGCGTTTTTGTGGTGAACAATTCGGGCGAGAGTCTTGGGAGTTGCGGTGGCAGAGCGAGCGTCAGCGAGCGCCGACACCGCTCTGGGATCGGCTTAGACACGGACTATGGTTGTATTCTTGGGAAGGGCGCAAGGCGCGATACAGTCGTGCCGCATTTCCACAGCAGCAGGACGAGATTCAAAAACCGGCCCGGTTTTCCAGCAATCGTGCCGCGCAATTGTCTGTCGTACTTATCGGTACTCTGGAATGATTCGTGGCGAGTTGTACGCCTACCGTTGGCATGGTGAGCTATCATCTGTCGCCCTGAGTGGTTTAGGTTGTGGCTTTTTTGTGGGTTTGTTTAACGACAAGTGCCACGGGATGCTTTTGATCTGTGTGCATATGGCCCACTGTGGAGCGTCCGGTTTTCGGCTTTAGCCGTGCCCCCTATGCGTAACATCGGCGAGGAAAAACGGCACCAAGGCACCGCACTGCAAATCCTGCAACTGCAGGGCTGACAGCGTATGCTCGTATCAACGCCGGAGTCAAATACTCGAACCTAAAGAATGGAGTTGCGATGGGTAGTGCACGCGGCTCGTCCCATAGTCGCGGGAGTGCCTCGCCGAGAACGTTGCCCAACCTGCACGTTTCATAAACTTGCAGTGCTGGCGCCGCCAAACCATTGGTACATCCGGCGTTGCGGGAAAAATATGCTGTATCTGCTGCCTGCGCCGCAGCCGAGCGCGGCTGGCAGGCCGATTTCCAAATCAGCAAGTCCTCGACAGCCACCCCACCGTATGCCAATCAGTTACGGCGCATCCGGCATTCGAGCGAAAAACCTATTGTATCGCCGATTTCCGAACTGGCGCGGCATTGGGATTTTCCCGGCACCCCGCGTTGGCAAGTGCCTCGCCGGTTCGTCCCACAGCAGCGAGATGCGGTACAGCAGACCTGGAATCTGGGCTACGAAAATCCGGGTTAAAGCCCGCAGCCAAGGACACGAGCGCGCTCTTCAAGGGTCAAAATCCGCCATTCGCCGGGCTTAAGATTGCCCAAGCAAAAATTCCCGATTCGCACACGGATCAAGCGCAACGTCGGGTGACCGACCGCAGCGGTCATACGACGCACCTGCCGGTTACGCCCCTCGACAAGCTCGATGGCAATCCAGCATGTTGGCACAGTTTTGCGGAACCGTATTGGCGGGTCGCGCGGGGGCAACTCAGGCTGCGGATCTAAAATCCACACACGCGCTGGGAGTGTTTCCCGACCCCGAATAACGACGCCCTGTTGCAGTTTTCGCAATGCATCCTGCCCTGGAACACGTTCAACCTGCGCCCAGTACTCGCGCGGATGCGCATGTGCCGGGTTAAGAAGCAGTTCTGTCAGTGCGCCCTCGTCACTCAGCAACAGCAACCCTTCCGAATCGGCATCAAGCCGGCCGATCGGATAAACGTTTCTTGGGAATCCGAATTCTTTAAGCGTACGCTGGCCTGGCTGTTCGGGTGTGAATTGTGACACCACACCAAACGGCTTGTTAAACGCGATGAGCATCTTTGCCCAACACCGAACCACGCGGTTTACAGGTCAGTGACAAGCCAAAACCCGGGTCGGTAAAAAACAAAAAGCCGCTTTAACCTGTGAACCGTTTCACGGCGATGCAGGCGTTATGACCGCCGAACCCGAATGAGTTGTTCAACGCTGCGTTTACTCGCATTTCACGCGGCACGTTGGGGACATAATCAAGGTCACATTCGGGGTCGGGTTTTTCGTAGTTGATTGTGGGTGGCACGATGCCGGTCTCGATTGCCTTGATACAAACGATCAACTCGACTGCACCGGCTGCACCCAGCATATGCCCAGTGGCGCCTTTGGTCGAGCTTACGGCGAGTTTTCGCGCGCGCTCGCCAAACACGGTCTTAATGGCCTTGGTTTCGGAGATGTCACCAAGGACCGTGCTTGTACCATGCGCATTGATGTAGTCAATATCCGCTGGGTTTAGCTTTGCAGAATCCAGAGCGCGTTTCATGCACAGTGCCGCACCGGCACCATCCGGATCAGGGGCGGTCATATGATTTGCATCTGCGCTTGTGCCGTACCCGGCGAGTTCGCAGTAGATTTTTGCACCTCGTGCTCTGGCATGCTCAAGTTCCTCCAGCACAACCACACCCGCGCCTTCGCCCATTACAAACCCGTCGCGGTCGGCATCGAACGGGCGCGAGGCGTGTTTTGGGTCATCATTTCGGGTGCTGAGCGCTTTCATTGCGCAGAACCCACCCATGCCCAGCGGTATTATTGTTGCCTCGGCACCGCCAGCGAAGACCATTTTGGCATCGCCCATTTTTATTATGCGCCATGCTTCGCCGATGGCGTGGTTTGCCGAGGCACAGGCCGAGCAGGTCGAGAAATTCGGCCCCCGCAATTTGTGGTACATCGAGAAAAGTCCGGACGCCATGTTCAAAATGAGCATGGGTATTGTGAATGCGGACATCCGACCCGGGCCGCGCTCGAGCAGGGCCTTGTGTTGTTCCGCCGTGGTGTAAAGGCCGCCTATGCCGGAAGCGATCACAACACCAATTTCGTCTCTGTTGGCCTTGTTCAGGTCAATGCCGCAATCCTTGAGCGCCTGCCATGCAGCATGAACACCGAATTGAGAGAACCGGTCTGTCCGCCGCATTTCTTTAACTGATGGGAATGCGGGTGAGGGATCGAAACCCTTCACCTCGGCGGCAATTTGCGAATCGAACCCGGCTGGGTCGAACGCTGTGATTCTGTCAATGCCGCACACACCGTCGAGCAGATTGCGCCAGAAGGTTTCCACATCGTGACCGATGGGCGTAACCGCGCCCAGCCCGGTTACAACAACACGGCGTTCGGTGTAGCTGGCGGCCATAAAAAATCAAATGGGGCAGTTTAGGCTTGGTTGCACCAAGACTGCCCCCGCTTGAAGACGTCCGGTGCTATTTCTGTTGATGGTCTTCAATGTACTTGATCACATCACCCACAGTCTGAAGCTTTTCAGCCTCTTGATCCGGGATTTCGTACCCGAACTCCTCTTCCAGACTCATGATCAGCTCTACAACATCGAGCGAATCGGCACCGAGGTCCTCGACAATTTTTGCGTCCAGAGTGACCTGGTCCGGATTCACGCCCAGTTGTTCAACCATGATTTCCTTGACGCGTTGTTCAACGGATTTTTCAGCCATGGTATTATCCAGTTTTTGGTTTGTGTGTCTAAGCTACGTTAAAGTGTCCGTCAAGCCCCGACTCACATTTTTTGCACAAAGCCGGGGCATAGCTTTGTGTTGGCACAAACAAGAGCAAGCCTATTTCCGCACGTCAAGAAGTAAAGCTGGACAGTTTGCAGAAAAGTCGCGGCTAGACCCCGAATTACCATGCAAAAGCGCTAAAAACGCTGCCTTTTAGCCACGCACATATCGGTTGTTGCCCGCAAATATTCGCCTGGCACGTGCCAAAACCAAGCCAAACCTTTGTTTGCGCAAACCTTTTCCGACTGGTTGCTGAGAAAACGGCAGGATGATGAAAAGCCGAGCAAAAAAACGATCATAACTCGCTTGATGCGGTGCCCGGCACGCTGAGCATGGGGCTGCTGGCGATGAATTCGCCCATGGCCAGCAACCGTCCCAAGGCGCGCATGCCAATCTGGTCAGGCCCGGTTTACCGGCTGGTTTTACTTGGATTTTTCACCTGCCAGGGCTGTGAGGAACGACTTGGACTGTTCTTCCTGCTGCTGGACTTTGAGCTGGCCGAGCACAGCCAGCCAGCCGACGTATATCTTGTGCCACTGCCCTTCAATGGCGCGCTGGTTGCCCTCCTGCATTTCAGACAGAAACCGCAACGACGGTACACCGGCTATCAACGTGTGAACTTCTTCACGGCTTGGTGTGCCCGACTGGATCGAAGCCAGGATAAACTCCAGCTCTTGGATGATGATACTTTTGAGTTCGAGGAATTGGTCTTCGTCCTCAGGCTTGAACTTTTTGGCACGCGCCAAGTTGATGAAGTGGTTGAGCTGTTTCCAGCAGCCCAAGAAGTTCTCCACCTGTTCAACCAGTTTGTCTATTTTCTTTTTGGCCATAGACTGCATTCAGCTTTTCATTTGCTCGGATCAAGAGGTGTCACCGGAGTCATAAACACAATCGCAGAACCGCGCATGTACCGTGCCACAAGTTTGAATCCGGCATAATTCACGCGCAGTTCATTCAACGCAAGATTCGCCTGTTGTGCACTGGCAAAACTCTTGAGCACACACTCGCCTATCTCGCGTTGCAACGGCACGGGAAAACTCTGCGGCAAAGTGGACACTACGATCCGGCCCTGTTTGTCCACGGTGAAACTGCCCGTGGGCAACTTCAGCGGTGCAACAGGTCGTTTCGAGAAAAGTTTCAGGAAGCCCATTGTGCAATGACCTTTTTGGTTGTCTCAGAAACGTCGTCTGGTGTCATCGTGCAGGTCCAACCCACACAAAATGCCGCGCCGTTTTGGGGTGCAACCGCAACATTACGTTGCTGCCCCAGTGCAATAATTTGTTCGAGCGGGCCAGTATGCAATTTATCGGCTAGCGCGCTGAACAATTCAAGAGTTGACCGCGCCCAGTTCGACAACGGCTGCGGATTTTCCAAACCACACGCCTCGACCTGAACTTGTTCAGGTTCGTCTTTTTTATCTGCTTGTTTAATCTGCCTGGCCACAAGCACAAACTCGATCCCGTCGAATTGTTTCATCAACCCAAGCAGCGATTGCGCAGCTTGTTTCGCCGAGCTTTCGCCCCCTGACTCGGCCGACTCATCAATTGCCTGAGCCGTCTCGAGCAACAGCGCGTTGTAGGATTTCGTGATTCGCCGTGGCCGGGTGTGGTCGGGTGCAAGCAACTCGAAGTTACCCTCTTTCCATGAAAGTATTTTCCTGAACGCAGCTTCACCGGTCAGTTGCTCGGTTTCGGCATCGGTTATCTCACCGTTCAGTATCCAGATTTTCCCAACCAACGGCCCGTTTGTAATTCGCAGTACAGCAGATGTTTGCGACAGGCATTCAAGTTGAATGATGTCAACGAGGCTCTTGCTCTGCACGCCTCTGAACCCGCCTGTTTCTTCACGCTCGAGCAGCGACTCGATGCATTCGAGAAACATCTTGACTTCTTCGTCACTGCTCGGTTTTTGCCAGAACAGATCAACGCCCAGCGCATAAACACGCGACCTGAACTGTTCATCCACAACAGAGGTCAACACCACCGTACGCAACTGCGGATACTTGCGCCGAACTGCCGACAGTACCTGCAACCCGTCCATCTTGGGCATCTTAAGGTCGCATATAAAAACCCGAAACGACTCCGACTCGAGCAATTTCATTGCGCGCGGGCCGTTTGTTGCAACAAATATCTCGGGCTGACTTGGCAACTGCGCCAAGATCTCCCTGTACACGGCCAGCAGATCGGCGTCGTCATCCAGCAGCAGAATTTTTGGCCGCTCTTCCATAATGGCTTTTGTCAGCGCTGACCCGGCTGGGGAAAACCGTACCGGCTAATGCACGCAGCCGAGCTAGTCCTCCAATGAAGCAGGCGGCGTTCCGCGTTTGAAAGCTGCGGACATTTTGCCCAAGAAATGTTTGCCAAATGGCTTGTTTCGGTGCACCGGACGCTCGCGGCACTGCAAAAACTACTGCAAAAACCGTTTCGGCTCTAATACTGGTTGTGGACAACCAGTCCAGCGATTGGACAATGCACTACGCATAACACGGTGCCGCTCAAGAGGCGAGCGTACCGGCTTGAATTGCAACCGCACGACACCCCAAAGCCATACCCAGCCACACACACACGTCAAACTGCGTCAAATGGCATGTTTCTTGCCATTTTTAGCATCGAATTGAAGCTGCTTGTCCCAAAAAGCATCCGGCGCGCGCGTTGATTACGGCTGCGCAGGGGGTTCTGTTTACAACGCTACTTGGGGCAGGCGCTGTAAACTACACATGCCAAAAATGAGCGCACTGTCATATAAGCTAAAAGGTAGGTTGACCGGCGCAATCAAGCATTGGTTCGGTAAATCTTCGCACACCGACGCCGACCGAAACAGGAGTCAAACCACGCCGGAGCACACGACCGGCTCCGGAGACGCCAGTCCGCAAACTCAGACCACGCAACATGCTTCAGCACAAGTTTCAGCTTACGCCCTTGCACTGCCACTGCAGACAATCGTAAATCAACTGCCTCCAGAACTGCAAAGTCGGGTCACTGTTAAGGGACGCAATGTGTCAATTTCAGTTCCAATGCAGACCATCCTGCCACAGCTTGCTCATGGCAGTGTGAAAATTTCATTCGGCGAATTGCGCACGCTTGCGCCAGGGGTGTTCAGCGCCGCAACCGACCGCGACCATGTGTTGGTGCAGTTGCCATTGGCAGAAATTTTGTCACGCATCAACCCGGCAATCCTACGCAGACGGCAGAACCAGAAACGTCTTGAAGTGCCGGACGACATTGCGGGGCCTTTTGACGACTATGGCAAAAGCGTGTTTATATCCGCGCCTGAACCCACACCACAAGTTGTTCGGCAGCCCGCACCAACTGCAACCGTTTCCCATGCGCAGCCTGTGATCGAGGCTGCCACGCCAAAAAGAGCTGCACAGCAGGCGCAAATACCACAACAACCGCAGCCTGTCCCAAAACAAACTGCCCCTCGCACAACAGCCCCAATACAACAACAAACGTTGCACAGCAGAGCCGCAGCAGTGCAAAAGACTACGGCACCCACGCCCGGTGCCCAAAGACAAACCGGGCCGGTTGCGCCCCAACCTGCTGCGCATGCACCGGCTGCACAAGCCCAGCCGAAACCGGTGCACCGACCTGAACCGTCAGGCGCTGCCGGGCCAAAAGAAGACGTGTTGCTAGTGTCCCTGGCCCAGATCAGTGAAGGCTGGCCAGAACTGGTAAAGCAAGAGATTGCAATTTCGAATCTGTCGCGTGCGTTTGCGGCTTTGCCTATCAAGTTTGTCGAAGCCGGATTGAAACAGGCCAGGCTTACCTGTACGTGGAAACAGTTGCGTAGCTGGCTCAGACCGCCACAACCAAAAGATGCGGGTTCGATGTGCGACGATATTTCGCTTGAGCTGCCCCTGCGCATAGTTGCGCCATTGTTTCTCGCACGTAATCCGCAAACACGACCCCAAAAGAAAGTCACCTACGATACCGAAATACCTGATGTTTTTTATACCCCGGATTCGGCGCCGAAACCGGACATAGCTATGCTAGAACAACCCGCCTCGGATGCCGAACCGTCGGATAGCGCAATCCAAGAGCCTCAATCTGTCGAAGCTAAACAGCAGGAACCGGTGCCCGAGACAGATTATTACATATGGCACGACGAGAAAGAAACTCCGCTCGAGCCAGCACAAGTTTTCAAGAAAGGTTCAACTTCACCCAGTACAGATTTCCTGAAGCGTTTCGCGCCGCCAAACGAGATAGTGGCACGCGCAGTCGCACTCGATGGTGTGGTCGGCGCACTGATTGCGCTGCCGGACGGGCTGCTTGTGGCTGCTGAGGTCCCACCCGAGTTTAACGCCGACACACTTGCGGCGTTCCTGCCGCAGATGTTTGCCCGTGTCAGTCAGTGCACAAAAGAACTACGCATGGGCCAATTGAACAACCTGAACTTCACGGTTGGCAATGTCCCATGGCGAATTTTCAAAATCGGCGCAATTTTCTTTGCTGCATTTGGGCGTGCGGGTGTGCCTTTGCCGACGGCGCAATTGGCCGCCTTGGCAGCAGAATTGGATCGTAAACCGCGTCAATCAGCTTATTGAAACCATATGGCGATAATCAACCAAGCTACCCGTGAGTTGCAGGTCAAAATCGTTTACTACGGCCCGGCAATGGGCGGTAAAACCACCAACCTCGTCCAGGTACACGATCACGTGCAAACCGCTGCAGGTAACAAGGGTAAACTGGTCTCACTTGCGACAAGCTCTGACCGTACTCTGTTTTTCGATTTCCTGCCAATCGAAGCCCCCGCAATTAAAGGCTATCGCGTTAAGTTCCAGTTGTACACGGTGCCGGGTCAGGTCATCTACAACACCACCCGCCAACTCGTGTTGCGCGGTGTTGATGGGATCGTATTCGTTGCCGATTCGCAATACGAAAAAATGGCCGAAAACGTCGAGAGCTTCGTCAACCTCGAGGAAAATCTCAAGAGCCTGAAGTTGAACCTCGACGATATCCCGTACGTGCTGCAATACAACAAACGTGATCTGCCAAATGCGGCACCGATCGAGTACATGGAATTTTTGCTTAACAACCGGGACGTGCTTGTGCCTTCGTTCCCTGCGGTGGCAAACAGATGCGAGGGCGTGTTCGAGACGCTCAACATGATCACGCGACTGTTGTTGAGCAAGTTTGTTGCACACGACGTCCCACAATACGCATGACATGGGCACGCTTCCACAACTGTTGGAAGAAGACATTGCTCAGCTCGAAGACGCATTGCAAGAGTTGCTGGCCAAAACAGACGCAACAACTGCAATGGTTATCGACAAGGCCGGCTTTCTCATTGCCAAATCCGGGAACCAACGCCAGTTCGATCTGACCACAATCTCGGCGCTCGCAGCAGGCGCATACGCAGCAACACAGACAATTGCAAACCTCGTCCGCGAGAAAAACTTTACCTCAGTTTATCAGCAGGGTGAGCGGTACAGCGTTCTGGTAACCAACGTGGATGAACATTGTTTGCTTGTGACCATATTCAGGGCGCTCGTCGGCGTGGGTGCAGTAAAGTATTTCGCAGGCGCAACATGCGAGCGGATTGCGCGCCAGATGAAAATCGCAAAAGAACGGCACCCAGACGCGGGCATTGACCTTTCCCAGCTCAACGTCGCCGACACAAGCGAGGTGTTCAAACGCAAACGCTAGCGCATTGTGTTCGCGGTTGGACCAATACCACTGCCAACAGCTTAATCTTCAGGGCCTGCACCCTGTTCGGGTCTGCCCCG
>Ga0078972_1007993_pt1 | contig 22752 bp, 17 predicted proteins | sample YelNatPaOPGAMG01_FD_67568 | JGI IMG/M metagenome (GOLD analysis project Ga0078972, IMG submission 67568) | Hot spring thermophilic microbial communities from Obsidian Pool, Yellowstone National Park, USA - OP-RAMG-01 (SPADES assembly) (version 2) | ecosystem: Environmental > Aquatic > Thermal...
CTGGGGGATCGCTGGTTTGGGGGGACAAGAACGGGAGGGGGCGGGGGGGGTGGGGGCGTGGGGGGGGGGGGGGTGTTACCCCCCGGGTTGCACACCGGGGGGGGTGACCCCCCCCGCTCGCTCGGGTTCTACCGGGGGGTTGACACCCCCCGCTCGCTCGGGTTCTACCGGGGGGTTGACACCCCCCGCTCGCTAACGTTGCAACCCCGCTCGCCGCAATCTGGCGTCTATCATCCGCTTTCCAGTTGCATACACTATAATCTGTTCTCGTTCCTCAGTGCAGTAGAGAGAGCTCTATGAACAGCTACGTCACCCATCTGGAAAGCGCCCTCGACGGCACGCTATTTCCCGCCGGGCAGGTCCATACGGTACACCAAGGACGCCCCCTCTGGGTCCGCTACGATCTGCCGGCCCTGCGCCGCGCTGTCACGCCAGACACTTTCGCCTCTCGGCCGCCGAGTCTGTGGCGCTATCGGGAATTGCTGCCTTTGCCGCTCGATGCGGAGCCGGTGACACTCGGCGAAGGGATGACGCCACTGTTGCCCTGTCCGCGCCTGGGACGGGCGTTGGGGCTGCGGCGGCTATTCATCAAAGACGAATCCCAGCTGCCGACCGGCAGTTTCAAGAGCCGCGGGATGACTATGGCTGTCAGCATGGCCAAGCATTTCGGCCTGCGCCGCTTGGCCATTCCGACGGCGGGCAATGCCGGTGGCGCACTCGCTGCTTACGGCGCCCGCGCCGGCATGGATGTTTATGTGTTTATGCCACAAGATACACCGATTATTAATCAGATTGAAGCACATCTGGCCGGGGCCAGGGTTTTTCTCGTCAACGGTCTCATCACCGATTGTGGGCGAATTGTCCGCGAAGGCACGCCGAAACTCGGCTGGTTCGACGTGTCTACCCTCAAGGAACCGTATCGCCTCGAAGGGAAAAAAACGATGGGCTTAGAGCTGGCCGAGCAAACCGAATATCGGTTGCCGGACGTGATCCTATATCCGACCGGCGGCGGCACCGGACTGATCGGCATGTGGAAAGCATTCACCGAGCTGCGCGAATTGGGTTGGCTGCGCTCGGAGTGCTTGCCGCGTTTGGTCAGTTGCCAGAGCGACGGCTGCGCTCCGATCGTGCGGGCTTTCGAGAAAGGCGATCGCTTCGCCGAGACATTTGCCCATGCACAGACGATTGCCAGCGGCTTGCGCGTGCCGGCGGCGGTCGGCGATTTCATGATGCTTGATGCCATCCGCGCCAGCGGCGGCTGCGCCATCGCTGGCCGCGAAGGACGCATCATCGAGTGGATGCGCCGCGGCATGAGCCTGGAAGGCATCTCCATCTGCCCGGAGACGGCGGTTTGTTTGGATTGCTTGGAGCAGTTAGTCGCGGCCGGCAAGATCGGCGCCGAGGAGGAAGTAGTTGTTTTCAACACCGGGGCGGCGCAGAAGTATCCCGAAGTCATCTCGCTGAATTTGCCGCGCGTCGATAAGGAACATCCCGTCGATTATGAGGCGCTGGTTTCGTGAGTGTTGGGTCGGTCATTGGTGTCCACTCCACCACACACGCCAGGCCAATAGTGCCAGCAACAGATACGTCGTCAGCGTCGCCAGCCATGATTTCGAGACCAATTTCAAAGCGCTGCCGGCGTAGTTGTTCAAGTGCAGCCGGACGCCCATAAAATCGACGCTGTAAATTTCATCGAGGACTAGATGGGACAAAAAGCCGAGCATGACGCCGCCGCTGAAGAAGAGGCGTCGGCGCATGTCCTCGCTAGGATAGAGCAGGTACGTCGCCAAGCCGGCGATGACCAGTGCAGGAAGGCTGTGAAACATGCCGCGATGGACCGTTAAACTTTTGAAAATATACGACAAAACATAGCGGATAAAGAGATAAAGGACGGCGAGGACGGCCACGGTTTGTTCGGTGGATTGTTGGCACAGGGCCTTGACGTGGTCAAAGAGCAGGATAGGGACGACGGCGGCGGCGATGCCGAACAGCTCGCGCACCGGCACACCGCTGTCGCTGTCGAGATCGGGCAGGAGCCCTCCCAGGGTCGTCAGCCCCGCCGCAATCAGAGCGGTCCTCCAATCCCAATTCCCTTCGAGCAAAGCGAGACTGCCGTAGCCGGCGCCGAGTAAGCCAGCGAAAGTCAGATGTCCGCGGTAACTAGCCATCAGGCACTCCTTACCCTCACGGGCGAGCCACCGGCCGCCGGGATAAACCCGGCGGCTCGCAGGCAGGCGGCGGCATCAACTTGGCGAGCCGTCGGGTTTATCCCGGCGGCCTACACTGCGGTGAGCCGCCGGGTTTATCCCGGCGGCCGGGCGACTAGATCAAACCGAGATCGAAGGTCTCGTTGAGCCAGCGCCATAGCCAATGGACGCAGGTTTCCGGCTGGCAATAGATCTTCACCTGCGCTGCTGTACCCGGCATGATCGATTCATCCGGGTTGACGATCTCAACATACACCAGAAATTGCTGCGTGGAGGGGACCAGTTGTTTGTCATTGCCTACAGTCGCCTTGACGGCCACGGGGCCGCCCTGGCGGTTGGATAGCATCGGCGGCACCGTCTTGGCCTCGGATTCGGGTAGCTGACGAATCTTGCCCTTCCACGTCTGGCTGTCGCGGCCCTTGATGCGGATGGTGATATCAAGGTCGGCCAACGGACGGCCGCCCTGCGGCTCCCCGCGTTCCGAACCAGGCCGGATCAGCAAATGGCCGTCCTGCGGGCTGTCTGGCTCGGAAACGATCACGAAACCGAGGCCCATGCGTTCCAAAAGGGCGTCGAGCACCATGCCCAGGCGCTGGTCCTTGGCCTGATAGGAAACCGTCAGGTCTTCACTGGCGCCGGCGGCTTTATCTAACGTCCACTTCAGCTCCTTGACTTGCTTTTTCAGGTCGGCCAAAACATCGGCCAGGCGCGTCTGGTTGTAGGAGACCGTGACGCGGCGCCGCATCAACCGACGCGCCTGGACGGCAGCGGGCGACAGTTGTTCGAGATCTTGCCGCAGCCGATTGAAGTCCGGTGTAATCAGAGGCATACAGACGCGGACCCGGCCGGGATTGTTGATGGTGCAGAAGGGATTGACAGGATCGGCTGGGAACAAGCGACTGATGTCCTCGATGGAAGGGGCCACGCCGACCGTACCCGAACACGGCGCACGCAGCACCAACTCTTTTTCGCGGAACAACTCCAGGGCCTGAACTACCGCTTCTGCATCGCCGTATTTCCGGTTCAACTCGGCAATCTTTGCAATGATTTTGTTTTTTTCCTCGGTGTCATTGGTCTGCCGCAGCTTGTCTTGCAGGGCGGTTAGGTGCCAGCTAGCGTCATCCCGTTCGATCTGTGCCTTGAGCAGCTTGGCGTCCAATTCAGGGTCGCGGAACTCGGCGAGGACTTCCTCTTTCTCGACATGATCGCCGGGACGTACGTTCAGCTTGGTCAAGATGCCATCGCGGCGGACGTACACTTTGCCGGTGGCCGAGGGGTCCGGGGCTGCCATCACCAGGGCCGGGCCGCGAATACGGCTGACGGGCACTGGCACCAGGCAGGCGAACAGCACCAGGCCGGTCACGACCGTGGTGCTGGCCAACACGCGCCATTTCTTCATGTCCGGGATTCTCCCACGCTTGTAAATCGCTTTGCCCAGGCGGTACAGCGGCCAACCGGCCATCGACGCCGCCGCCCCCAGGGCCAACATTTGACTGATGATTTCCAGTTTGTAAGGCCGAAGGAACGAATACAGAAACCACAGAATGGCAAAGGTGACTACCCAGCGATAGATATAGCTGCCGAGGGCATAAGACACAAACAGGACGCGCCGCCACAACGCCATATACGGCTCCGGCACCACCTCGATACCCAGGCAATAGTGCAGCACCAGGTTCTTGAGGAACCGATTAGAACGCTCGCGCAGGTTGGGAATTTCCAGCCAGTCGGCCAAGACGTAATAGCCGTCGTAACGCATCAGCGGATTAGCGTTGAAAACGACTGTACTAATGCTGCACACCACCATCAGGCTCAAAGCCAAATTATTAATGAACGGATAGGCGGCGCTATTCCACCATACAAAGGTAGCGAGGGCGGCGATGACCAACTCGACGTAGATGCCAGCGGCGCTAATGATGATGCGGTGCCATTTGTTCGGCAGCGTCCAGGCGTCCGAGACGTTGCAATACAAGGCCGGCGACAGGCATAGCAACAACGCTCCCATTTCATGGACTTCGCCGCCGAACTTCTTGCAACTGAGGCCGTGACCGAACTCATGAATGACTTTGACCACGCCCAGCGCCGCCCACATGTAGGCGATGGTCTGGAAACGGAAGAACATATGTTGTTCGGGCAGTTTGGCACGGAACGTCTCGAAGTGGGTCGCCACCAAGCCCGCCGCCGCCAACATCAAGCCGACACTAAGGGCAAAGAACCAGAAGCTGAAGATCCAACCCAGCCAGCGGAGCATGCGCTTCAAGAGCCAATCCGGATCGAAAACGGGAATTTTAATGTAGAGGATGTTGGTCAGCGTTTGCATCCATTCATTGCGCCGCCGTTTCTTGCGCTGTTCGTAGAGCTGCTTGCCAGCGCGCGGCGATTCATTCTGGGCCAGGCCGGCGTTGATGAGTTGCTGGCCGAATGCTTCGACATCCTCCAGTTTGAGCCGATCCGGGCGATAGCGGGCCTCGTATTCTTTCTGGGCCTCTTCGAGAGTGTGTTTGCCGTCGAGAAATTGCAGAAGGAAATACTCGTTGTCTTTGAGGCGGTAGTAGCGCAGGCTGACGGGATCTTTGACGACGTGATAGGTACGGCCTTCGTACTTCTGCGCTTCGATGACGAGATCACGGCGCAGGCGCAGGCGTAATTGCTTGCGTCGTTCCAGTTCGGAAGCAGGAGTGGTGGTATCCATAATTCCGTTGTCTGCTGGTCTGGGGCCCCGTTGGCTGCCGTCCGCTGCACCCTGGCAACGGGCCGCGGACAACCTGGCCCGTTATTTTCGCGGCGGCAGCACGACCATGGTAGCGCGCATTCCGGGGATGAGCCATTCAGGGGCCTGTAACTCGGCCCAGACGCGGACATCACGATTTTGCGTATCGATGTATTTCTCCACCAGCGTCAGCCGCGCTTCCAGTCGGCTGTCGATCTCTTCCTTGCTCGGCATTGTCCAGACCAACACCTTGTGGTCCTCCGTCCCAGTGACAGCGAAGGAGCCGTCCTCCGGAGCGAAAGCGCCGCAGGTGGCCGTGCCCTTCCAGATGAACTGGCGCAGTTCGGCGCCGCGCGTTTGCGGCGCCACCGGCGTGCGCCACAGTTGCAACTTTTCGGGCGCCGAGCCGGAGCGATTGGTCAAAATGGTTTTGCCGTCCGGGGAAAAGAGGGCCATGGTCGAGAAGTTCATCTGCCCGGAGGGATTCTGCAAAGTCCCGACCATTTCCTTGTTTTCCAGCGTCAAGATGCGTATCTCCTTACCTTGATCAAACAGTACATTCTTGCCGTCGGGACTGACGCCGAGGGTCAAGACCTGACCGCTGCGGCCGTCGAAGCGGGGGGCAACAGGATGCATTCGATTTATATCTTCGACGTCCCAGACAATCAGGCGGCCGTCTTTGCCAGCGGACACCAGGCGCTTGGCCGAAGCGAATCGAACGGAAGTAACAGGGCCCGCATGACCTTGTCTGCTGCACACCAGTTCGCCGGTCTGGGTCTTCCACAAGCGGATAAGACGGTCGTCGCCGCAGGTGGCAATCAGTTCGCCGTCGGGGCTGAAATGCACGCCGAGGACGGGACCACGATGGCGTTCCCCTAGTTCGCGCAGCTTTTGTTGCTCCGGCTTATCTAAATCGATCAGGCGAATCGTACCATCGGCGCAACCGAAACAGGCCAGATTGTATTTGCTGGTTGGCGGCGTGCAGGCCACGGCGCGGACAGACGAGTGCAGCGGCCACACCGTCCACAACATGTCGCCGGTGACCGAGTCCCAGCCGCGCAATGTTTCATCGTCGCTGCCGGAAACGATGACAGGACGGTTGCCCTTGCTGACAGCCACGCAGTTGACCGGGCCGAGATGGCCGCTGAGCACCAGCCGCGGCGCCTCCGGCCGGCTGGCCTCGATGATGGCCGTCATCCCTTCGCTGAGTTTGAGCGCTTCTTCGATCGCCAGACGGCCTTCCGCACGCAACCGCGCGGGATTCTCAATCCGTAAGATCGGTTCATAGAGCTTGACGGCATCGCCTTGGTGGTTCCTGTAAATGTCTTTGACCACGCCGTCGATGGCGGCCCGAACTTCATGCATTTTCAGGTCCGTCACAGAAGCATTGAGCTTCCGTTGGGCTTCGACGATCTCTCGGCGCTTGACTCTTTCTTCCGCGTAGGATTTTGCCCATTGAATGCGCGTTTCTTGTAAGGTGTCCGTGGGAATGGCGCCTCCCTGCTGACGATTGATCCCCTGATAGTTGTCCAGACGGCGTTTATATTCATCTCGCATGGTTGCCGCCGCCCAGCGCGATTCTTCGACGCCTTCCAGCTTGGCGATATTCACCGACACTTCATCGGAGGACTTGGCCGGATTGATTTGCGCCAGCAATTGACCGCGCCTAACTCGGTCGCCGACTTGTAGTTTTCGCACCTGCCGCCTTTCCTGGAAGAGGAAGACTTTATTCGGCTCCAGGGAGTCTTTGTCGCGGTAGCGGCGATACCAATTCTTCGGGTCATTAGGGACCTGGAAGCACTCTTCCCCCTCAGCAGGTTTTTCGCCGACAAGAATGGCCAAAAAGCCTAATTTAGCTTCGGGCAGCTGTTTATCCGGCGGCACGACTTCTCCTATCTGCACATCGGTGCCGATGAAGAGGATGATCCCTTCTTTCTCGCTGGCCACTTCCTGTTTCTCAACAATGACGAGCGGACAATCGGGGATGAGAACAGGTTCAGTCAAGACCTGGGAACCTTCTCTGCGATGGACATAGACTTCGGGCTGCGTGTGTATTCCTGCCGAGGCAGATGTTTGGGGCGGCGGTGCTTTTTCGTGGGGCACGGCCGCTGGTTTTTTCTTTTCCTTTGCATCTGGAGGGGATGCAGGCGGAGTTGCAGACACGGAATTTAGGTGCGGAACCAGCATCCATACGGCCGCGACGGCGCTAGCCGACAGCAGGATCGTTACGAATATCCAACGCAACATAGTTTGAGCCTCCAGGAGCAGCCGCAATTTCCCTCTAGAAGCGGTTTCAAGGTCGCTGAGGAGTGAGAAAACGTCCATCCCTCTTATCGGGGGCCTGACGTCCTCCCCGCTCAGTTAAGCACCGCTTCCGTCAAAAGAAGAACACGACTTTTTCGTAGATGAACTCCCATACGCCGTAGAACAGGGAGTAACCCATACAGTGCTTGCCGCAGCGGACGTGGGCGCGAACCTCGGTGCCGCTGGTTAACGCTTCCCGCGACAGACGATAGGCTGGATCGATGCTCGGATCATCAATGGTGACGTAAGCGATGACTTCCGGCTCGGATTCGTCTTTTTCATCGCGATTGGGAATGGCCTCGCTGGCGATACGTTCGCGCTTCAAAAGGCCACGATACTTCCGGGTCGGATCGCTGCGGAGAATGAAGTTGACATCGAGGACGTCGCGGCCGGTGTATTCATAAGCCTTGAGCACCTGGCTGATATGTTTTTGCGGAATGCGCAGCTCGATCTCCCAGGGGCCGTCTTTAGCGCCCAGCTTCAAGATCGGATCCGAAGGTTTAGCGGTCCTGCCGCGCCATTCATCATTGAAATTGCCGGTCAGCACCGTCCATTCCAGGCGACCGACGCGCAGCTTTTCCTCCGGAGTGAATTCCGGTGCCAGCAAGTAGTATTCGCCGGGCTTGCTGGGATTGGCATTATTGTCTTCGATGAATTTCTCCAGCTCCCTCTTTTTCCGTTGTTCGAGCTGTCTTTTGAAGCCATCGTCGGCGTCTCGGCCCTGGTCTTTATTGGCTGAGCCGCTTCGGCGGATGAAATCGATGGCCTGCGCCTCTTTGTGGGTTCCTTCAATGGCCGCTTCCAACTCCAGATATTTCTCGAACAGTTCTGGAGAATTCAGGACAGCCAATTGGCTCTTCTCGGGAACAACGCTTCCGGGATCGACCTTAAACTCCAGGACCTGTCCAGCTGCTGGAGGGTAAACAACGCGCCGCGCCCACGGCACCAGTTTGCCAGTGGAGTCCATTTCCAGTTCGTAGGGCACCAGCAAGAGGACGGCGACGAGGAAACTCACCAGGCCGACAGCGACGGCGGAGATAGCTTTGGCCTTGCCGCCGATACCGTCTTGCACTTTGGCCAACGGTTGCCAAACCCAGCGTCCGGGAATGCGGCGATGCTCGACGGCGTTGTACAGTGCCGAGGTAGCATGGCGCGCGACCACGTCCAGGCGTGCGACCAGTTGCTGCGGCTCGGCCGGTGGCTCGAAGCATTCCATCACCAACGCCGAGCGCGACGGACGCTTCCCCGTTTCCCGTTCATCGCGCAGCGGCTGAACGACCAACAATTTGCTGTTGCTTTCGGCCAAGTAAGCGTCCAACGCGGTCAGCACTCTGGGCGGCAAACTGTCATCGCGCGTGCCGTTGAAAACCAACTTCTCGCCCCATTGGATGACCTGTTCGCTCAGTTTCTGCATGAGGCGGATCAGATTGGAGCGGCGTTCGACCACATCGGCGCCGCTGACCGCTTCGACGCGGGCCTTGGAGCCATATTGGCGAACGACCACACTGAGGCGGTCGCATTCGATGAGGCGTCGGCCCTCGTTGGCCACCTGATAAGCGACTTCGGTGGGGTGCAGACTGCTGTGGACTTGGCGGGCAAATGCCTCCAGCTGCGTCCATACCTGTTGTTGGCCTGTGAGATGCCCCATGACCTGATTGCGCTGATAGCGCGAGGACAACTCGGCCATGTAGGTCATGAATTGCAGGTAGCCGGTAATTGCCTGAGAGGGGCGATTGGCGTTTTGCCACACCTCGATGAGGCCGGCGCACTGCTGATTGACGATGATGGGCGCGATGAGCAGCAGATAATTGGTGAGGTTGCCGGCCGGCGGTTTGCCGTCATCGCGGGCCCCGACGCTGCTCCGCGGGGGCACGTGAAACGGTCGCGGCTGCGTCACGGCTTGCCGCAACAATTCCTCGTGACTGGCCCGCACCTCTTCGCTCTGATCCAGACCAATTTCTTTCAGATTGATCTGGTACTGCAACTGCAAGTTGCCTTGAGGAGTGCGCGCCCAGACACCCCCAGCCGGGGCGGCCAGCGTCTCCAATAGACGCTTTAGCATCTCGCCATAGAAAGTGCCCGCTGGGACGTTGGATTCGCTGAGACGGGCGATCTCCTCAAGTCGCGTCGCAATTCGTCGGCGTTCCTGTTCCAGATCGGGCCCGCCGATCTGTGTATTAGGAGCGGCATTCACGACCCTACCTCACTTCCGAAAACGGGTGTGCATTCAGGGAGCTTGATCCAAAGATCGAATGGAATGCTACTTCACCATAGACGTTTCCTATGCGGCTTGCAAGCTACTATTTTGTGCAAATTGCCTTTTTTTCAAAAATCCTCTCGCCGCTGACGCGGCCGATTCGCTGCGGCAGTAATCCGTCATGCCGCCGCCTTGGCTCGACGGCGTTGCCAAAACTGATCCCCCTCCCAGGATACGATGGCCTGCATCAGTTCGCAAGGATCGGCGCTGGCTTGGGGCAACGGCCAGGCAAAGCGTTCTGCGGCGGCCAATTGCCCTGCAGCCCCGCGTGCCTTCTCCAGACACCACAACCGCACGAATCGCGCCAGCGCGCGGCCTCGCCGACACAACCATCTTACCTCGGCTGCCGCTTCGTGTTCGCCCACCTGCTTCATCAGATCCTCGGCTTGCTCGACCAGCCATTCCACCAGAATGCGCGCCTCCGCATCCCCCAGACCCTGCGTTAGCCGCTCGTCGCTGAGGATGTGGTGGAGCAACGGATTGGCCACCATAGGAATTGTCCCCCTTGCCGCAGCCGCGTGCGCGCGGCCCCCCTGCGGCCCATCCCCTGTTCTCATCCCACGAGAAGGAGCGTCCTATAGCGAGCCTCCCATTCTATGGCAACAGCAAATTCCGCTTCGCTCATTGGCCCTTAAAACCGTCTACTGAATAATACGCTTTCTCTGTCCTTGTGTGACAGAAAAAATCCCTGACCCCTCGAATGGACTTCTCTAGAGCGCCGCTAGACTCCGCACGGGTAATGGCGGCGCGTTTGGCTCCTCTCCCCCAAGAGGGAGAACGGTGGGTGCCAGATTCAATCGGAGCCAGCGGGGTCTATTTCTGCTTGGCGGCCTTGTCGTCGAGGTATAGCGCCAGGGCATCGGCCAAGGCGGTCAGACTGCCCGGTTCCTCTTTGAGCGGCCCAACCAGTGCCTGGAACGTCTTCTCAGCCAGCTGAGCGTAGCGTTCCTGGCCGGTCTTTTGCCATAAGCGAACAAGGTTTCGCGCCGCCATGCTATTGCTGGAGGGTTGGGCGCCGTCGTATTGCTCTTTGCCTCGCGCGAACAGGGCTTCGTGATCGTGGGAAGTGTAGAAAAAGCCACCGCGCTTTTCATCGCCGAAGAGTTGGACCATGAGATCCGTCAAGCGCTTCGCTTCATCGAGCCAACGTTTCTCCTTGGTCGCATCGTGCAGGCACAGCAAGCCATGTACGAAGAAAGCGTAATCGTCGAGATACGCATTCAGACGCGCTTCGGCTTTCTGCCCCGGGGCAGCGCCGTAGGTTCGCAGCAAACGCCCTTTGTCGGTGCGCATTGTTTTCAGCACGAAGTCGGCGGCGCGAACGGCACGGTCGATCGATTGCTTGTCGTTTAACACCCGCCCCGCGACAGCCAAACCGGCGATCATCTGGCCATTCCACGCGGTCAGAATTTTGGTATCGAGGAACGGCCGCGGCCGCTTGGCGCGCGCCTCAAAGAGCGTATGGCGCAGCGGTGCCAGCCGGGCGTCCAGTTGTTCCTCAGTCCACTTGAGGGCCTGGGCCTGCTCGGCCAACGGACGCGGCAACGTCAAGATGTGATAGCGTGATTCGAAATTCGGCTCGCCTTCCAGACCGTAGACGCGCTGGAACAACGCGGTCCGGCTTTTGTCTGCATCGGTCAGCGCGGCATCGATTTCTTTTTTGGTCCACACATAGAAGCGCCCTTCCTCGCCCTGAGCGTCGGCGTCGAGAGCGGAATAGAAACCACCCTCCGGCGCCGTCATTTCACGTGCAATGAAGGCGAGGGTCTGCTCCAGGACGCGGCGATATTGGGGGTTTTCCCTCGTCTGGTAGGCTTCGGCATAGATCTCGCAGAGTTGGGCGTTATCGTAGAGCATCTTCTCGAAGTGCGGCACCGTCCAGGTGCGTTCGGTGCTGTAGCGATGGAAGCCGCCGCCGAGCTGATCGTAAATGCCGCCGCGCGCCATGTGATCGAGGGTCCGGGCGACCATGTCGTCCAGTTCTTTTGCTTTGTGCCGTTGCGCTTCATGCTGGAGCAGGGCCAGACGCGGCGGCGTAGGGAACTTGGGACCACGAAACCCCCGAGCGGGCGAGCCGAAACCACCATATTCGGGATCGAAGGAAGCTTTGACAGCGTCCACGGCGGCTTGGACAAGATTGCGGTCCAGCGGCGCCAGGGCCGTACCGAGGGCCAGGCCGGCCAATGCTCTTCGGGTGCGTTCCGCGTTCTTGTCGGCCAATTCCTCGATTTGCTTTCGCTGTTTTGTCCAGGCCTCGTGCGCGATTTGGAGGACACTTTTGAAACCGCGCACTTTGCCGCCTTCGCTGGGTTTGTCTTCCGGGGGCCAGTAGGTGCCGCCGAAAATCGGCTTGCCGTCCGGCGTGAGAAACATGGATAGCGGCCAACCCCCACTCTGCCCCGGGGGAATGACTTGCAAGGCCGTCATGTATACGTTGTCGATGTCCGGCCGTTCCTCCCGATCGACCTTAATGCAGACGAAATCGCGATTGAGGATTTTGGCGATCTCTTCATTCTCAAAAGACTCGCGCTCCATGACGTGGCACCAGTGGCAAGAGCTGTAGCCGATCGACAGAAAGACGAGTTTGCCTTCCTTCTTCGCTTGGGCGAAGGCCTCTTCGCCCCACGGATACCACGCGACGGGATTGTGGGCGTGCTGGAGCAGATAAGGACTGCTTTCGCGGGCAAGGCGATTGGTGTGCTTGTGTTCGCCTTTGTCCGCGTTCGCGGTGGGCGTGTCTTTCCAGTCAAAATGCGGGTCCGCCGGCACCATACGGGCCAGCAAAAGAAGCAGCATCGCCAGCGTCAGCCCGCGCCGCAGCCAGCGCCACATCGTTCGTAACATGAGGTGAGTCCCAGATCGTGTGTTTGGCCGCAAGCCGCAGACGAGCGCGAGCGCTCACCTACGGCTCGCCGCCAAACGAAGCAATTTCACGGTACTTCCTTTTTAATCGTGACGGGCTGCAGACAGGTTTTGTCGTTGCACGCTTGCAGTGTGATGCTTATTTCCAGGGGAGTGTTATCGCCCCGGGCCCGTTTCACCTGCGCCTTAATAGCGACCCTGCCTTCGTAGATTTTGAATTTCTCGCCGCTTTCTTGCTGAAGTTTGCCGTTTGGATACTCGACCTTGACGTTCTCCAGCTTGCTCTTGGAAGCAACGCGGACGACCGTTTGTGCGTTGGTCAAATCCTCATTCTCGACGGGATTGGCATAGACATGCCAGCCTTTCTCGATGTCGAGGGTAATGGTAATGGTCTGGCTGCCGTTCGCGTCCGGCTTGTCGGCCTGGATATCCACCTTGACGACGCTATCCGATTTTTTGGCCTGGGCCAGCGCGGGTGCGGCATCGCAGAGCAGAAGCGCCAGCGCAACAGTAAGACAACGTGTACATGTCCGACTCATTTGGGTTCCTCCATAGCCGAGGCAAACCGCACTCCGAGGCGCGGCCCTGTTTTTTCCTCGCGGCAGACATTGTATACCGCCAAGACAAGACGAACCATGCGAAGTTTTTCCGCGCGGCTCAGTGGGCAATTTCAGCGAGCGCTTCGGCCAGCCGATCGATGTCGTCGTTGGTATTGAAAGGTCCGGGGCTGACGCGAACCGTGCCTTCCGGGGCCGTATTCAGTGCCCGGTGAATATACGGAGCACAGTGCAATCCGGGGCGAATGGCGATGTCGAATGCTTGATCGAGGATACCGCCCAACTCCGCCGCCGGCAGCGCGGCACTGCGGAAACTGAGTGTGCCGACGCGCCGGGCGTGATCGCGATGGCCGAACACCTCGTAACCTTTCATTTCGTCCAATCTTCTCCAAAAGCGCTCGACTAACTCCACTTCGTGCTTGTGGATCTTCTCCATCCCTTGCTGTTGCACATAACGAATGCCTTCGATAAGACCGGCGACGCCGAGAACGTTGGGCGTGCCGCCTTCGAGGAAATAGGGCATTTGCCGCGGCTGCGTTTCGCTGGCGGAATCGCCGCCGGTGCCGCCTTCACGCCAAGCCGTCACGTTGGTCCGGGGACCGACATAAAGGAAGCCAGTGCCGGTCGGTCCGAACAGGGATTTATGCCCTGGCGCGGCCAGCAGGTCGATGTGCATGGCGTGGATGTCGATGGGGACGACGCCGGCCGTTTGCGCCGCATCGACGAGAAAAAGCAGATCGTGTTCACGGGCGATGCGGCCCACCTCGGCGATTGGCTGTACGGTGCCAAGTACATTGCTGGCATGGGTCAAGGCGACGAGGCGCGTCTTGGAGGTGATGGCCTTGCGAATGGCATCGGGGTCGATGGTGCCGCCGCCGTCGGCGGCGATGCGTGTCAGCGTGATGCGTCCGGCCAACTCCAAAGCCCGCAGCGGCCGGCTGACGCTGTTGTGTTCCAAATTGGTCGTGATGACATGATCGCCCTGGGCCAAGACGCCCTTGAAGGCCATGTTCAGGGCGTCGGTGCAGTTAAGCGTGAAAACGAAGCGCTCCGGTTCTTTGCCGTGGAAGAATTGATTGAGCAGATGGCGTCCTTCGTCGAGGACGTGTTCGGCAGCCAACGCCATTTTATGTCCGGCACGTCCGGGATTGGCCAAATTTTGCCGGGCGAAGCGGTCGAGGGCTTGGTAAACCACTTCGGGCTTGGGAAAACTGGTGGCGGCGTTGTCGAGATAAATGGTCATGAATGCAATCCTGTCTATTTATGAATTAGATGGTAGCAGATCACTCACAGAGACCTGTCCAACTTCGGTCCCTTCAATTACTAGAGGCACTTTCGCATCCATGCCATAATCGCTGCGGCGACGATAGGCCGGCGCTTTGCCGCCCCTTGGCTCGGTGTACACTTCGACCTGCCGGTCGATCAAGTTAACGATCCAGTACACGGGAATGCGGGCGCGGGCATACGTTCGGCCCTTTTCCTGGCGATCGCCTTTTAGAGAGGCGTCGGCAACCTCAATTAACAAAGCAATGTCGCGTGGACCGGGATGCCGCGTCTCATAGCGTTGGAGCGGACCGCGTACAACCACCAGGTCCGGTTCCGGTTCACTGTTGCTAAGCTTAATCGGCTTCTGCTCGCGGAGGCGCCAGCCTTCAGGGAGCAATAAATGGAGGGCATGCCGCGTGTAATCGACAGCTACGGCATGAGGAGGATGTTGAGTCATTTTCTGGACCACAAGGCCTTCAATTAATTCCACGCGATCCTTACTCGTCAATATGCCTTCTTCAATCATTTTCTCGTATTGGTCCACACGGAAGCGATGGAGAGGATAAAAGGAGTCTCCAGGCAACTTATCCTGCACATGCGCCGGTGCCGGACAAGCGGATTGTGGCATCGATTTTACGACGGCAGACATAGGCTGAACCTCTTCATGGTTTAATGCCGTTAGTGCCCAATATATTTCGCATACAGCGTCCGCGCCTTGTCCACGTCGGCGGTGCCTTTGATGATGGCGCGGCCGTCAGGGAACACGGTGAATTCGTAGTCCTCAACCTTGAATTTCAGCAGGAAACGGTTGTAGCTTACTTCACCCATTTTTCCCAGGTGCGATGCCATCTCCTCGAAGTTGAGCTTGGCCGGCGTGCGGTGCGATACCTGTACGGCGTTGCGGCCGCACAGACTGGTCGTCTGCGAACCGTGGGCGCCGTCCAGCCACTCGAAGCGACGATGCTTGCAACAGGGACAATCGACCTTGCCCAGAAGCGGGGCAATCTTGATGCGGCGCTGTACGTTGTCCCAGATGTCGAAATACAGCAATTCGCGGTTGATCTTGTCGCGGCGGCCAGTCAAGATCTTGAGCGCCTCGGTCGCTTGCAAGCTGGCGATGATGTTGACCATGGGGCCGAGGACGCCGGCCGTCTCGCAGGTGCCCGCCTCACCCGGCGCCGGGGCCGCCTCGAAGACGCAGCGCAAGCACGGCGTCTCGCCGGGCAGGATGGTCATGGTTTGGCCGTGGCTGCCGATACAGCCGCCGTAGACCCACGGCTTGCTCAGCTTGACGGCGACATCATTGATGAGATAACGGACCTCAAAATTGTCTGTGCCATCGAGAATGAGATCGGCATCCTCGGTCAATTCGAGAATGTTGCTGCGGTCGATGTCGGCGACGACCGGCTCGACATGGACGCTGGAGTTGATGGCGGCCAGCTTGCGAGCGGCGGCCTCGGCCTTGGGCAGATTGGCGGCGACATCATGTTCATCGAACAGCACCTGCCGTTGCAGGTTGCTCGTCTCAATGAAATCGCGGTCGATCAGACGGAGAAAACCGACGCCGGCGCGGACAAGGGCATTGGCCAGTACTGTGCCCAGGGCGCCGCAACCGCACAACGTCACGCGCGAAGCGAGCAGCCGGCGCTGCCCGTCCTCGCCGACGCCGGGGAAACGAATCTGCCGGCTATAACGTTCCAGGGATGCCTCAGTGGTCATGCTTGGCCTTTCTCGATGCCGTATTCCTTGAGGAAATTTTGCACCAGGCGAACCAGCGGTTTGGGCCATTTCTCCTGCTTGGCGAAGGCGGTCAGACAAACCATGTCTTCGCGCACCTGGCGCAAGAGTGGCCCATCGAGTCGCTGCAAATAGCTGGTCAGGTATTGCAACGCCTCCTCGGCGGCGTCGGGATGAACCACGTCGTCATCGGAGCCGGCCAGAAACACCGTGGCGTGCAGGACCGCCAAGAGGAGCGGGTTGACGCCCAGCTCCGCCGGAATCAGGGGAAAAACCGCGGCGCCTTCGGGCACTTCAGATGCGCCGGCGTCGCTCATATCAACCTCCAGCCACTGCGGGAATGATCGCCAGTTCGTCGCCGTCCTTGACTGGAGTAGCGAGATTATCGAGATAGCGAATGTCCTCATTGTTGAGATAAATATTGACGAAGCGGCGCACCTGCCCGTTCTCGAAGATGCGCTGCGTCAGGGCGGGGTACTTGTCGCCGAGCGCGGCGAGGGCGGATTGCACGTTGGTCCCGGCGACTTGCACGGCCGCTTGCCCGTCGGCGTGTTGGCGCAGGGGCGTCGGAATATGAATGGTGACCGGCATACACAAACCTCCACAGAAAGAAATCCTCGGTTCAATTATACCAGCACCGCACTCGACTCCTCGGCGAGTAAGCCGCTGAATTCCTCCAGCGACGGCGCGATCACGGCCGGCTCTTCCAGACAATCGGCCACGGCGTCCTGCGTTTTCAGACCGTTGCCGGTGATGCACAGGACGATTTCCTCATGGCGCGGCAGGCGGCCTTGTTCGATCAGCTTGCGGGCCACAGCGACGGTGACGCCGCCAGCCGTCTCGGTGAAGATGCCTTCGGTACGGCCCAACAGCGCCATCGCTTCGGCGATTTCGCCGTCGCTGACGTCCTCGGCCCAGCCTCCGGATTCGCGGATGACCTTGGCCGCGAAATAGCCGTCTGCCGGATCGCCGATGGCCAACGACTTGGCGATGGTGTTCGGTTTGCGCACCGGACGATGGGCGTCCCAACCATTTTTGATCGCGGCACTGATCGGATTGCACCCGGTCGCCTGAGCGCCGTAAAATTTGCACGCCGGTTTGTCCGCTATCAGGCCGGTGCGGTGCAGTTCGTCAAACGCCTTGTGAATTTTGCCGATCAGGCTGCCGCCGGCCATCGGGCACACAACATGTTGCGGCGTCCGCCAGCCCAGCTGTTCGGCCATCTCGAAACCGAACGTCTTCGATCCCTCGGCGTAAAAGGGTCGCAGGTTGATGTTGACGAAGCCCCAACCGTATTTGAAGGCAATCTGCGTGCAGAGCCGATTGACTTCATCATAGGTGCCCTTGATGCCGATGACTTTGGCCCCGTAAACGCTGGTGCCCAAGATCTTGGAACGTTCCAGGTCGGCGGGCACGAGGATGTAGCTTGCCAGCCCGGCGGCGGCGGCGTTAGCGGCGACGCTGTTGGCCAGATTGCCCGTCGAGGCGCAGCCCACCGTCGTCAAACCTAGTTCGCGGGCCTTGCTCAGGGCCACGGCAACAACGCGGTCTTTGAACGACAGTGTGGGGAAATTGACCGCATCATTCTTGATCCACAGCTGCTCAACGCCCAACTCGCGGGCCAAGCGGTCGGCTTTAACCAACGGCGTCCCGCCGACCTGACGGCCGACCGTCGGCTCGCCGTCAAGGGGCAGAAATTCCTGATAGCGCCACATATTAAAGGGCCGTAACTCGATCTTGGCGCGATCGATGCTATCAGCGATGGCTTCATAATCGTAATCGACTTCGAGGGGGCCGAAGTCCTCGGTACAGAAATTAGTCGCCGAGATGGGATACGCCTGGCCGCACAAGCGGCATTTCAGACCGCGGACAAAAGAAGAAGACACAGACATTCCTCCCAGTGCCGGAGCAAGGTTTTTAGGTCCAAGGCGTGTATCATCCAGGGGATTTCTCCGCGACGGCGGAGACAAGAGCAAGAGGCGTGCGGGGCACACGATCTTATCTCTCCCGGCCTGTGCCGGGTAGGAAGTAGCACCAGCATCCTCTGGGGAGGACCGGTTGCTGTGGCGTCACAGGGCCTAGTCCCTCAGCCACTCTGGATAAGATACCCACCCAGTTGTCAGAGAAGGATCTTAGGACAATATTGGGTCAGAGGCAATGGCGAATTGGTGGTCTTGGGGAAAAATCCGGAGCGCCTGGCAGTTCAAGAAGAGATATTCTGAGCACGGGGAGCTCTGACATTTTGGCGAGCGGGGTTGCGTCCCCGAGGCGAGCGGGGGGTGTGAACCCCCCGGTTGTGCTACCGGGGGTTGACACCCCCCGCTCGCCCTCTATTACCGGGGGGTTGACACCCCCCGCTCGCCCTCTATTACCGGGGGGTTGACACCCCCCGCTCGCCCTCTATTACCGGGGGGTTGACACCCCCGCTCGCCCTCTATTACCGGGGGGTTGACACCCCCCGCTCGCCTATGCCTGTGTTGATCTCTACTGCATCCCGTATAGAATGGCAAAGAACAATACGGGTGAAAGGCGTTTGTCCATGCCGTCTACCGAACTGTTGCAGTTGCTTCGTGCCCGGCCGTTTACGCCGTTCCGGATTTACCTGGATGACGGCACCCTCTATGAGGTCCGTCATCCGGAGCTTGTCATGGTCAGCGTGGCCACTGCAATTATCGCTTTCCCCGATCCGGATCATCCGGGCCATTATCGCTCTTGGGAGATCGTGGACTTACGCCATGTCGTTCGCCTGGAACGCATCGAGTCGGCCAGCCAGCCTACCTAGCGGCGAAAAGCCAGATCAGCCCCATCAACAAAGTCATGCCGCCCAGGACCAGCGCGATCGCCAACAACAATAACGTCATCTGCATTGGCCAGTCTGGGTCTCGCCTTTCGATTGTGGATAGGTCTGTCTCCGAGGCCGAAAGACCAGGCAAACTATACTCCGCCGACGGTTCGGCATTTTGCAGGGTCGAGACGGCTTCGGTGTATCGCGGGTCTTCGTGCTGGTCCAAGGGCAGGACCGCTTCGCCGACCGCCCAGGCGCGCAGCTCCTCCTCGACGGTGGCGGCGGATGAGGGCCGCAAGTCGGGATCTTTGGCCATCAGCCGCGAAACGAGTTGAGCAAGACCCAGCGGAACGTCCGGGGCCAGCTCGCGCAGCGGCCTGGGTTCTTCTTGGCGATGCCGCCGTATCTTGTCGCGGCTGGTGCCGCCAGGAAACGGCGGCTGACCGCAGAGCGCAAAGTACAGAGTGCAGCCAAGCGAATAAAGGTCGGCCCGGCCGTCTACGTGGACGGCATCTCTCGTCTGCTCCGGGGCGATGTAGTCCATGGTGCCGACGATGTAGCCTTGGCCGCCGATCACGTCTTGTTCGGCCTCTTCGCCCTCCATCAGGGCCAGGCCGAGATCGAGCACCTTGGCATGATCGTTGGGCGTAATCATGATGTTGGAGGGCTTCAGGTCGCGGTGGATCAACCCCTGATTATGGGCATGTTCCAGACCGGAGGCCACCTCGGCCATCAGGCGGGCGGCGCGGGGCGCTTGCAACGGGCCGTTCTCGGCGACGGTCTTGGACAGGTTTTTGCCGGGGATGAATTCCATCGCAATGTAGTAAACGCCCAGGCAGAAGCCGCTTTCGTAAGTCCAGGCCAGGTGGGGATGGGCGACACGGCGGCTCAGCTCCATTTCGCGTTGAAAGCGCGCCAGCAAGCGCTCCTGGTTGCGCCAACGGCTCGGCGTCAACACCTTAAGGGCCGCCAATTCGCCGCTGCGCTCATCGCGGGCCAGATATACTGTGCTCATGCCGCCGCGGCCGATGGGGGCCAGCACTTGATAATGCCCCAGCAACAGTCCTTTGCCGCTGCCACGCAAGAGCTTGCTCGCCTGGAAGCGCGACAGCTTACCTTTGCGAACCAGATGATCGGCCAGGGCATGCGGGTCATGGCGCCGCTCTTGGGGCACCTCGGACAGCGCCTCTTGGAGCTGGCGGCGATCGAGCAGGCCGCTCTTGAGGATCGTTTTCAGGAAACCCTCGACCGTCGGCAGGTTGTCAGTGGTGGCGGAGGGAACTTCGGACATGAGATTTTACGGCCCTTACTTATCTCGAATCTGCGCCTTGAGAACGTGCTTGAGACGCCCCATGATTTTCTCGTGGGCCTTCTTGACCTCGTTATCTGTCAATGTGTGATCGTCGGCCTGATAGGTCAAGGCATAGGCGAGACTTTTGTGTCCCGCAGGGATGTTTTCACCACGATACAGATCGAACAAGCGCACATCGCGCAGCAAGGCGCCCCCGGCAGCGCGGATCTCGCGCGCCACGCGCTCCGCTGGCATCGACTCTTCCACGATCACGGCGAGGTCGCGCAGCGCGGGAGGAAAGCGCGGCACCGGCTGATAGAGATGGCGGGCTGGCAATGTTGTACGCAGCGCCTCCAGATCGAGCTCGCCGATTAGCACTCCACGCCCGCCGAGGCTGAATAGCTCGGCAACCTTCGGATGCAGCTCGCCGAAGGAACCGATCACTCGCTCGCCTACAACCAACTCGGCGGCGCGACCGGGATGCAGGGCCGGCGCTTGGAGAGGGCGATAGGCGGCATCCGCCACATGGAGGTCGGTCAGGAGCGCTTCGAGGATGCCTTTCAAATCGAAGAAATCCAACGGTTGCGGCGGCGTGCCCGGCGTCTCACCCCAGAATTCCGGCTGGCGCACACCGCACAGGACTATGGCGAGGCGGCGCGGCTCATCGGGCCGTTTCTTGTTGGACTGCGGCAGATACACCGAGCCGATCTCGAACAGCCGCACGTCCTTGGTGTGTTGCAAGTTCGCCGCCGCCACCTCCAGGACGCCGCCAAGCAGACTATGCCGCATGACTTGCCGCTCACTACTAATAGGGTTCTGCAAACGGACGTATTCGCACGGTGGCAGCCCCAGCAGTTTCTCACGCTCTTCCGTAGTCAGCGCGTAGGTGATGACTTCTTGCAGACCTAGGGCGACGAGGCGATCGCGCAGACGTTCCTCGAAGACAAGCGGCAGGTTGGTCCGTTGCGGCGGCAGTTGGTCAGCCAAGAGGGTTGCCGGCAATTTGTCGTAACCGTACAGTCGCACCAGGTCCTCGATGAGATCCGCTGGCCCTTCTTCTATATCGATTCGATGCGGTGGCGGCGTGACACGCAGGGTGTCTGTACCGATCTCTTCAACTTGGAACTCCAGCGCCCGCAGGATGCGGACACATTCAGAACGCGGCAGGTCCATACCGAGGAGACGACGTATCTCCGCCGTCTTTAGCTCGATAATCCGCGGCGGCAGCGGGCGCGGGTAAACATCAACGCTGCCGCGGCAGACAGTGGCGCCGCTGTGTTGTCGCATCAACTCGGCGGCGCGCCCGGCAGCAGGTTTGACCATTTCGGGATGGATGCCTTTGCTAAAGCGCACGCTCGCCTCGCTGGGCAGGTTGAGCGCCTTCATGGTGCGACGGATGCAGAGAAAATCGAAGTTCGCTGCCTCCAAAAGGACGTTGCGCGTGGCCGGCGTGACCATCGTGTCGGCACCGCCCTTGATGCCGGCTAGCGCAATCGGTCCGGCCTCATCGGCGATAATCAGCATCTCGGTTGTCAGCTTTAACGGGGCCGTTCTGTTGCCCTCGTCGAGCGTGGTCAGGGTCTCGCCGGCCCGCGCGGGGCGAACGATGAGGTGCGGCGGCTTGCCGCCGGCCCGCTGGCGCAGCTTGTCGTAATCGAAGGCATGCAGCGGCTGGCCCCATTCCAGCAAGACGTAATTGGTAATGTCCACGATGTTGTTGATGGGCCGCATACCAGCGTAGCTCAACCGCCGCTGCATCCATCCCGGCGCAGGCCCGATGCGCACATCCCGCAGCAGCATTGCCGCATAGCGCGCACACAAATCCGGATTTTCAATAGAAACACGCACCTGCCCCTCGATGGCCGGACCCTCTGCTTGCGGTTGGTGCGGCGGCAGACGCAGCGTTTGCCCCGTCAGAGCGGCCACCTCGCGGGCCACCCCGATCAGGGACAAACAACGTGCCATGTTCGGCGTGATTTCCAACTCCAGCACGATGTCGCCCAGGATATCGACGGCTGGCGTGCCGGGAGCAACTTCCTCATCGAGCAGAATGATGCCGGCTTCCTTATCGTCGTCGATGCCCAGCTCGAAGGCAGAGCAAACCATCGCATCGCTAGCAATGCCGCGGATTTTGGCCGGCTTCAACTCTTGTAACACTTTCTCGCTGCCCTTGGCGTGATGGCTGAAGAGGACCGAGCCGGCCAAGGCAAGGATGACCGTCTGGCCCGAATCGCCGACTCGGAGGTTCGGCGCTCCGGTGACCAGCTGCTTGGTGCGTCCTCCGCCATACTCGACGGTCGGCAGTTTCAGGTTAACGACGGCGGGATCAGGATGCGGTTCGACTTTTTGCACCCGCGCCAGGACGATCTTGTCTGGCGGCCACACCGGCCCAGCCTCGGCAGACTTGACGCGCAATCCTTCCGGCGCCGGCACGCCGATCAACCGCACCCCGGACACTTCCAAGCCCGCCAGCGTCAGCCGCTCGACCAATTCGGCAACAGGCATCGTTAATGGGACATATTCCGCAAGCCACTTCAGGGGAACTTTCATCGTCAGTACTCGAATCGACTACCGGCATCCAGCACACGGTTGTTGTTATACTGGGCACGGGGAGATTGGACATTTTATTCGCCTTCCCCCCCCCACCCCAACCCTCCCCCACCAGGGGGGAGGGAGAAACACTTCCCCCCACCCCAACCCTCCCCCACCAGGGGGGAGGGAGAAACACTTCCCCCCACCCCAACCCTCCCCCACAAGGAGGGAGGGAGCCTTGGTTCCT
>Ga0078972_1007994_pt1 | contig 22748 bp, 16 predicted proteins | sample YelNatPaOPGAMG01_FD_67568 | JGI IMG/M metagenome (GOLD analysis project Ga0078972, IMG submission 67568) | Hot spring thermophilic microbial communities from Obsidian Pool, Yellowstone National Park, USA - OP-RAMG-01 (SPADES assembly) (version 2) | ecosystem: Environmental > Aquatic > Thermal...
CCTGCGCCTGGCACCCCGGCCTCACCGTCGGCCTCTGCCTGCAGGCGGCGCGGCTGGTCTTCCGCTACCTGCCGCGCGCCGTGGCCGATGGCTCCGATGCCGAGGCGCGCGAGCACCTGCACAACGCCGCCACCTGCGCCGGCCTGGGCTTTGGCAACGCCATGGCCGCCCTGGCCCATGCCATGGGCCACGCCCTCGGCGCCGTCTTCCACGTGCCCCACGGGCGGGCGGTGGCGCTCTTCCTGCCCTACACGGTCGAGTTCGCTGCCTTTGTCGCGCCCGAGCGCTTTGCCGAGCTCGAGGCCTTCCTCGGCTGCTCACCGGCCGAGGGCGAGCCCGGGGCCCGCGCCCTGGCCGCCCGCATCCGCGAGCTGGCGCGAACGGTCGGCAACCCGCTGAGCGGGGCCGAGGCCGGCATTGCCCGCGCCGCCTACGACGCCGCCATCGACAAGATGGTCGACGACGCCTTCAACGACACACAGATGGTCGCCGCCGTCCGCGCGCCGTCGTACGAAGAGCTGCGCAAGCTGTACGTCTACGCCTACGAGGGCAGGGAAATCGACTTTTGACGGAGACACGGAGGCTGAACCACAAAGCGCACAAAGAGCACGAAGGAAATGGGGCCTTTGTGTGCTTCGTGGTTCAACCGTACTTGGTCGGGGGGACAGCATGAACGGTTATATGGGCCAGATCCTGCGCGTGGACCTCACATCGGGCCGACTGTGGGATGAGCCGCTGCACGAGGCCTACGCGCGCACGTTCGTGGGCGGCTCGGGGCTGGCGGCGCGCTACCTCTACGAGATGGTCGATCGCTCGACCGACCCGCTGGCGCCGGAGAGCCCCCTCCTCTTCATGGCCGGCCCGCTCGTCGGCACGGCCATGCCCTCGGCGGGGCGCTACAGCGTCTGCGCCCTCTCGCCCCTCACCGGCATCTGGGGCGAGGCCAACTCGGGCGGCTTTTTCGGCCCCGAGCTGCGCTTCGCCGGCTACGACGGCATCCTCGTCACCGGCCGCGCCGCGCAGCCGGTGTGGCTCTCCATCGTGGAGGGCAAGGCCGAGTTGCACGACGCCGGCGCGCTGTGGGGGCTCGACTCCTACGCCACCCAGGAGCGGGCGCGCCAGGCGCTTGGCGAGCCGAGGGCGCGCGTGGCCTGCATCGGCCCGGCGGGCGAGCGCCTGGTGAAGCTGGCCGCGGTAATGAACGACGCCGGCCGCGCCGCCGCCCGCACCGGCATGGGCGCGGTGATGGGCTCCAAGAACCTCAAGGCGGTGGCGGTGCGCGGCTCGGCAACGATCCCCGTGGCCGACGCCGAGGCGCTCAAGGCCGTGGCTCAGGAGGTGACCGCCTTTTCGAAAGAGGATATGGCCAGCCAGAGCATCCGCCTGGCGGGCACGGCCGGCGCCGTCGATGTGGCTCTCATGTTCGGCGATCTCCCCATTCGCTACTACCAGCAGGGCGAGTGGGAGGAGGCGGGCAAGCTCTCCGGCGTGCTGATGTCCGAACTGTACCTGAACCGCAACCGCGCCTGCTACCGCTGCCCCATCGGCTGCGGCCGCGAGACGCGCGCCCCCAGCTATGGCGTGGACCGCGCCGACGGCCCCGAGTATGAGACGCTGGGCGGCCTGGGCACGCTGGTGATGGTGAGCGACCTCGAGGCGGTGATCTACGCTGGCCACCTCTGCAACCTCTACGGCCTCGACACCATCAGCATGGGCTCCACCATCGCTCTGGCCTGCGAGCTGGCCGAGCGCGGCCTCCTGAAGCCCGCCGACACCGGCGGCCTCGAGGTCCGCTACGGCGACGCCGGCCTGGTGCACCGGCTGATCGAGCTCACCGCGCGGCGCGAGGGGTTCGGCGCCCTGCTGGCCGAGGGCTCGGCTGCCCTGGCCGAGCGCTGCGGCGTGCCCGAGCTGGCGGCCGTGGTCAACCGCCTGGAGGTGCCCCTGCACGACCCGCGCGCCTTCCATGGCATGGCCGTGACCTACGCCCTCTCGCCCCGCGGCGCCTGCCACATGGAGGGCGATATGTACGGGCTCGACATGGGCCAATGCTCCTCGCCGGAGCTGGGCATCGAGCCGGGCGACCGCTTCGATACCAGCGAGGAGAAGGGCCGCATCGCCGCCCGCCAGCAGGCCTGGCGCAACCTCTACAACGCCCTCACCCTCTGCCAGTTCCAGAACCCGGGCGTGGAGCCCCTGCTCAGGGCAGTGAACGCGGTCACCGGCTGGGAGTGGCAGGCCGAAGACCTGCTGGCCGCCGGCAAGCGCATCGTCACCCTCAAGCGCCTGCTCAACCTGCGCCGCGGCCTGACGCGCGCCTGCGACCGCCTGCCCGACCTGCTCATGAAGCCCCTCGCCGAGGGCGGCACCGAGGGCCGCGTGCCCGACCTGGAGGCCCTCCTCGCCGGCGCCTACGCCGAATACGGCTGGGACCCCGCCACCGGCCGGCCAGCCGAGGAGACGCTGGCGAGCTTGGGGCTGGCGGACCTGGCCTGAGCCGGGCCATCACGAGGGAGGTTGAACCACAAAGGACACGAAGGCCACGAAGCATCCAGGCTCCGCTGTCTCTTCCCTCCACAGTAGCCTCTGTGGAGCAGGGTGGCAGGGCTCTGCAGCCTGGGCGGGCACGGAGTGGTTTGTGGTATACTATGGAGGAAGGGAAGGCACGGGAAGCCATCCCCTACTTTGGAGCGAGGGTTGACCCCATGGGACTTTTGGCCTGGATCGTCTTCGGCGCCCTGGCGGGCTGGCTGGCCGGCCTGATCGCCGGCACCCAGCGGCGCCAGGGGTGCCTGCTCAACGTCATCATCGGCGTCCTCGGCGCCTTTATCGGTGGCCTTCTGATGAGGGTGCTCACCGGCCACCCCTACTGGATCGGCTTTGACCTGCAGAGCTTTGCCGTCGCCGTGGTCGGCTCGGTCATCCTGCTGGCCATCGCCGGCCTGGCGCGCCGGTAGCCGGAGCTGGCCGTACGAAACAGGGGCTCCTGCGGACGCCGCGTCTGCAGGAGCCCCTGTCCTATGCCGACACCCGCCGCCGGCGCACCGCGGCGATGAGGAACACGGCGAGCACCGCCCCCGCACCCGCCCACGATGCCAGCACCACCGGCTGCACGCCGGCCTGCCGCGCCGCAATGCCGGTGAAGGACCACAGGATGACCGCCACGTAGGCCAGGTCCACGCGCGTCCACGCCACCGCTGCCGCGATGCCGGTGGCAATCGTGATCAGCGCCACCGCCCACACCTCCGGCGCCAGGCCGAAGCCATCCCAGCCAAAGACGGTGAGCACCACGGCCACGTTGGCGATCGAGGCGACGGTGATCCAGGCCAGGTAGATGCTAAAGGGGGCGTTCACCAGCCACTCCTCGATGAACGGCACGCGCGCCAGGCCGATGTCGAGCAGCAAGTAGATGGAGATCAGCGTGCCGAGCAGGGTGAACATGGCCACCAGCGTGGCGGCGAAGATGTTGTAGTGCCAGAGAAAGATCCAGGCGATGTTGGCCAGCGAGCTGAGGACAAACAGCCAGCCGATGCGCTGCAGGCGCGGGTTGCGCCGCTGGGGCGGCAGCGCCTGGTAGACGACGAACCCCGTCAGGAAGAGGTAGATCACCCCCCAGATGATGAACACATAGCCCGCTGGGGTCACCAGGGTGGGGAAGCGTTCGGAGACCTGGCCGGTCGTCTGGCCGTTGAGGGGCACGATGTTGGCCGCGGCATTGACGGCGACGACCGCCAGGTGGGCGACGATATTGGCCACCACGCGCGCCTGGTCACGGTCCATGGCACCTCCTTGCCCACTGCCTCTGCAAGACGGCGGGCCTTGGCAGAGGCGCAGCAAGAATAGTGCCAGCCAACAGCCACGTTCTGTCATTGCGAGTATCCAAGGGCTGCGCGAGCCCTGCGCCAGGAGAAGAGACTTGCTGCGACCAGGGTGGCAGCCGGGCGCTGGGCTCCGCCGGTCCCCGGCCCGCGCAGCCATCAGTTCGGCAGGAGCCGCGGCACCTCTCGCGCGTAGGCCCCGTAGGCGGGGCCCAGGCGCGCGGCGAGCAGCCCATCCTCCACCACCGCCAGGAACCAGAGCAAGAGAGTGTAGGGCAGCCAGTGCGAGCCAAAGGCATAGGAGCGCCCGAGGACAAAGACATCGAACGGCGCCGGGTCGAACGGACGTGTGGTCAGGAGGGTGACGCCGATGGCCGCCAGGTACACCGGGTGGCGTACCACGGAGTAGGGACCTCGCCGCGTGGGCAAGGCGCCGGAGCGCCGCCAGGGCAGCCAGCGCTGTGGGTCCACAGCGACCGCCCAGGCGCCGAAGGCCAAGAAACCCGCCACCGCCAGCCAGCACACGATATCGGCCCACGGTAGGGCCGTGCCGAACCCAGAGCCCCCCTCCATGAGGTCAGCCGCGACGGCGATGGTGCCCAAGGCGACGGCCACGAGCCCCAACCCGGCCAGGCGCAGGAGGGCGAGACAAGCTCCTCCCCACCGGGCATCGACCTCCACGGCCAGCCGGGCCGCCCGCTTCCCGAGGTCCTGCACCGCCGGCAGGCGCCTGAAGCGCGCCCACAAGGGCCTGAAAGCCGGCACCAGGCGCGGCACCCGCCGCGCATACGCCTCGTACTCGGCGCCGAAGTGGGCGCGCAGCTCGCGCTCCTCGAGGATGCTGAGCAGCCAGAGCGCCAGCACCAGCAACACCCAGTTGGCATTCAGGGTATCGTAGGCCCAGGCGGCGTCGGGCCACACCGCCGCGGGGTCGAAGAGGCGCATGCCGAAGAAGGTCAGGGCGATGGTCGAGAGGAACTGCGGGTGGCGCACCAGGGCGTAGGGGCCGGCAGTGACCAGGCGGTCCTCGACGCGGCGGAAGAGGAAGGAGCGCCGCAGCCCCAGTGCCAGGATGGCCCACACATCGAGGCCCAGCGACAGCGCGATGCAGGCCCACCAGAGCCCGTCGAGCCAGTTGCCCCGCGGCAGCCAGCCCACCGGCCGGCCGAAGAGCATGTAGCCGGCGGAGCCCAGCGGCGCATAGAGCGCCAGCCAGCCCGCGGCCAATAGCACCACCCCCGCCGGGCGCACCAGGGCCGAGGCCAGATAGTAGCCTGCCCCCCAACGCTTGCCCAGTTGATGGGTGTAGCGCGTCAACCACAGGCAGGCCACCCCCGCCAGCCAGACCAGCGTCGCATAGGGGTGCAGCGGCGCCAGCGCCGGGATGTAGATGGGAAAGATGGGAGGGAACACGGCTCACCTCCGAAGGAACTGAGGGAACTGGCGGAACTGGGGGAACTCAGGGGCGTTCCACTCCCCTCAGTTCCAAAGTTCCCCCAGTTCCCTCAGTTCCCCTTCACCAGCTCCACCAGCACCGGGTACACGACGTCGATGCGCTGGTTGGCCTGTGCCGGGTCGATCAGGTCGTGGGGCAGGCCCAGCTCGGCGGGGAACTGGTAGGTTTCCACGTTCCCGCCCCGCGCCCGCCACAGGGCCACCTGCTGCTGGGCTGTGCCATTATCGACCGACATGTCGCTGGCGTTGGTCACCACCACGATCGAGCGGGCCGCCGGTGCCACCTTCTTGGCCCGCGCCCGCACGCTGGCGCTCAGGCTGAGCATCTGGCCCACGGCATGGGTCGAGTAGCGCGGGTAGGTAGAGGGAGGGCCCGGGGCCTTGTCCTTCAGCACCGGGTCCCACCAGAGAAAGATGTTGGGCATGCGCAGCATCATGTGCGTGGCGGCCCGCGTGAGCCACCTGGGCAGCGGGCGCACGCCCAGCCCGGGGGCGATCAAGGCCACCCGCGCCGGCTCGGGCCGCTCCTGGGCCACCCAGGCCGCCATGACCCCACCCATGGAGAGCCCGGCCGCCGTCACCTGCTCGCCCAGGCCCAGGGCGATATCCACCGCCTCGTCGGCCAGGGCCGTGAGCTCACCGGCGGTCAACAGGGCATGGTCAGCAGTCAGGCGGTCGCTCAGCCCGTGGTGGGGCAGGCGCGGGATGAGCACGTTGTAGCCCTGTTCGAAAAAGGCCTCGCCCAACTTGCGAAACTGCGCCGGGCTGTTGGTATAGCCGTGGAAGAAGACGATGGCCCGGTCGGTGCGCCGGCCATGGGCCATCAGGGCCGTCCGCCCCAGCGGGTGCACCAGGTCGGTATCCTTGGCCTGGAGGGCGGCGACGCGCTCCACGGCCTCGGCGTAGCCGGCCGCGGGGCGGGGGTTGGCACGCAGGATTCTGATCGGCATCTCCCTGACACCTGTCGAAGAATTGGGGCAAGCTTATCACAACTGGCGCCAGAATGCCAACCGCCTTCGAGAGGGGGTGTATCCCCAAGTCGTCGGTGAATTTGCTGGCCACCGTCGCCGTGAGAGTCATTCTGAGCGGCAGTAACGGCCAGGCAGCACTGGAGCGCCAATTCCAGCGAAGGATCCTTGCTTGCCGTGACGCCAAACCACTCCAAGCGTGCCGCCATGGCTAGCGAGGGCTCTTCGCTCGCTTGGCGCCGGGCTGAAGGCTGGCCGCAGGAGCCGCTCAGAGTGACAAGTGGGTTTCGCGCCGCGCCGAGCGGCCGTGGTTCAACACCCGGCTGCCACCCCTGGCCGCAGCCGGTTTCTTTGCGGCGCTCCCGACCGATCGAGCCCTCTCGCAGAGGCCTCGCTACCCCCCCAGCGACTTGACCCTCGGCCAGAAGGCAACGCCCACCAGCAGGGGCAGCCAGAAGGCGAGGGCGCGGAAAGCGAAGGTGATGACGGTGGCATCCGCAGCCGGCATGCCCAGCGAGACGAGGACAAGCACCATCACCCCTTCGACCACGCCCACGCCTTGGGGCGTGATGGAGATGATCCAGAAGAGCAGGCCCACAGTGTAGGCAGCAGTGACCACGCCGATGCTGCCCGGCTCACGGAAGGCGAGGAACAGGGCATAGAGGCTGGCCACGCCGGCAGCGTGGTGGGCAAAGGAGATGCCGACCAGGCGCCACGCGACCTGCGGGTGGGTGGCCACTGCTGCAGCGGCGCCGATGAACTCGGCGGTGCTGCGCGCGGCCCAGTCGTCGGCAAGCTGGGCCGGCCGGCGGATCAGGCGGAAGAACCAGTTGATGGCCCGCTGCAGCCAGCCGAAAAGGGCCTCCAACCACCGCGGCTGCCACCAGCCCAGCGCCAGGATGGCAGCCTGGCCCACCACCGAGGCCACCAGGAGCGCCGTGCCCAGGAGCTGGTAGGCCAGGAGCACGCGCCGGTACGACAGGTAGAGCAGGCCCCCGATCAGCACTACGATAAAAGTGCCAAAGTCGGCCACCAGCACGAGCAGCGTGCCGGCAGTGGCCCGCGCCGCCGACTGCCCGCGCCTGGCCACATCGTCGACAAAGATGGCAGCGCCGCCGGTAATGGCCAGGACGTTCACAAAGACAGAGGCAAAGACCACAGGCAGAAGATCGAGGGTGCCAACGGCCACGCCCACCGCTTCAAAACCGGCGCTGAACATCGCCGCATAGGTCAGGTAGTGCAGGAACTGCAGGCCGGCACCCACCGCCACCCACTGCCACTGCCCCCGCAACAGGGTGGCGGCCACCCGCTCGATCTCCACAAAGCGCGTGATGACTACGATGGCCAGCGCCACCAGAAAGGCCAGGAGCAGCCAACGTCGTGCCTTCATCCGCACCCGCCGCGGCAGGCTGCTCAGCCGGCCCCCTGCCGCTGGCCTCTTTATAGCGGCCCGGCGGGCTTCCGTCAAGCCCGGAGATCGGCCAGTGGCCCGTCTTCGAGGAAGCGCAGCAGGTAGGCGCCGTAGCTGTTGTTGGCCATCGGGGTGGCCAGGGCGCGCAACTGCGCGGCATCGATGTAGCCCATGCGGAAGGCAATCTCCTCGGGGGAAGAGATCATCAGGCCCTGCCGCTCCTCCACCGCCTGCACAAAGTTGGCCGCCTGCAGGAGCGACTCGTGGGTGCCGGCGTCGAGCCAGGCCACGCCGCGCCCCAGGGCCTCCACGCGCAGCTCACCCTGCTCCAGGTAGATGCGGTTGAGGTCGGTGATCTCCAGCTCGCCGCGGGCCGAGGGCTTGAGCGCAGCGGCATACTCCACTACCCGGCCATCATAGAAGTACAGGCCCGGCACGGCATAGTTCGAGCGCGGTCTCGCCGGCTTCTCTTCGATGCTCAGCGCCCGCCCCTTCGCGTCGAACTCGACGACCCCATAGCGCTGCGGGTCGCGCACGGGGTAGGCAAAAACCACCGCGCCCCTCGTGATCTGTGCCGCCCGGCGCAGCTTGTCGGGCAGGCCGTGGCCGAAGAAGATGTTGTCCCCCAGGATGAGGCAGGCCGGCTGCCCATCTACGAACTCGCGGCCCACGCGGAAGGCATCGGCCAGGCCACGGGGCTGGTCCTGCTCGGCGTAGGCAAAGCGCAGGCCCCATTGGCTGCCATCCTGCAGCAGGCGGCGGAAAGCGGGCAGGTCCTCCGGGGTGCTGATGACCAGGATCTCGCGGATGCCGGCCAGCATCAACATGGAGAGGGGGTAGTACACCATCGGCTTGTTGTAGACGGGGAGCAACTGCTTGCTGACGGCCAGCGTCAGGGGATAGAGGCGGGTGCCTCGCCCGCCGGCCAGGATGATTCCCTTCACGGTTGCGCTCCTCCAGGTGGGGTACGTCCGACCAGCATCCCCATTATACGAGGATTGCCCGGGCCGGCAAGGGTCGTGCTCACGGCCCGGCACGACTCTTGCTCCACAGGCAATATCCGAGGGTAGATGGAGCGGTGCCCGGGGGCAAGGGCCAGAGGAGGGGGCGATGGCAGGCAGCAATCCCATTCGGCGAGGCATCTGTATGGCGCTGTCGGCCGGGATACTGGGCTTGGCTCCCATGCTCCTGCTCGCTGCCTGCACCCACAGTGCCACGCCTACACCGCCGCCCCCCGCCATCACCTTCGCCTTCCCCGACGATGACCTGGGCTACTACGAGGCCCTGGCCCAGGCCTTCCAGGCCGACCATCCCAACCTGAGCATCAGGCTGCTGCCCAAGCGGCCCGCAGCCCTGGCGGCCCTCGGCCCTGCTGACGCCGACGCCTTTGTGGTGTCGCTGCCCATCGAGCCGTTGTTGGCGCGGGGCGTTCTGCTCGACCTCACCGGCCAGCTTTCGGCAGGCGACCCGCCCCTGAAAGACGACCTCTTCCCCTACGCACGCGATGCTGTGTCCCACGACGGCCATATCTGGGCCCTGCCCACCGGTGTGGACCCGGTGCTCCTCTTCTACAACAGAACCCTCTTCGACTCGCGAGGCATCCCCTACCCCGACAGCAGTTGGGACTGGGACGGCTTTCTGCACACGGCCCAGGCGCTGCGGGATGCGTCGCAGGGCATCTATGGCTACGCAGCGGCCCTTTGGCGCCAGGAGCCATGGCTCTTCATCCTGCAGCATGGCGGCCGCCTGGTCGACAACTGGCAACACCCGACGCGCCTGGCCCTCGATGACCCTCAGACGATCGAAGCCATGCAGTGGTACGCCGACCTGATGCTGCGCCTCGATGTGGCGCCCAGCCCGCAGGAGGCGCGCCAAGCCTTCGGAGGCCCGCAGGGCACCTATGGCGGTGTGCTCGCCGGCAAGATCGGCATGTGGGCCGGGCACTTGTCTTCTCGCATGGCGTTGGCGAGCCAGGCTACCTTCGACTGGGGCGTGACCGTGCTCCCCCACGACCAGCAGGCAGCGACTCTGGCCAACATCGAAGCAGTGGCCATCTCCCCACAGACGCAACGCCTGCAGGAAGCGTGGGAATGGATCCGTTTCCTCAGCGCGCAGGTGCCTCTGCGTATGGCCCCAGCCCGCCGCTCGCTGGCAGCCTCGCCGGCGTTCGAACAGAAGGTAGGCCACGAGGTAGCCTCCGCCACCCGTGCTGCGCTTGAACAAGCGTGCGTTCTGCCGCATGAGCCGGCTGCACTCGTGCGCCAGCTCGACAGCGCATGGGCGCAGGCCCTGGATGATATCCTCAACGCCCGTTGGGCGCCGGGAGAGGCTCTGAGGCAGGCCCAGCAGAAAGCCAAGTGATCGCTTCGTGAGACCTGTATCCACAGACAGGCGCACCTGTTGGGATGAGATATTCTCCCCTGAGATAGAGAATCATCTCTAGTCGTAGTCGTAGGGCTGGGGATACTGGGGAAAAAGAAGAAGCGTGTGCCCTACACCCCAAGGGCTAGTGGTGCGGCCTCTCCCCGACCCCACAGCTTGAGGTTGCAGCGCCGGCAGGCTGGGGATAGGCGCGGTGCACAAGGAAAGGATAACTCGCGCATCCTCCGGTTGGTGGGGGGAGGGGGAGGGCAAAGAGGCTACAAAAGTGGATCGACGGGATAACGAAGGACAACCCGGTGCACAAGGCCGTCCGCACAAGGCAAGTTATCCCCAAGTGGCCCCGGTTATCCACAGACTTGGACATAGTTATCCACAAGTGTGGATGGCTCGAAGCGGGCAAGAGGTGCGTTTCAAGCAACACCCCCGCCGTTCTCCCCCAAAGTGCCCCCCCTCGGAGCCTGCGCAATGAACGTCATCGGCCGTATCCCAGGGTGCCCGGACCCTGGTGCTCCACTGTACTTGCTCATGGGGCCAACCATGCGCGGAGCGGGCTTGCCGGCTGTTGCCGGGTGCAGGTTGGGCCAACCACGGTTGGGGTACGAGGACAGGCAGAGAACGTGGATCAGTTATTGCGAGGGGCAGCTCCTTCGCTCTCGCTCAGGACAGGCTCCGTCGCCGGCGAAGCAGTCTCCATCGCGGGTTGGGAATTGCTCCGCGCCTCCGGCGCTCGCAATAACGGGATAGAGCGTTCTGAGCCCGCTCCCGCGGCCGCCTCTCAGCCCGGCGCCAAGAGAGCGAAGAATCCCTGCTGGCCATGGCGGCAGGCTCAGCAGTCTGGCGCCCCCGCAAGCAAGGATTCCTCGAATGACTCTTGAGGCGGCGCTGGCCCACTACTATAACTACACCCACCACACAGGGCTTTTTCAAAGTCCCGTCTATGTCACCCTGAGCAGGTTCTGCGGGCCTTCCAACGTGGCGAGTGCCCGCCTGCGAAGGGTCCTGGCTACACATAACGCCGACTTTGAAAAGGCCCTGCCCACCACAAGCCGAGGCTGTGCAAGTAGGCCGATTCGTGGTAGAATAGGGCCGGGTCAGGAGCAAACCAGATCGACCACGACGGGCGTTGCTGCCCAGAAAGGATATCGTCGATGTCACGCATGAAGCGCTTGCTGGGAGGAGTGGCGCTGGGCGTGGGCGCCTATGTGGGCTATAGCTACTTCACCTGGCGGCCGCGGACGCTGGTATACCTCTACGATAACCGGCGCCTGCTGCTCGGCCATCGAGGGGCAGCCGCCGAGGCCCCGGCCAACACCGTCGCCTCGTTCAGGCGTGCCATGGAGGTGGGCGCCGACGGAGTCGAGCTCGACGTGCACCTGACGCGCGATGGCCAGGTGGTCGTAATCCACGACGAGACGGTGACCTCGGTGACCGGCGCGCCGGGCCGTATCCGCGAGATGACCCTGGCCGAGATCCAACGGCTCGACGCGGGCAGCTATTTCGGCCCCGAATTCGCCGGCGCGCGCATTCCCACCCTCGATGAGGCGCTGGATGCCGTGGGCCCGCAGGCGGTGGTGAATATCGAGATCAAGGGCACCAGCGTGGCCAGCGAGGGGCTGGAACGCGAGGTAGCGCGCATCGTGCGTGCCCATGGCATGGGTGGGCGGGTGATCATCTCCTCCTTCAATCCCTTCCGCCTCTGGCGGATGCGCAGCCTCGACCCGGATCTGCCCCGTGGCATGCTGCATGGGCCCAATACGCCGGTGTATGTGCGCGACCTGTGGTTCCTGCCGATGGTGCAGCCCGACGCGCTGCATCCACACTACAGCATGGTCAACGCCGCTTACATGAAACGGGCACACCAGTGGGGCGTGCGCGTCAACGTGTGGACGGTGGACGACCCCGCCGAGGCGCGGCGGCTGATGGAGTTGGGGGTCGATTCCATTATCACCAACGACCCGGCCCGCCTGCGCGAGGTCGTGAAGGGGTCCTAGACACAAGCCTGTTTGAACAAGATAGGGATGGCTATCCACAACCGGGCTCCGGGAGGCGTAGAGAGCGTGGAGAAGCAGAGACCCTCAGGGGGCAGAAAACGCCCCCCTCGCGTTCCCTCTCTGTGTCCCTCGGAGCCGTGCCATTTGAATGGAGTTGCCACTAGAGGGAGCGCCCATTGGGCAAGAAGGTGATGATCGCTCTGGCACCGGCCGGGGGCGGTCACTTGAGTGTGACGAGAGCCTTGTCCGAGGCCCTGTCGGAGCTGGCGCCCGATATCACCATCAGCGCGGTGAACGTCTACTCGGCGGAGTATGGCGTCTTCCCGGTGCCCGCCCTGCCGCGGCTCTATGCGCTTTTGGCCGTCAACTCGCCGGCGCTCTGGCGCCGGGTGTACTATTCCACCTGCAGCCAGGCCCGCTTCTCGTTGATCGAGAGAGCTGCCCAGCCCTGGTTGCGGCCCACCCTCAAAGCAGCCCTGCAGGCCACCCAGCCCGACGTGGTGGTGTCGGCGCTGCCGGCGCTGGGGTATACCCTGCAGCGCGCGCTCTGCGACCTGGGCTGGTCCCGCCCGCTGGCGGTGGTGGTGTCGGACCTGGTGAACATCCACCCGGCGTGGATCACCCACGGTGCCACCTGGTACGCCGTGCCCACGGAAGAAGCGCGGCAGGCCTGCATTCGGGCGGGGGTGGCCCCCGAGTCGATCCACATGCTGGGCCTGCCGGTGAGCCGCGCCTTTGTCGAGCCACCTGCGGATCGCGCCGCCCTCCGCCGCAGGCTGGGGGTGCCCGAGGCTGCCAGGATGGTGCTCATCATGGGCGGGGCGGACGGCGCCGGCCCGGTAGAAGAGACGGTGCAGCAACTGCTGGCCTCCGGAGAACCCGCCTTCCCGGTGGTCATCGCCGGGCGCAATGAGCGGCTGCGCCGGCGCCTGGCCGCCAGGGTCCGCCCATCCGCCGGGCGAGTGCTCGGCTTTGTCAGCAATATGGCCGAGTGGATGTGGGCGGCGGACCTTTTGGTGACCAAAGCCGGGCCGAACACCATCATGGAGGCGGTGCACTGCGGCCTGCCCATCGTGCTCACCGGCGCGCTGCCGGGGCAGGAAGAGGGGAACATCGACTTTGTGCTGGCCAACGGCCTGGGCACGGTGGCCACCCGGCCGGAGGAGATTGTGCAAGCCATCCGCCGACTGTTGCACGATGAGGCGCAGCGGGCAGCGATCGTGGAGGCAATGGGGCGCATCCGCTGCCCGCAGGCCGCCCGCGACATCGCCCGGCTGATCCTGGCCACCTGTGAGAGGGCTGGCGAGAACAGGCCTTCCATGGAATCGCTACAGGGGGAAGCATGATCACTGGCTTGGCACATGCGGCTATCAACGCCGCCGACCTGGAGCGCTCGCTTCACTTCTATCGCGACATCCTCGGCTTTCCCGTCGTCGAGGACCTGACGCTGGAGAGCGGGGTGCGTCTGGTGCACGTTCGCGTGGGTGAGCGCGCCACTGTGGAGCTATTCGGCCGGCCTGAGCCACTGGCGCCCATCCCAGCGGTGTCGCAGGCCGGCCTGGTGCACCTGGCCCTGGCGGTCGACGACGTGGATGCGGTGTACGCCGAGCTGGCCGCCAAGGGCGTCGAGTTCACCGGTGAGCCGCGCCCCGGCCGCGGCCAGACCAGAAGGCTCGTCTTTTGCAAGGACCCCGACGGCACTCTGATCGAGTTCGTCGAAAAGTAGCGCTCCCTTTGCGCCAGGCGGCCGGCAGGACACCCTGCAATCTACGTATCCCGCACTTGACAGACCCTCCCTCCCGTGGTATCCTATCGTCGACTTGAGAATTGGCCTACAGATTCTCGCCGCGAGGCCCGTTGGCCCGCGGCTTTTGTTCGTATCATCCCGGCTCTGCGTAGGCAGAGCGAATGAACAGTGAAGGAATGGAAGCAAAACTGAAGATTATCCCATTGGGTGGCCTGGGCGAGGTCGGCAAGAACATGCTGGCCCTGCAATATGGCGAGGCCATCCTGATCGTGGATGCCGGCAACATGTTCCCCGAGAACGATATGCTCGGCATCGATATGGTCATCCCTGACTTTGGCTATCTGCGCGACAAGGTGAGCCAGGTCGTGGGCATCATTATCACCCACGGCCATGAGGACCACGTGGGCGCCTTGCCCTATGTGCTGCGCGAGATCAACGCCCCCGTCTACGCTACGCCGCTGACCCGCGGGTTGATCGAGGCCAAGCTCGACCAGCATGTGCTCGAGAGCGAGCCGGCGATCCACACCGTGCATGCAGGCGACGAGGTGAAGCTGGGGCCGTTCACGGTCGAGTTCTTCGCCGTCAACCACTCCATCCCCGACAACGTGGGCCTGGCCATCCAGACGCCGCTGGGCGTGGTGGTGCACTCGGGTGATTTCAAGTTCGACTATTCGCCCGTGCACGGCCAGCCGGCGGATTTCGCGACGCTGGCGCGGTTGGGCTCGCGGGGGGTGCTGGCCTTGCTCTCCGACTCGACCAACGCCGAGTCGCCGGGGTTCACGCCCTCGGAGCGCAGCGTCGAGCCGGCGCTCGATGAGATCTTCCGGGCGGCGCCGGGGCGCGTGATCGTGGCAACCTTTGCCTCGCTCCTCTCGCGCATCCAGCAGGTGGTCGATTGCGCGGCGCGCTGGGACCGGCACATCGCCTTTGCCGGCCGCAGCATGGTGGAGAGCGTCGAGATCGCGAAGGGCTTGGGCTACCTGAACATCCCTGCGGGCGTGGAGATCGATCTGGCCGCGGTGGACCAACTGCCGCCGCACAAGGTGGCGGTGATGGCCACGGGCAGCCAGGGCGAGCCGCAGTCGGCGCTGGCGCGCATGGCCACCGGCCGCTACAAGATGCTCAAGATTCAGCCGGGCGACACGGTGGTGCATTCGGCGCAGATCATCCCCGGCAACGAGGAGCTCGCGCACCGCACCATCAACAAGCTACTGCAGCGGGGCGCCGAGGTCATCTATGGTGAGGTGGCGGCGGTGCACGTTTCGGGCCATGCCAGCCAGGAGGAGCAGAAGCTGCTGATCAGCCTGCTCAAGCCCAAGTACTTTGTGCCGATCCACGGCGAGCTGCGCATGCTGCATGCCCATGCGCGCACGGCGGCGCGCATCGGCATCCCGCCTGAGAACATCTTTACCGTCGAGAATGGCTATGTCATCGAGATCGATGGCCAAGGCGCGCGGGTCACCGAGCGTGTGCCCGGTGGCTACGTCTTTGTCGACGGGGCGTCGGTGGGCGAGGTAGGCCCGGCGGTCATGCGCGAGCGTGAGTCGCTGGGCAGCGACGGCGTGGTCGTTGTCGTGGCCCAGGTCGACGAGGAGGGCCGTGCCATCGGCCTGCCCGAGATTGCCTGCCGCGGCTTTGTGTTCGTGCGCGAGTCCGGCGAGCTGCTCGATGGCGCGCGCCAGAAGGCGCTCGATGTGCTCGGCCGCCAACAGAATGGCCAGGAGCGCGCGGCGTTGGAGAACAGCCTGAAGAAGGCCCTCGAGGCCTACTTCTACTCCGAGACCAAGCGCCACCCCAGCATCCTGACCATGGTGCTGCAGGCGCAGGCCAACAAGGCGCTGGGCTAGGTCGTCCTGGCAGGCCCGTAGACTAGCCCCCTTCGCCTTGCTCAGGGCAGGCTCTTGTGGGCGTCGCTGGCTGGGAACCGGGCGCCGGCGGAGGCTGTCAACGGATTGGTCCGGAGACCCTTCCACCAGCCGGCGGGCAGCTCCGCCTTCTCAGCACTCGATGCGCCAAGGGCACGAAAAGGGCACGAAGGAGACTTCTCCTTCGTGCCCTTTTTGATTCTCGTCCGGCCTGTGGGGCTTCGCCTGCAGGTGCGGACAGGCGGGCGCGCAGGTGGCTGCGCGCTGGCGTGGCAGTCCGCCGGTTACGCACGCACCGCCGGCACCTGGATCTCGGTGACGTACTGCGCCGGATCGTTGCTGTCGCCCGGCCCGCGGAGGTACTGCTCGCGCACCGGGCCGGCGATGCGGTAGCCGTTGGGCTCCAGCCAGGCCATGATGGCGTGGTAGGCCTCACCGATCCCCTCATACGGGCCCCGGTAGACGACGCAGGCCATCTCGCTGCCCGGCAGCTCGCGCGCCTGGGCTGGCACGCCCTGCGGCAAGCCTCCTTGGATGGGCACGGCCACCTCCACGTCCACGTTCTCGTCTTTGAACTCTGGATCATGGTAGATAGCGATGGGCGGCCCGGCGAACTCGGCCCTGCCCACCAGCGGCCCGAACAACTCCGCATAGAGCGTGCCGAGCGCGCCATAGTTGGGCAGCACCTTGCGGATAGCCGCCACCTTCTGCGCGGGGATCCTCTTCAAGACCACTTCGTACATCGGGAACGAGCCCTCCTTCTCGATTTGCCTCAGCCTGGCCTCCACGCGCGCGAGCTGCGCCTGCGCTTCCACGATGCGGCTCTGTGCCTCGGCCTGCTTGAGCCGGAGCATGCCGCGCATCTCCTCGGCCGACACGTCGGTGTGGAGGAGCCCCGCGATCTGCTCGAGCGAGAGGCCCAGGTCCTTCAGGGCGAGGATGCGATTGAGCCGCTGGAGCTGCTCGACTCTGTAGTAGCGGTAGCCCGTGAAGCGGTCCACGCGCGCAGGCTTGAGCAGGCCCAGCTCATCGTAGTGGCGCAGGGTCTTGATGGAAACCAGGGCGAGCCGTGAAAAGTCGCCGATTCTGATCATGTGGCCTCCTCCCGGGAGCGAGCCAACTGCGATCGCAGAACCAGTATACAGTCTCCAGTAGGGGGAGAGTCAAGGGGCAGATCCCCGAGTGCATGCAAGATGCGCCGGCCAACCCGCCAGACTCCCACCCTTGGCCAGAGCCGGCCAGCGACCCAGCGAGATGCCCGGCTGCCACCCAGGCGATTGTGCATTGCTACACCCGATAGAACTGCGCCCGCCCGGCGACCTCGGCCGCGAGGGCCAGGGCGAGGGCGGGGAGGAGCGAGCGCCCGGCCACGAGCGCCCACCCGGCCCACACTGTGCTCGGGATGAGCAGCCCGGCGTGGAGGGCGGCCAGGCCGGCGTGGGGGCGAGCGGAGGCGCGGATAGCGCCGTACCTGGCCGAGATCGGCCGGCGCAGCCGCCCCACGCCGAGTGCGATGTCGGCCGCAGCGGCAAGCGCGAGCAGCCAGAGGAGAGCGGGGCCGTGCTCCCGGGCGCCAGGGGCGAGCACGAGCGCGCCCAGGCTACCAAGCACGGCAGCGGTGGTCAGGAAGGAGAAGAGCACGGCCGGCGTATCCCACGCCGCCATCGTGCGCAGCATGTAGGCGCGGGCCATGCAGTAGATGAGGGCCAGGCCGGCCAGGGCGGTGAGGAGGGCGAGGCCGGCTGGGGTGTGGCGCGCGCCCCACAGCGTGGCGCCGGCCTGCACGGCCAGGCAGGCGGCAAAGAACAGGGCGGCCAGCACCTCGCGGCTCAGCCAGGAGGTGCGCAGGCCCCGGAGGGCGCGGTAGGCCCCTTGGGGCGCGCCCAGGTGCAGGAGCGAGGTGGCCATGCCCAGCAGCACCACGAGCGCCAGCGCCAGCAGGGCGCGCAGGTCGAGGAGCACAGGGGGTGCGCCGGCCACCAGTTGCAGGCCCGCCAGGATGGCATAGGCCCCCGCGGCGGCCTGCCCGGCCAGGGTAAAGACCACGAGCGGCCCTTCCCGCACCTCACACCTCCTCGCGGTTGGCGATGCTGCCCGGGCGCGGCGCATCCCGGTGCGGGCGGATGAGGAGCGCCGGCCGGGTGAGGGAGTCGTCGGGCAGGGGCACGAAGGCCTTGCCGGGCGGTTGGGGCGCTTCGCGAACCGCCCCAACCACGCCGGTTCGAGGGGCATGGCGGGCTTCGAGCTCGGCGCGCTCGCCATAGTCGAGGGCGCGCATGGGGCAGGCGGCCACGCAGGCAGGCGGGCGGCCGGAGTCGATCTCCTCCACGCAGAAGGTGCACTTGGTCATGCGCCCCGCGGCCGCGTCGTATTGCGGGGCATCGTAGGGGCAGGCCCAGGCACAGTAGCGGCAGCCGATGCACTTCTCCGGGTCGATGAGCACGATGCCATCGGGCCGCTTGCGGATCGCGCCCGCCGGGCAGACCTCCAGGCAGGCCGGCCGCTCGCAGTGGTTGCAGGCGAGCGAGAGGTGGTAGGCGAACACATCCTGCGCCCAGGCCGCGCCCTGCCGCCACCAGCCGCCGCCGGTGACCTCGTACACCCGCCGCCAGAGCAGGCCCACCGGCAGGCCGTTGCGGTCCTTACAGGCCACCTGGCAGGCCTTGCAGCCGGTGCAGGCCGTGGCGTCGAGGTAGAAGGCGAGCTGACGCGCTACCTCTCCCTCTCCCTCGGAGGGAGGGGCTTGCCCTGAGCGCAGGCGAAGGGGTGAGGGTGTAGCGCGGCATGAAGCGCCAAGTGGGGACGCAGGCGAGTTGGCTCTCGCGCGTTGGGGGGCTTGCGATGGCGCAGAATCCCCCCTCACCCCGGCCCTCTCCCCCTTGGGAGAGAGGGAGAGGGGGCAGGTGGTAGAGGAGGAATCCCCCCTCACCCCGGCCCTCTCCCCCACGGGGGAGAGGGAGAGGGGGCGCGGAGCCGGCTCGACCTGGACCATGATGGTGTGCTGCGTGTTGCCCAACGCGTAAGGCGTGGGGCGCTCGCTGGTGAGGACGTTGACGGCGCCGCGGCGGTCGACGCCGTGCACATCGGGCGTCCACCAGGCGCCCTGGGGGATGTCGACCACGCCGGGCAGGATGCGCAGCGTGAGCCGGCAGGGCAGCACCAGGGCGCCGCGGTCGTTGTAGACCCTCACCAGGTCGCCATCCCGGATGCCGCGCAGCGCTGCGTCCGCTGGGTTCATCAAGACGCGCTGCGGGAAGGCCTCCTCCAGCCAATCCACGTTGTCGTGCGTCGAGTGCACGCGGTGCAGGGTGTGGTGGCCGATGGCCTGCAGGGGGTAGCGCGCGGCCTCGGGGCCGAAGGGGCTCTCCCACTCCTGGGTGTACTTGGGCAGCGGCGGAACCTCCTCCGGCCGGCCCAGGCGATCGAGTTGGGGCGAAAAGATCTCGATCTTGCCGGTCTCGGTCTCCAGCGGGTGGGCGGCCGGGTCGGCGCGAAAATCGGCCAGGGCGACGGCGGGCTGCTCCACCGGCACGCGGTAGGCGCCGAGGTTGCTGGCCAGGAACTCGTCGAGGGTGGGGATATCCGGAAAGCGCGTGCGGCGCAGCTCGTCGAGCATCCAGGCCACCCAAGCGCGCTCGTCGCGCCCCTCAGTGAACGCCTCGCCGATGCCCAGGCGCGCCGCCAGCTCGGCGCAGATGCGATAGTCGCTCTTCGCCTCGCCGGGCGGCTCCACCAGCTTGGGCAGGAGCAGCACGTCCTTGCTGTACTTCCAGCCGTCCTGCAGGCCCCAGGTCTCGAACTGGGTGCAGGCGGGCAGGACGATATCGGCAAAGCGGGCGGTGGGCGTGACAAAGTTATCCTGCACAGCGATGAACTCCACCAGCCCCTCGTCGCGCAGGATGGCGGCGGTGCGGTGGACATTCGCGTGCTGGTTGAGGAAATCCGACGCCACGGCGTAGATGAGCTTGATGTTGCTCTCCAGCCGCGCGGCGCCCACGAGGCCATCCTCCGGCCCCAGCTCGGTGCCGCGCAGCACCGCCTCGGTCCACAGGAACACGGGGATGCGCGCCGGCACCGGGTTCTCGCCCACCGGGAAAAAGTCGCCCTGGCGCCCGCCATCGGGCGGGAAGGCGATGCCGCCGGCCCAGCCGCCGGCGATGCCCACGTTGCCGGTGATGGCCGCCAGCACGCAGCCGGCGCGCACCACCTGCTCGCCGTAGGCACGGCGCTGCATGCCGTAGCCCTGGTAGAGCACGCCTGGCTTCCGGGTGGCGTACTCACGGGCGATGCGGGCGATCGTCGCCGCGGGGACGGCGGTGATGGCCTCGGCCCACTCGGGGGTCTTGGGGACGCCGTCGGAGCGGCCCAGGATATAGTCGCTGTAGCTCTCGGCGCCCTCCATGCCGGGCGGCATCTGGCTGGCATCGAACCCCACGCAGTGCGTGCGCACGAACGCGAGGTCGACCAACCCCTCCTCGATCATCACATAGGCCATGGCGCTCATCATGGCTGCGTCGGTTCCGGGGCGGATGGGGACCCACTCGTCGGCCAGCGCCGCGGCGCTGGGGGTCAGGCGCGGGTCGATGCAGATGATGCGCGCGCCCCGCTCGCGTGCCAGGCGGAGGAGGTAGTCGGAGTTGGTCTCATCGCGCATCTCGGCCGGGTTCCAGCCCCACATGAGGATGGTGCGGGCGTTCAACCAATCCTGCCGCTCGTTGCCGGTGCGCTGCGTGCCATAGACGGTGGGCGTGGCGGCCTGGGTGGCGGCCCAGGAGTAGTTGTTGTAGTAGCCCAGGCAGCCGCCTAAGAGGTTGAGCAGGCGCCGCGCGGCCCGCGCGCCGTTGAGCTGGCTGTCGCTGCCGGTGCCGTAGGGGATGAAGAGGGCGCCGTTGCCATACGCAGCGCGCACCCGCTCCAATTCGCGGGCCAGGGTGTCGAGCGCCTCATCCCACGGGATGCGCACAAAGCGGCCCTCGCCGCGAGGCCCCACCCGTTTGAGGGGGTAGAGCAGCCGGTCGGGATGGTACTGGCGGCGCAGGTACGAGCGGCCGCGCACACAGGCGCGCAACTGCGGCGCGGCCAACGTGTCGGGCGCGTCGTCGGCGTCGAGGCGCGTGATGGCGCCATCGCGCACGTGGGCGATCAGGAGGCAGCGCCCACCGCAGTTGTGCGCCGGGCAGCCCACGCGCACCCGGCGCTCGGGGCCCGGCGTTGGGGCCGGGGCGGGCGCCTTGCCCAGGAGGTGTTGCGCAATCCAGCCGGAAAGGTAAGAGGGGTTGGCCATGGGCATAGTATAGGCATTGGGCCGCGGGGCGCAATAGGACATACCCGCATCAGGTGGCGGCCCCGTCTTCGTTCACTCCTCGTCCTCTGTGTGATCTTGGCTCAACACCGACGGGATGTGCCCGCGCGCCGCACGGTAGGAGAAGATGATGAGGTAGGCGAGGCCCGCCGCGGCGAGGGCCAGGGCGAACCAGTCGCCGGCATCGAGGATCTCATACGTGCGGTAGGGGCGCTGCCAGGCGAACACGCTTTCGCGCGTGCCCAGTGCGATGAGGACAATCTCGGCCACGATCCAGAGAGCGGCGCCGATGACGACCCAGCCGAACAGGTGCACCAGCCAGATGGTGGCCAGGGCGAAGCAGACCATGAGCAGGGGCACGAATGGGTCCAGCTCGAAGGGGTAGGGCAGGAGGAACACGGGCAAGGAGGCCAGCACCACGAGCGCGCTGCGCCCCAGGAAGCGCGGCAGGGGGCTGCGGATGGGGGTGGCCGGTGTGACGACGTGCCGGCGCACATAGGCGGCCACCTGGTCATAGTTGCCGGGCGTGCAGGCCAGGAAGGCGACGGTGCGCCAGCGGTTGCGCAGGGTGATGCCGTGCCAGCGCGGTTGGTAGGTGGCGCTGGCGATGCTGCGCCAACTGAAGGCCTCGCGCTCTCGTGCCATGCCGATCATGCCGGCGCCGGCCGTGCCCGGGCTGCGGCCCAGCAGGCCGAGCGCCACGGCCAGCCGGTTGGTGGCCTTGGCGCGGCGGTCGACCGTCGCGAAAGAGACGCCTTCCTCGCTGACCGCAAAACGGGCGCGGATGCGGTTGCCGAAGAAGAGCACCACGACCACGAGCGTGAGCAGAGCCACAACGCCGATGGCCCCCACGGAAATCAGCAAGGCCATAGGGATGCTCTCCCATTCGCCTTCGATGGCAAACATGAAGGAGAGCAGAGCGAACATGATCAGCCCCGAGAGCGCCAGGGCGGTGACCAGTTGGCGCAGGACCAGTGGGTTGGTCAGCAGGGCCACGTCGGCCTCCCACGACAGGCCGCCCGGTGCGCTCACCTCAGCCGTGCCGTCGCTGCCGCACTGCTCGCAGAACCGTTGCCCGGCCGCCAGTGTCGCGCCGCATTGCGGGCACACGCGTTCTCTCGGCTCGTCCATGCACTCTCTCCTTTCCGGTCGCTGCACAGTGGGCCTCCAGCTCGGGCAACACCATCTCGACCCCGCTGCACTGAGCCGGCAGGCAGGGCACCGCCTGGCGCAAGGCCTGCCAGGGGGCGCAGCCCGGTGTGGCGAAAACCTGCGAGGTGCGGCCCCCGCAGCACGATGGGCTCAGGCATCTCCGCCCGCCTCCGCCTGCCAGATGGTGAGACAGGGGTGCACCAGGGCCACGCGCACGCCGATGGGCGGCACGAAACCGTCGAATCCCCGTTGCACTTTGTAGATGCCGAAGCAGTCGACGCCGCCAGTGGGGCAGGCGCCCTGACGATAGTCGCGCACGGCGAAGCAGGCCAGGCCGCAGCCCTGGGTATCAAAGACGGCGGCCAGGTCGGCCTCAACGGGGCCACGCCAGTTCTCGAGGGCGGTGTCGAGCACCTCCTGCAGCAGCCGGGCCAGCTCTGGGCCGATGGGCAGGCCGCCGGTGTCGACGATCAGCGTCAGGTCCACATCCGAGTCGGGGCGCGCGCCTCCGGCCGGCCCCCGCGAGCCGCAGAGGACGACGCGCGTCACGGCCGGGTGCAGGGTGAGGTTGGCCGAGGCGAGCAGGGCGTGGGCCTCGGGAAGCGTATCACGCAGTATCGGGCTGAAGGCGAGAGGGTGGACCAAGGGACTCCTTCC
>Ga0078972_1007995_pt1 | contig 22744 bp, 17 predicted proteins | sample YelNatPaOPGAMG01_FD_67568 | JGI IMG/M metagenome (GOLD analysis project Ga0078972, IMG submission 67568) | Hot spring thermophilic microbial communities from Obsidian Pool, Yellowstone National Park, USA - OP-RAMG-01 (SPADES assembly) (version 2) | ecosystem: Environmental > Aquatic > Thermal...
CCCATTGCACATGCTGGAGCAGGTGGTGGTCAACGCCGAGGTGCGGTTGTCCAGTTCACTGCTGGCGCAACTGGCTCACCGGGGGGTGATCACGGTGTTGCTGGCGTCCAGAAGTGAGGCGGCGGCCTTCGTGACGGGGCAAAATGGGCGGACTGGACGCCGGCGGCTGGCGCAGTACCGCTCGGCCTGCGACGAGCCTACGCGAAGGAGATGGGCAAGCCGCACGGTGGAAGCGAAGGTAAGAAGCGAGATGCGGCTTCTGGAATTCGCCGCCGACGAGAGGCTCACGGCGAGGGCGCAAGCGAGGGCGGCCTTGGGCACGCTCGGGCAGATTCTGGAACAGCTCCGAGGAGGCAGCGAGCTGAGCATGGACCAAATCCGCGGGCTGGAGGGCGCCGCGGCGGCGGCCTACTTTCAATGCCTGACGGAGTTATTTCCGTCTTCGCTGGGATTCCAAGACAGGAACCGCCGGCCGCCGCGCGACCCGGTGAACGCGGCCCTATCGCTGGGCTACACGGTGTTGTTCGGGCGAGCGATGCGGGCCGTGCAGGAACACAGCCTGGACCCGTACGTCGGCTTTCTGCACGATCCGGCTCACGGCCGGCCCTCGCTGGCTTGCGATCTGATGGAGCCGTTGCGGGCTCGCGTCGACCGGCTGGTGTGGGAGCTATTCCGGCAGCGGGTTCTGCGCAAGGAAGATTTTGTCTCCGACCAGGGACGGTGTTTGATGGGCAAGACGGCCAGGCGGGATTTCTACGACCGGCTTGAGCCAGTGATGGAAGGCGCCGGAAGAACGCTGCGCCGCGCGGTGCGCACGCTTGTGCGGTCGATTGAGGACGAGGCAGGCGAAGCCGGGATGGAGGATGACGAGGAGTAAAGGAGTAAGGAGTTTGGCCAATGTCAGCAACCGAGGAGTGGGGCAATCAAGAACCGAGCGCGGGCCGGCAGCCGCGCGCCACAGGAGGCCAACCGGTGACAGACAGCAAATACCGGCTGCGCAAGATACTGTACCTATCGGGCAAGGATGAGATTGAGGTCCGGGCCGATGGCCCTTCGCTGACCGTGCGGGCGCCGCAACAGGCCGAGCGGCGGTTTCCGCTGGCGCGGCTGGAGGGGATGGCCGTGGAGGGAACTCCCGAGATTCCGTTTGAGGTGATCCGGCTATGCGCGGCGCAGGGGATCCCCGTGGCGATCCTGAGCCGCTCGGGCGCGCCGTTTGGGGTCCTGATCCCGTGGCGAGGGAAGGCGAGCCGGCGACTTGCGGGAGTGCGGTGGACGGAGCGGCACTGCTGGATGCACTGGATGCGGCTGGCGCAGGAGGCGAGGCGAGAGGCGTTGGAGGAGGCGGGTCTGCCGCGCCTGCCGGAAAAAGTTTCGGAGAGCCTGGAGCGGCTGCTGGCGCATTGGAGTCAAGGGCGGGCGGAGGAGGCGCGGCCAATCTACAACCGGCTCCGGGCGATGCTGTCCGCGGCCGTGAACCGGGAGCTGTGCCGTCTGGGGGTGCGCGGAGACGAGAGGGCCTGCGGACCCTGGACCGCGCAGCGGCTGATCACCGACGTGGAGTCTTGGAAGCTGTGCCGGCCTGCCGGGCAGGCGACGGGGGCCGGATTGGAGGAGGCGGCGCGGATCTGGAATGAGATCCGCGACGAGGTTGAGGAGCGGTGCCGGAAGTGGGCGGCCCACTGGACGTGTGAGGATGCGGGGTGAGAGATGTCCTTCGGGGAGGCGCGGGGCTGGCTTGTGTGCTATGACGTAGCGGATCCGCGGAGGCTGGGGCGGGTGCACCGGTTCTGGAAACGGGAAGCGATCGCCGTTCAATACTCCGTGTTTCTGGCGGTGGGACGTAGAGCTGCCATCGAACGCGCGGTGGCGGCCTCGCTGCGCTACATCAAGACGACAGAAGATGACGTTCGGGTCTACCCGCTACCGGAGAGAGGCTTCGCGACAGGCGTGGGAGCTGCGCTGCACTACAGCGCCACACGAATTTACGGCCAGGGACTGGGGCTGCTGCGGACGCTGAGCGAGGAGGGTTTCCGGGAACCAACCCTGCGGGAACCCGAGAAAGCGGAGCCGAGGAAGAACAAGGCTGACGGCGGCAGCCGCACGATCTGAGAACTACCGTACTTGGGGTATTGTCTCGGCCTTGGCAATGTGATATCAGAGAAAGAACGTTATCCATGAAAGATTTGGAACTCATGGACGTCGTAGAGCCGTTCCTGCCGGTCGCGCGCTATCGGTTTGTATTCCGGGCGGAAAAGCCGCTTCCCAGGGATGGGTATCTTGGATCCGCCTGGCGGGGGGTGTTTGGGCGCGCGCTGCGGCAGTTGGTGTGCATTGCCAGGGACAAAGAGTGCTCCGAGTGCATGCTGTACCGGAGCTGCGTGTATCCCTATGTGTTCGAGACCCCGGTGGATGAGTCGGAGGCAGTTTTGGGACGGACCCAATACGCGCCGCATCCATTCGTGCTCGATGCCGAGCTGCGGCCGGTGGTTATTGATCCCCGGGTGGAACGGATCGGGATGACGTTGTTCGGACGGGCGAACCAGTACCTTGCGTACCTCGTGCAGGCGATGAAGAACGCAGGCGCGCAAGGCTTGCGGAGTCAGGGGCAACCGCTGGAGCTGGTAGACCTGGAACAGGAACACGGGGAGCGGCGCGACTGGAAGCGGATTTATCAGCCTCCGGGGAAGATCCAACCCATGCCGGCGGCCGCGCTCGTCTGGCCTCCGGCGCCGCCGCGCGTGCGGATATCGTTGTTGACTCCGCTGCGCTTAAGACGGCGGGAAGATTTGGTCACGCCAGAGGCGTTCCACTTTGCCGACTTGTTTAGCAACCTTCTGCGGCGCGTCTCCCTGCTGATGTCCTATCACGCCGGGCGGCGTCTCGAGGTGGATTTCGCAGGCTTGGTCGCCGCCAGCCGCGAGGTCCGGTGGAGCGATGGGGAACTTGGCTGGAAAGAATGGACCCGCTATTCGGGACGGCAGAAGACCAAGATGCAGATGGGCGGAATGGTGGGCTGGGTGGAGTACGAAGCTGCCCGCTGGCCTCAGTTCTGGCCCTATCTCTGGGTCGGACAGTGGACCCATGCCGGCAAAGGCACGAGCATGGGGCTGGGCCGGTACGAACTGGAGGTTCTCCCGTGACGGCAATATTGCGAACCTGCGTAAGAAGCGGCAAGCAGGGTTATAGTTGCAACTGAGGGAAGACGGTCCGTGAACCAGCAGGAAGTGAATCCAAGACCGGCGATGGGCGCAGCAGCCGCCGCATCCATCCACACCTTGATTACTTTTCTGGGCAAAGGCAGAGACAACCCATCCACCGGCTACCGTCAGGCGACCTATGAGTTCCCCGACGGGCGGCGGACGACGGCCTTCTTCGGCCTGTCGCTGATGGAGTACCTACAGCCGGACCGGCTGGTGATTCTGGGAACTTCCGGGAGCCAGTGGGACCTGCTGGTTGAGCATGTCATTGGCGGCGAGGAAGAGGCCGCACGGCGGGAGCTGGTGGAGGCCGTCCTACACGCCAGTGTGACGCAGGAGCTGCTGGAACGGGTTACCTCTTTGATGACCAAGACCCTAGGCCGGCCGGTGACCCTTAGGTTGATCCCGTATGGCAAGGATTTGGAGGAGCAGAAGGCGATCCTGGCGACGATCGCGGCCGTAGTGGACAAAGGGGCCGTGAGTTTTGATCTGACACACGGGTTCCGGCATCTGGGGATGGTCGGTTTTCTTTCGGCCTTCATGCTGGAGCGCATTCGCCGGCTGGAAGTGCGCAGCTTGTGGTACGGGGCGCTCGATATGACCAGCAACGGCCTTACCCCGGTGCTGCGGCTGGACGGACTGAGGGCCATCCGCCGCTGGATCGAAGCGCTCGACGGTTTTGAGGCGACAGGCGATTACGGAGTGTTTTCGGAGCTTCTGGTGTCAGACGGCGTGCCTGTCGAAACGGCGCGCCGGCTGCAAGCGGCGGCGTTCCACGAGCGCACCTTCAACTTGCCGGCGGCGGTCCGCAAGCTGCGCAAGTTCCTGCCTGTACTGTCTCAACCCTTGAAGGGCGCATCCGGGCTATTTCAGGAGCAGTTGCGCAAGAGACTGGCCTGGGTGGAAGAGCAAAGGCTGGATGAATGCCAGCGGCGCTTGGCCTATCAGTACCTGCGGCGCGGGGATTTTGTCCGAGCGGCGATCTTCGGGTGGGAGGCCCTGGTCACACGCGAATGCTTCGAGCGCGGCTTGAACCCTGAGGATTTCCGGGACGCCCGCCGCGAGGCAATTGAACAGTTAGAAGCCGAGATACAGGAAGAAGTACATCCCGAATGGAAACGGCGCGCTTACTGGAAACTCAAGCGGTTGCGCAACAACCTTGCCCACGGCTGGACGCCGCTCAACGGGAGTCAACAACGGTTATTGGAAGACCCAGCGCTTTTGACAATGGAGTTGGAAGCCTGTTTCAAGCGCCTGCTGGGTTGAAGCGTGGGACCGAGGATGGCGGCTGAGGTTCGAATGTCGAGGTTAGGGCGATGGCGATCCTGAGTTATAAAGTTCGTTTCTTAACCCCAGGATTCTTGGGAGACGCAAAACAAGACGGCCGGTGGCGCACGCCGCCGTTTAAGGCGCTGCTGCGGCAATGGTGGCGGGTCGTTTGGGCCGCGGATCACGGCTTTTCCGGCAGTGTGGAGGCGATGCGCTACGAGGAGGGCCGTTTGTTTGGAAATGCCTGGCTGAAGAGCGGCGAGGGGGCGAATGCCAAGACCTGTTTCAACAAGAGCCTGGTTCGCCTGCGCTTGGACCGGTGGGATGAGGGGAGGGAGACCAAGGCTAGTTGGGGTAAAAAGGAATTGAACCCTGCGGAAAAAATACTCCATCCAGAGCGCGGCCAACAGATTGGCCCAATGCTTTATCTGGGATATGGCCCGCTGACCACCGAGAAAACGACCGTGCCAGGACAAAGCTACTCAGTGTACCCCACCCTTTTAAAAGGCAATGCCGCCATTCAAGCCGGGGAATGCGCTGAACTTTCCCTGGCCGTTTTGGAAGACCACCCGAACCCGGAACTTGCCGAGGTTCTGAAAACGAACCGGCCTCGCTTGCAACGCGCCCTCTGGTTGATGGACCGCTACGGGACGGTGGGCGGACGCAGCCGTAACGGCTGGGGATCGTTCGTGTTGGAGCCTGTCGGAGCCAATTCAAAGCTCGTAGGGGCGACTCCGCTTCTGGATTGGAAAAGCGCCCTGGAGCAGGACTGGCCCCGCGCCGTCGGGACAGACGACAAAGGCCCCCTGATTTGGCAGACCGTGGGGAGTTATGAAGATTGGAAAAGGCTAATGCGGGACTTGGCCGTTGTTAAGCTCGGGTTGCGAACCCAGTTTGTTTTCACTCCGGGCAGTAAGGGCAAACTTGAAGACAGGCACTGGCTGTCGTACCCCGTCACCAATCACAAAGTCGATGCGTGGGGCGACAAGCTTCGGCTCCCGAACAGCCTGCGGTTCAAGGTCAGGCCAGCGCCGGGAGATTCGAAGAAGCTGGTTGGGGTCATCTTCCACGTTCCTTGCCAGCCGCCGCCAAGATTTGGCCCCAACGAAGGGGACCTCAAGCGCGTGTGGCGCCGGGTGCACGAATTGTTGGATGAGCTGTGTCGCGACGCAAAGGGCGGTGGCCGCCAGTACCTGTGCATTAGAGATGCCGCACGGCGGGTCAAGCTCAAGCCGATGTTGGACAGCGTTCAGCTGGTCCGGGTTAAGGAGTGAGCGCGTATGAATTCGGAAAAGTTCTGGCAAACCAAGTTGGCGGCGCGGCTGCACGACCCGGCGGAGAAAGCGCTGATCCTGCTCCGGGATCCTGAGGGACATGAAAACGGCACATCCCGCGCTTTGAGCCGGCTGCTGGGTCTGATTGAGCTTCCCACAGAGAAGATCGATCCGGACAATGCACAAGTCCTGTCGGCGGTCTTATTCAAAGAGGGTCTTCCCACGGCGGTTTACGAGCTGGTGCGGCGCGCCGACTGGTGGGCGGCAGGCGCCGATCGTCCGCAGTGGCCCATGACCGTAGTCACGAGCAGCACAGCGTCAGGGGCCGTGAAGACTTACGCGACGGATTCTTGGGCGCAGGTTCGCTGGGCCCAAAGTCCAGTGCTCATCCACCCGCTTTCCGGCGGGCAAATCGAATTGAAAGGGGGCCTGTCGGAGACCGATATCCAAGACATAAAGCAGCGGAGCTTCAACTATTTTGGCGACTTGATTAAGAAGGTTGGTGGCGGCTCGCCGGCGGGATCCGATCTGCGCAAGATTTTGCTGGCGTTGTGGCGGTTCGGTCCCGAGTTGAAGGAGGATGCGGACTCGGGCAAGTTAGGAGAACTCTGGAAGCTGCTGCCCGCGGAAACCCGGGTTCCCGACCACAGCATTTGGGACCACCTGGATCTGACCTCGGCCTTTGCGGGGGCGTTCGCGGCCGATCCAAACGGAGAAGCCGCCCTACTGGCGATGAGCATCGGCCCTGTCCAGAGCTTCATCGCTGCGGCGCGCAAGACGGAGGATCTTTGGGCCGGTTCGCACCTGCTTTCCCGTTTGGCTTGGGAGACGATGCGGCCTGTCTGTGAGGAGCTGGGTCCGGATGCCATACTGTTCCCGCGGCTGCGCGGGATCCCACAGGTCGATCTGTGGCTGATGGAGATGGGGCTGCCGGCAGAACTATTTTTAGATGAAACATGGTACAAGAAGCCGCCTGATGACAACCCGTTGTTCGCGGCGGCGCTGCCGAACCGGTTTGTGGCGGTGGTTCCGGCCAGCCGGGTGGAGGAGCTGGCGCAACATTGCAAGGATCACGTCCGGAACTGGCTGTTGGAGCGGGGTTACGAAACGGCCGACCGCTTGTTGGAAGAGGCCGGGTTCGAGCGCCAAGGCGAGCCGCGCGACAAACCACCTTATAGCCAAATTAGAGAACAGTTGTCCGGCTTCCCGGAGGTGCACTGGGCGGCGGCGTCCTTTGCGCTGGCGCCGCCCCAGAACGTTGCGAAACAGACGGACCTGGACGTGAGCCGTTTGCAGGAGGCGATGGCGCCGTTTTTCGGGGTCGCGCCGAGCGAGCCGGCAGGCTTTCTGACCAGTGACGCATGGAAGCTGCTTTCGAAAGAAGTCAGCCTGCCCGGAGGAATCCGGTTCTGGTCCCCAAATCCCGGGCTGCTTTATCCTGCCATCTACGATCTGACCGAGCGGGTGCTGGCAGCGGCCAAATCCGTTCGTCCCTTCGAGCAGAGCGTGCAGGAAGGTTGGCGCTGCACGCTTACCGGCGAGACCGAATGGTTGACCAACGACTTGGCGCACCTGAACGTCCCGAAAGGCAGCAGGAAGAGCCGGCGCGACAAGGGCTTCCGTGAAGGAGAACACGTGGAGACCCTTTGGACCAAAATCGCAGGCGTGAGACCGGCCTGGGCCAAAGAAGGCGAGCATCTGGGCGCCTTGCCGGCGATAAAACGTCTGTGGCCGACGCTGTTTTCCAAGGAAGTCCGCGAGTACACTGGCAAGGGCGCCGAGCGCTTTGTGGTCTCCACGCATACGATGGCGCTGGCGCACCAACTGGAGCGGCTGACCAAAGACAAACAGATCCACTTAAAGCTCCAGGAGGCGATGAAACAGGCCAAAGTGGAAGGGGCCGCGCTGCCGCGCAAGCTGATCCGCCAGACCGACGATGAGTCGGTGAGGGAATACCTTAAGGCGATCCCCGCGTACCTGGACGCCATGCGGGAGTCGGAGGAAGAGCAGGCTTATGCGGAGGCCGTGAAACTGGTTCGGGAGGCCTTAGCGAGCAAGGAGAGTGGGGCTGCCGCGGCCAGGCTGGAAACTTACTACGCGCTCTTGATGATGGACGGCGACCACATGGGCGCGATTCTTTCGGGCGAGGAACGCACGGCGATCAGCTTCCTCCAGAGTTTTCACCCAATGGTGCGGAGGGGATTTGAGCAGCTGAGTGCAAGTGCTCCGCAGTTGGAAAAGTACGGCAACCAGAAGCGCCCGGTTTCGCCCAACCGGCATCTGGCGATTTCGGCGGCGCTGAACGACTTTTCGCAGATCGTCGTCCCCCACATCGTGCAGGAGGAGCATTTGGGCCGGCTGATCTACGCGGGCGGAGATGACGTGCTGGCCATGCTTCCGGTTGCGGACGTTCTGTCGGCCATGGGGCGGCTGCGCCTGGCTTACAGCGGCGGATCAAGGGAGGAAGACACGATCGATTGGACCACCCTCCGGCGGGGCGGCGAGTTAGTCTGCAAAAACGGCTTCGCTTACCTGGACAGGCGTCTGATGCGCATGATGGGCCCGGCGGCGACGGCCTCCTGCGGCGTGGTGATCGCCCATCACCAAACCCCGCTGGCGGCCGTACTGCGCGAGCTGCGGGAATCGGAGCGCAGAGCCAAGTCCTACGCCCGGGACGACGGCCATGGAAAGACTATCAACCGCAACGCCTTCCACATCACCGTGCTCAAGCGCTCCGGCGGGACGCTGCACCTTTCGGCTGAGTGGGGAGAGCCGCTGGAGTTGCTGTCGCATCTCCGGGACTTCCTGGCCAGAGAGGAGGTTTCGCGGCGAGCGGTTTACAACACGCTGGGGTGGCTCACCGACCTTCCCGAGCCGGGCAACGACGGTCAGATGCTGGAGTCGCTGCTGGCTTATCAGTTGGCGCGTCAGGCGAAAGGTGAGGCCAAGGCGCAGGCGCCTGTATTGGCCCGGCGTCTGACGGCCTTGACCATAAAACAACCTTCGAAACCAGGGCCGGGCAATCCCACGCCCCGCCTCCACTGGCTGCGGAATTTCCTCACGGTGGCCGAGTTTCTGGCCCGCGAGGTGCGGACGGGAGGGGAGGAATGAAAGACGTAGCGTACAGGTTTTTAGAACCGTTAGATGTGCTGTTCCTCCGCGGCAACAAACTGTTTGGCGATCCGGGAAGCTTTGGAGAAAGCCTGGTTCCTCCGTGGCCGTCTGTCGCTGCGGGGGCTCTGCGTTCGCGAATCTTGACGGACGACAAGGTGGACCTGGCTGTCTTTGCCCGCGGCGGCGTCTTTCATCCCACGCTGGGCACCCCCGACAACCCTGGCAGCTTTGTTCTCCGCGCGTTTCATTTGGCAAGGAGGTTCGCGGACGGAAAGGTGGAAATGCTGACGGCTCCGCCTGCCGACCTCATGATCAGCCAGAGCGAGGGACAGCGGCTGGAGGTCAGACGACTGTCCCCGCACGAGTTCGGCGAGCTGAGGGCAATGTTGAAGAGTTCTTACCTGCTGCCGCAGTTGCCCGTCCTGGCTGAACGCAAACGGACTAAGCCCGCCGGCGGTTACTGGTTAACGGAACCGGGTTGGCGGAAGTATCTGGCTGGAGATACGCCTTCAGCAGACGAACTGGTTTCTTCCGGCGCGTTGTGGCAGTTGGACGCGCGCGTCGGCGTTGGCTTGAATCCCGCGACGCGAAGCGCCGCCGAGGGACGGCTCTTCACGAATCAAGCCGTCGCAATGGTCAAGCGCGGCTTGGGCGCCGGCAAGAGCGATGCTGACTTCGACGCCGGCTTCTTGGTGGCGGTCGCGGGAGCCGAGGTCCCAACCTCAGGAATGCTCCGGTTTGGAGGCGACGGACGGGCGGCGGCAGTGCATCCAGCACCCGGCTATCAAGCGCCCGAACCGGACTACGCCGCGATCTCGGCGCACGGTCGGTGCCGCATGATTCTCGCCTCGCCTGGAATCTTTCCAGGCGGCTGGCTGCTCCCTGGGACTCAGCAGAACGGGGAACAATCGTTCCGCTTCGAGCTTCACGGAGTGCGCGCCCGGCTCGTGGCGGCCGCCGTCGCTCGCGCCGAGACGATCTCCGGGTGGGATTTGGCGCGGGCGTTGCCCAAGAAGGCGCAGCGGGTCGCGCCGGCGGGAAGTGTTTACTGGCTTAGTGAATTAGAGGCTCAGCCGGCGGATCTCCAGCGCCTGGTGGAGAGAGGCCTCTGGCAGGAGCCATGTGAAGACCCGATCCGCCGGGCGGAGGGTTTTAACCGGATCTGGCTGGCTCAGTGGTGAGAGTTTCAAAGGAGACGAAGAATGTTTCAGAAGCATGCCGCGTTGTTCTTATACGCTGTAAGTCCTGTCCACATGGGCTCCGGACAGGCAATCGGCGTCATCGACAACCCTATCCAACGGGAACGCCATACCCGGCATCCCTGCTTTGCCGGCTCGGGCATTAAGGGGGCGGTACGGCACGGTTTCAAGGCTTTAGGTGGAGACGAAGCTCTGTTGACGGATCTGTTCGGCCCGGATTCCGATTCAGGCCAACTCCATGCGGGCGCGGTCAGCTTCGGCGACGCCCAACTGGTCGTGTTGCCTGTACGGAGCCTCAGAGGCGGCTTCGTGTACGCGACCTGCCCTCAGGCCCTCTCGCGCACTCAACGCCTGCTGGAGCTTATTGGTGCTAAACCGGAATGGTCGTCGCTGCCACCGGTCGGCGACGACCAGTGTTTGGTCTCCAACAAGGCATTGTGCTCGCAAGACAAGCTGTACCTGGAGGCCTTCGAATACACGGCTCAGGTCGTGGCGGACGTCGGTACCATCGCCAAGGACTTGGCTGAAAAGGCGCTGCCCTCCAACGGCGCCCATGAGTACTTCCGGAAAAAGTTGGCCAGCGATTTGGTGGTTCTCTCCGACACGCGGTTCTCCTACTTCGCGGAAAACGCCATGCTCGTCGAGCCGCATGTTCGCATCGACCCCGACACGGGCACGGCCGACGACGGCGGTTTGTTCTACACCGAAAACCTCCCGCCGGAGTCGATCCTGGCCGCGCCGCTGCTCGCCAGCCAGACGCGTGCGGGCAAGAATGGGCGGGAGCAGGACGCTGAATCGGTGCTGGCAAAGATCAAGCACGCCATCAACGGAAAGTTGTTGCAGATCGGGGGAGACGCCACCACAGGCCGGGGTCTGGTGGTGGCCAGTGTGGTGGAGGCGTAGTCATGGTGACTCTGGAACAACAACGCGCCAAAGACGCCTGGGACAAGTGCCAGCAATATAAGAAGGACCACGTCAATTTCGCCAAGGGACTCCCGGCGCTGATTATGAATTCGGGCTTGATGCAGGTGATGGCTTTTTGCCATGAAAAGGGGGATCACCAGGAGCAAGTCGCCACGGATCTGAGGAAATGGTTGAGAAAGCGTTTCCCAGCCCAGATCCAAAGCGAAGGGTTCGAGCCCTTCATGGAGTCCCTGCTCAAGGCGAGCCCGTCCGACTATCAGGCCATCAACGCGGAGGCTTTTGCGTGGTTGAAATGGTTGCGCCAAATGGCGGCCGCGCGCCCCAAGCAAGGAGGTTGAGATGCCCATCGCTGCGGTGCCTGCTTACCTGCCCAAGACCCAGTTCGAAAATGCATCGCCGGCCTTGCGATTCGGGTTGCTGCTGGAGATATGGTTATACAAGGACGATCCCAAAGAGAAGAGTGCAGAGCAAGAGAGCAAGGGCAGCCCGAGGTCGAAGGGTCGTGTACAGAATTCGAGCGCGCCCGCTGGGGATAAGTCGCCTCGATTGTGGGCGAAAGATAAGTCTGGGGTCGGCAAGGCTTTGAATGAGGCGGGCAAACTCAAGGGAGACGATGCCCTGCGCATGCGCGCTCTAGCCGGGCGGCAACGGGCGCTGGCCGGCTTGATTCCCGCGGCCCAAAAACTTTGCTTGGAGGCGATTGCGACTTCACCATTTACGACCGGCTTGGGCAATGAGCACCCATCGGAGAACGGATTCTCCTTTCTCATCCCTTACGGGTTGCCCTATCTGCCTGGAAGCGGCGTCAAAGGCGTGCTCCGTCAGGCGGCCCGGGAGCTGGCGACGGGACAGTGGGGCGACACGGGCGGCTGGTCGGAACAGAAGCGCTATCCCCTGAAGACCGGCGAGGGGGACCAACGCCAGGCGGTTCTTGATAGCCGGGACCAGCCTGTCATGCTTTCCATGCTCGATGTGCTGTTCGGCCGGGAAACGCCGGAGCACGAATCGGAGCATGTCCGCGGCGCTCTGAGCTTCTGGGATGTAGTGCCGGAAATCGCCGGAGATCGCCTGATGGTCGAGATCATGACGCCGCACCAAGGCCACTATTATCAAGAGAAGGAGAAAGATAGCGCAGGCAGCACTAATCCCCACGACTCAGGGCAACCAGAGCCAATCCACTTTCTAACCGTACCTCCCAAGTCCGTCTTCTTTTTCTGCGTGACATGCGACGAAGCTCATTTAAGCCGTCTCGCGCCCGACTTGGCCGAAGGTCAGAAATGGAAGAAGCCCATGGAAGCTGCGTTCCGGCATGCGTTCCAGTGGCTCGGCTTTGGCGCCAAAACCGCGGTCGGCTACGGTGCGATGCGCCCGAAAGATGGAGGTCCTGCACGAAGCACGATCACCACAACGCCCACGGCGGCGTCGGCCGGGGCCAAGGAAGCAGGAGCCGCTCCTACGGGCCGGTCTGCGCCTCCGGGCGCCATCCGGTGGGACAACGCCACCCTCGCGTACAATCCGGGCCAGCGTTCGGTAACCGCGCATTTCCAAGGGAAGCAGACCTCCCAATTGCAAGGCTCAGCTCTGGATTCCTTCCTCACGAAGTTGGGAGAGGCGCGCGCCTCCGAACTCAGGAGCAAGAAAAAACTCGAGAAGGTTTCCGTTTTGGTCGAGTCCTACGGGAACAAATTCACCTTGATCGGGTTGGCCAAGGATTAGGCAACGCGTGAGCCCGTTTGAGCTTACAAACCAATGGGGATCTGCTCTACCCCGCCCCAGAGGCCGCTTCCTCACGCCAAGCCGCCGCAATATTGCGAAACGTAAAAAAGCCGGGATTTTCGGGACATACTTGAGGGTGGAGGCGAGATCGTGAGAGAACCGCACGGGTACCCGAGACGGATCCTCCTGGTTGCGGCTGGCTTGACGCCGCAGGTAGTTACGGAAACCATTTATGCTCTAACTCAAGTCCGGCGCCCGGCCTGGTTCCCCACCGAAGTCCACCTGTTGACCACCAGCGAAGGGGCCGAGCGGGCGCGGCTTGGACTGCTCAACGCAGACCAGCGGTGGTTTCAGCGCCTGTTTGAGGAGTATGAGATGCCGCCTGCGGAATTCGGCCCCGATCACATTCAAGTCATCCGCAATCATGAGGGGCATCCTCTGCGCGATCTTCAGACTGAGGCGGATAACGCAGCCGCGGCGGACACCATTCTGGACTGCGTGCGGCGGCTCACCGCCGACGAGAACGCCTCGCTGCACGTGTCTCTGGCCGGTGGTCGGAAGACGATGGGCTACTATCTCGGCTACGCGCTCAGCCTGTTCGGAAGGCCGCAGGATCAACTTTCGCATGTGCTCGTCGATCCGCCCTTCGAGTCCCACCCCGGCTTCTTCTACCCGTCCCGGCAAAGCCGCGTGATCTACACTTCTCCGCCCGACAGCCGCCCGCTGGACACCGCCACAGCGCGCGTGCGGCTGGCCGAGATCCCCTTCGTGCGGCTGCGCTCCATCCTCCCGGCGTGGGCGCTCGAACAATCGGTCCCTTTTGAGAGAGCCGTGAACGCGGCGCAGCAAGGGGTCGGCGGCGTGCGGCTGGTCCTCAACCTCGAGGAGGGCTGGGCAGAGGCCGGCGGAACCCGGTTGTCTCTGGCCCCAATTCAGTTCGCCTTCCTGGCGTTGTTTGCTCGCCGCGCACGCGCGGGATTGCCCGGCGTAGAGTGCCCGAGCGAAGGCTGTGACCCCGCTCTGGGACAGGAGTTCCTCGAAGAATACCGAAAGGCCTTCGGCCGCCCGCCCCAGGGGGATCGCACAAAGAAAGTTCTAAAGCACGGCATGCCTCGGGACTTTTTCCTGCAACACAAGGCGCGTCTCCATCGCGCCCTCGAGAAAGCGCTGAACTGGCGCGCGGCGGCCTACCAGATCCGAAGCCACGGCAAGCGTCCGGCCACCACGTATCAGTTGGACCTGCGGCCGGACCAGATTGAATTCATCGAGAAAGACAAGGGCCTTCACTATGCCTGAACTGCCATCCATGAGGGAAACCGTTCTGGGAGTCTTTCTCCACGATATCGGCAAGTTCGCTCAACGTGCGGCTTGGCGGGAAGGCCGCTTCAGCCCGGCGACGGAGAACTTGATCCAAAACATCCTTCCTCAGGCTCCGGATGGACGTTTCACCCATTGGCACGCGCTCTACACCGCCGAGTTCTTTGAGTGGCTGGAGCAGGAATACATTTCCTTGCCCGGCGGGCTTAACCCGTCTCAGATCCGCAAAGTGGCCGTCCACCATCACAATCCGGGGGGATCAGACCCGCTGGAGTGGCTTTGCGCGGAGGCGGACCGGCTCTCGGCCGGAATGGAGCGCAAGCCGAAAGATGAAGAGTTCGAGATGGTCACCCGCGGGCAGGGCGACTATATCCGAACGGCTCTGCTCAGCCCGTTTGCCCGGGTCCATATATATAAGGATAGGCCGCCCACCCGCTCCGAAATCCCTTTGGCCCCGCTGCTGCCCGGCAAGGACGTGTTCCCCCGGGAAGTTGTTGAAACGAAAGAATATCCGGAGCGGTACCGTCAACTGTGGGCAAAGTTCCTGGATGAGTTTCGCAACATCGCCTCCGGCCCCAACGAGGAGCTATTTGAGGAAGCCCTGCTTTCTCTCTCCGGCCGTTACCAGCACGCCGTCCCATCCTCCACGAAGGACCAGCCCGATATCTCTTTGCACGATCACGCCCACGCCGCCGCGGCCGTCGCTGCTGCGCTATACCGCTGGCACGAGGAAGATGGCTCGCTCGACAATGCAGCCCGCATCCGGGACCGGCAAATTCCAAAGTTCCGCTTTCTGGCAGGAGACCTGTCTGGCATCCAATCCACCCTCTTTCAATTGGCGCATCAAGGCGTGCGGGGTGTGAACCGGATCCTCCGCGCGCGCAGCTTTTACATGACCTTGATCCTGGAGGCCGCGGCCATGGACGCGCGCTCGGCGTTCGGGCTTCCCGCATTTTCTCTTTTGCAGTGCGCGGGAGGACGATTCTTGATCCTCGTGCCCAACCTGAACTCAACGGAATCTACCGTGGATGCTCTGAGGCGCCGGATCGAGCCCTGGATCTACCGCCGCTGGAAAGGACAGCTCGCCCTGAATCTTGCCCTCTCGTCGCCCTTCAGTGCGGACCAGTTAATTCGTGGCCACTATCCCGGCTTGCTTCGCCTCCTTTCCGCCTGCGTCGAAAATGAAAAGCTTCGCCCGTTCCGAACCACCCTTCTTCACGGCGCCGTTCATTCATACGCCGACTATCAAGAAGGTTGGGTATGCCAGGCGTGCGGAGTGCGGCCCGGGTCGAATCGCGAATCTACAGATGCCGAGGAGCCGCTGTACCGTTGCGATCCATGCCACCAGGAGTACGAGCTCGGTCGCATACTTCCGGAAGCGGTCTGCATCCGTTGGGAAGGCGAACCCGGCGACCTGAGCCTTGAGTTCTGGCAGGACCTTGTTCTCCACGTGGATGTCGAACGTCCCCGGCGCCTGTCCGCGAGCCGCTCGGGTTGGGAACTTTGGCGACCGGAACAGAAGGACCGCCTGGTTCCCGAACTGCCTTTACGCTTCGTCGCCAACTATGTTCCCCGTATAACGGAGGCGGATCTGGCGAAAGCAGCTTACCGAAGCCTCAGCGAGCAGGCTGGCACCTGCCGGCCTGGAGATCTGAAACTCTTCGAACAAATCGCCACCGATGACATCGTCGAACACAACGGTGAGCTGCGCGGCGTGCGCCGCCTCGCTGTGCTCAAAGCAGACGTGGATAGCTTGGGGATGATTTTCCAGCGCGGGCTCGGGCCGGACATCAGCCTCAGCCGCACGGCCGCCTTGAGCCGGATGATGGACTTCTTTTTCAGCGCGTGCCTGCCTTGGCTGATCGCGCGTGAGTTTCCTTCCACTTATACGGTCTACGCGGGCGGAGACGACCTTTTGTTGATTGGACCTTGGCGGCAAACCCTTCATCTGGCGCTGCGCCTGCGGAGTGAATTCGGCCGCTGGGTGGGAAACAATCCGAACATCACGCTTTCGGCCGGCCTCGAGCTCATAAAAGACAACTCTCCACTCAATCGAGCCGCCGAGGCAGCCGAGATGCGCTTGGAAAGGTCCAAGGCTAGAAAGAACCGGGCGGGAAATAGCTTAAAAGACGGCGTCTGCGCCATCGACGCCGCGCCGCAGAGCTGGCAGGAATTCGAGGCCCAACTCGAACGAGCCGAACAATTGCGCTTGTACCTGGAACAAGGACGGGTCAGTCAAGCGCTCGTCTTCCGCCTGCTCGGGCTCGACGAGGAGCGGCTTGAAGTGGAGCTCGCCGCGGCCTCGCGCAGCAGCATCCCCTTCCCGACGGTTGACCTCCAGAAAGCCACTTGGCGCGCCCGTTGGGGCTATCAGCTCGTGCGGAACCTTCTGCTGGATAATGCCCCCCGGGACGAAAGAGCGAAACGTGAGGAAGTGGCGTCGTTCTTGAACGGGCTCCTGGGACTCACTGCGGATCTCAGAAGGACTCCCGAACCCGCGCCCCCGGCGCGTACGGCTGTTACGGTGGCGCTCTTTAGCTATCGAACTATGACGGAAGAAGAGAGGTGAAGTATGGGAACAAGCAATCGCAGCGGCGCTGTGCGGCCCCATGGGCAGCCCGCCGGCACGAAGGCACAGCCCGCCTCGCCCACGGCAGTTGAGTATTTTGATAACAACGGAAACCTTCGTGAGGAATTAGTTGACGCCGAGGCTGAAACAGAGGGGAAAAAACTCGCGGAAGCCAAACTAAGACATACCCAGCTCCGCAGATACTACGAAGACGTCTTGAACCTGCGGCGTCGTCTCGAACACGAGTGCGCAAACCAGCCGGGATCGAACGAGGAGGAAGTTTTTCGAAAGCTGCGGCCGGAGTTCAAAATGCTCCGCGCAAAGGCTTATTACGCTCACAAGCGGAGCTCCAAGATCTTTCCTGACGCGTTTAAAGACTTTATCGAACGCCACGTCCACTCCGTCCAAACAGCCGCCCAGTTTCGGGCCTTTTGCCAGCACTTCCAGGCCGTAGTGGCGTTCCACCGGGTTTATGCCAAGGACAGCGAATGACGGGAGGTATCAATTCACCCATGAACCGAGAATGTTCTATTGAGTTCGTTCGTCGGCACGAAATTCGAGCCATTTTGGAGACGGTTACGGGACTGCACATTGGCGCCGGGCGGGACACGGTCGAGATCGGCGGCGTCGACAGCCCCATCATCCGGCATCCGCACACCCAGCAGCCCTACATTCCGGGCTCCAGCCTGAAAGGGAAGCTAAGGTCCTTATTGGAATGGGCGCTGCACAAGGTTCAGCCCGATGGGAAGCCTTACGGAACAGGATGCAAGAATCCCCCTTCGGATGACATTATCCTCAGGACCTTCGGAGTGACCGCGGAGAATTGGGCTGGCGGCCCCACCCGCATTGTGGTTCGCGACGCGCACCTGGTGAAAGAGTGGGTGCAAGAGAAGATGAAGGCCGGCCTGCCGCTGACAGAGGACAAAACTGAGGTCGTCATCGACCGCATTCAGGGCAAGGCGCACAATATCGGTCCTCGCACGGTGGAGCGTGTTCCGGCCGGAGCCAGATTCGAGCTGGAGATCCTATTCCGCGAGTTCTCCGTCGACAACGATGGGGGCCGTCAGGACCGCGTCTGTCTCAACCGTCTCATCGAGGCGCTCAAGTTGCTCGAGCAGGATTGTCTGGGAGGATCCGGTTCTCGCGGCTACGGGAAAGTCCGGATAACGGATCTGCGCATCAACGAGGAAGACCGGCAGGCGCAGTTCGACGCCATGAAGCCGTTCCAACTGGAAGCGCCCAACGAGATCGTTCCGATCGGCAGCTAGGAGAAGCTCATGCCGTTCTACATGGTCCGCCTTTGGCTGGAGGGACCGATCGCAACCCCGATGATCTCTGGGACTCTTTTTGGCCATCTCTGCTGGGCCTACCGCTGGAGGTTCGGAGAGCAGCGCTTCGCGCAGTGGCTGGGAGAGATGGAAAGCCAGCCTTTGCTGATCTCCGATGCGATGCCCCGCGGCTATTTGCCCAAGCCGCTGCTGCGGGCCCAGCCGCGAGATCCCGAACCTCTCGAGGCAGCCTCGCTGAAAGCTTTGAAAAAACAACCCTGGCTGAGCCGTGATCAGTTCCTTAGAATCCGTGACCACTTGAATGAAGATTCTTTGCTCGCCGCTCTAACCGCGGACGAGCAAACCAGGGAACGCGAGCGCGCGGCTCGAAGGAGTGAGCCCTTTCCGGAGGCCATTGCCGGCATGGCCCGGATTCCACACAACACCATCAACCGCCTCACCAACCGTACTTTGCAACAAGGCGGCCTCTATTTCACCGACGAGGAGTGGCCTTCTCAGGCGGCCAAGGAACGGGAGGTGTACGTTCAGACGGTGCTCGATCCTCCCTTGCTCCGCGATCTTTTCACCCAGACCGGAAAAATGGGTTACGGCCGGGACGCCAGCGCCGGCCGAGGCCAGTTCAGCGTTCTGGACATCGAGTCCGCGCCAGACGGCCTTTTCGACGCGCCGGGCAGCCGCCGTATGAGCTTGTCGCACGGAAGCCTGACCCCGAACATGACCGAGGCTCGCTACCGCCTCCACACTCACTTCGGCAAGGTGGGAGGGCTTTTCTCGATCAGCGCCAAACCCTTCAAGAAACCTCTTACCTTATTGCGTCCCGGCGCCACCTTCCGCCCTGCCGATGACGGCCCCTTCGGAGAGCTGCTGCGAAAAGTATATTCCGTAAATCCAAGAGTGGTTCATTGCGCCTGGCATCTTACCGTTCCATACACAGAAAAGGATTAGTTTATGATAGATACGGTCCGCTATCGGCTGACACCTGTGACGCCCGTTCATATCGGTACAGGCGAGAATGCTGGGCCTGAGGAGTATTTTTTGGATGACCAGTTCTTGGTGCGGTTCCGCCCTACGGAAGTATTTGCAAGCTGGAGTGACCAACAGCGCGCGGAGTATGAAGCCTGCATTGAGGCCCATAAGATGAATGACGCTCTAAGCCGCATCCGGACCTCGGCCCGCAAGCTGAAAAGCTCTCACTGGTACCAATGCGAGCTGGGAGACTCGGCCCGCCGGGCTCTCATGAATGCGATAACCAAACCGGAACAGGCTAAAGGAGAGATCCGTCCCCTGCCGCGCAACCCTTACACGGGATCGGTCGTGATTCCAGGTTCGGCCATTAAAGGCGCCTTTCGCACAGCGGCCCTGAACGCACTGTTGTCCTCCCGGGAAGATCTTTTCCGCCAGGCGGAGCGGGAAGTCCGGCGCGCAAAGGAAGCCGCGGCGCGAGGCAACCAGAATCAGACTCGGAGCCTACTGCACGACCTGGATTCGAGGCTCCAGAGCCTGCTGTTTCGCAACCGCGGCAGCATCGAACGGGACCCATTCCGGTTTTTGAAAGTGAGCGACGCCACACCTTGCCGGACGGTCGGGCGCCCTACCGAACGCATCGATTTGGCCCAGGTCGTCTGGGCTGACGGCGCGGCTCGTGAGGGACCATTGATGGCCGTCGAGCGGCTGCGGTCCCGAGCGGATGGCGACGAGCACGCATTTGAGCTGGAGATTTCGGTCGACCACGCACGCATGAATCATCCGCATGTCGGCGGTCCCAAGAAGATCGGCGTTCCCTGGCCTGTCGACCGCGCCTGGCTCATGCAAACCGCAAATATCTTCTTTCTAACACGCTTTCAGGAAGAGCAGCAGCGCTTTCCCAACTACTACCCGGAGAAGGCTGCCTCAGCGGCGGCCCCTCCCCAGGGAGGCTGCCTGCTGCGGGTGGGACGATATTCACACTTCGAATCGCTGTCGCTCGAAGGCGCGCGCCTGGCTTACAACCGCCAAAAGAAACAGTGGATCACCCAAGGGTCAACGCGCACGGTGTGCGAACTGGCCGGCGGCGGTCGGTCGGTATTCGGATGGGTTTTACTGGAGCCTTTACCATGAATGAGCGTACCGCATTACTGGTCACCGTCGGGATGGGCGACAAGACCCAGCTCGAAAACTCGCTATTCAGTCCTTTTCTCAAGACACTGCTGGCAGGCAAATGGGATAAGGTCATCCTGCTCTGCTCCCTTGAGACCGAGCCGAACGCCCGGCTGCTTGCCGAACGCCATCCCGACGTCACCATGCAAATCGAGACGTTGCCTCGGAAGGGAGATGAGGCGAACCTGGACCGCTGTTTTCGCTTCTTTGACGGCGTCGTGAGCCGCTTGGTGGAGCAGGAGGGGTATCGGCCTTCTCATCTGACCGCAGACTTCACCCGTGGAACAAAAGTAATGTCTGCGGCCTTGGCGCTGGCCGCCGCCTCGCACGGCATAAGACAGTACCGCTACATCGACGGGGAACAGCGGAATGCGCAAGGATTAGTGATTGGTGGAACCGAGAAGCTCCTCGAACTATGCCCCGAGCATCTGTTCCGCGCGCAGCGTTTGTCGTTAGCTTATAACTTCTTAAAAGAAGGCGAGTTCAGCTCCGTCCATCGTGTTATTGAAGACGACGACGGCCCGAAGGCGCCGTGGCTGTTGTGGGCGGCCGAATTCTGGGGCGCGTGGGATCGGTTTCACTACGCGGCGGCAAAGAAGTGTTATCAAAGACTGGCCGGGACACAGAAACACAAGAGGCCGCCTGGCATGGAGGAATTCTGGCCGTCGGAAGCTCAAATTTCCTTGCTCGATCAACTCTCGCGCGCTGAGCCGTCCGAACTCAAGCCCGAATTGCAGGCTGACGCCACGCGCTGCCTTGCGGCGGACCTCTACCAGAATACTCTGCGGCGCCTGCGGGAAGGACAATATGAAGAAGTCTTGCTGCGGCTGTACCGGCTCGTCGAGCTGGTTGGTCAAATCCGCCTGTTCGAACATGGCATCGACAGCGGCCATGTGCGCAAAGACGACCCGCGGGTTCAGGCGTTCGTCCAGTCGCTGGAACAACCTCCCAAGCTTCTTTCGGGCGGCTACTACGAGCTGGGGAGGGAAAGCGTGGCAAGACTGCTGGATCACCTAAAGGATCCTTTCGCCCCCAGGCTTATGGACTTGGCCTGGCTCGGCCTCAATGTCAAGAGCCGCAACCGTTCCATCCTGATTCACGGCTTCAAAGCCCGTACGGCCCAAGTGACCGAAGCTGCTCTGCGCAAGTCCTTAGCCGAGCTCAGGTCGCTTCTGGAAGCGGAGTCTGCCAAGAACGCCGCCTGGATGGAAGCCGCCCAGTTCCGTTTTCTGGAAGAAAAAGAGTGAAGCCGGAGACGGTCGTGAGCGCCATTCCAACGCATGGCGCAACACACCTCTGCCTCATCTGCTGACGCATCTCCGTCCGTTGCCCTTGAAGTTTCAGCTGCCTTGGCTCAACGCGGGTACCTCGCATTTAGGAAAGCCGGCCAAGCGCAACCAGCCGGCGGATAAAGTCCCAAAAAACATTCTGAACTCAAAACGTTTTGGAGCGATCATTGGGCATGGCGCTGGGCAAACGCAAACCGAAACAGGCCTCCCTTTGGGTCGACACCAGCCATCTGCGGGCTCACGGCTCCCACCCCTTCTACCGCCGGGTCAACGAGATCTTGGAACGGGCCAACTTCGACGCCTACGCCGAGCGCATCTGCCGCAAGTACTACGCCCCGACTATGGGCCGTCCGTCCATCGCCCCGGGGGTCTACTTCCGCTGCTTTTTGATCGGCTACTTCGAGGGGATCGACTCGGAGCGCGGCATCGCCTACCGGGTCTCGGACTCGCTCAGCCTGCGGGAGTTCTTGGGGCTGAGCCTGGAGGAGCGGACGCCGGACCACTCGACGCTGTCCAAGACGCGGCGGCTGCTGAGCCTGGGGACGCACAAGGCGGTGTTCCGCTGGGTGTTGCAGCTGCTGGCGCGGGAAGGGCTGCTGAGGGGCAAGAACCTGGGGGTGGACGCGACCACGCTGGAAGCCAACGCGGCGCTGAAGTCGATCGTGCGGCGGGACAACGGGGCCGGCTATGACGACTACGTGCGGCAACTGATGCAGAGCGAGGGGGTGGAGGAGCCGACGCCGGCCCAGCGGCAGCGTTTTGACCGCAAGCGGAAGAAGTCGCTGTCGAACCGGGAGTGGGTGAATCCGCACGATCCGGAGGCGCGGATCACCAAGATGAAGGACGGGCGGACGCACCTGGCCTACAAGGCCGAGCAGGCGGTGGACCTGGACACGGGGGCGGTGGTGGCGGTGACGGTGCAGCCGGCCGACCGGGGCGACACGGAGAGTCTGAGGGCGACGTTGGGGGAAGCCGGGAGCGTGGTGGCGGGGATGGCGGGGCAGGCGGCGCGCGCGGAGGCGGCCGGGCCGGTGAAGAAAGTGAGCGAAGTGGGCGTAGAACGGGTGGTGGCCGACAAGGGGTACCACAGCAAACAGGTGCTCGAGGAGCTGGCCGAGGTGGGCGTGCGCACGCTGATCGCGGAGCCGGAACGCAAGCGTCAACGATGGGCGGGACAGAGGGCGGCGCAAGCGGCGGTGTATGCCAACCGGCGGCGGCTGAAGAGCCGGACCGCCAAGGCGCTGATGCGGCGGCGCGGGGAACGGATGGAGAGAAGTTTCGCTCATCTGTACGACACCGGCGGGATGCGGCGGGTGCACTTGCGCGGCAAGAGCAACATCGCCAAACGCCTGCTGATTCACGCGGCGGCCTTCAATCTGAGTCTGATTTTGCGGCAGATGCTGCGGGCGGGCACGGCCCGGCAGGCAGCGGAGCTGCTTACTGCGGTT
>Ga0078972_1007996_pt1 | contig 22743 bp, 18 predicted proteins | sample YelNatPaOPGAMG01_FD_67568 | JGI IMG/M metagenome (GOLD analysis project Ga0078972, IMG submission 67568) | Hot spring thermophilic microbial communities from Obsidian Pool, Yellowstone National Park, USA - OP-RAMG-01 (SPADES assembly) (version 2) | ecosystem: Environmental > Aquatic > Thermal...
TCCAGGCAAAGAACTGCGACGCCCGCAGGCCGCGATCCCGGCAGAACACCGCCACACTACGGCCGCTCGCGCTCTGCTCCGATACCAGCGTTCTCCACCTCGCCCACGCTTCACGATTCCGTTCTCGCATGAGTCCACAGTGGGCCAAGGCACCGGGAATCTCAAGATGGGGTTTGCGTAGCGCTCACTTCATTTCGAAAACTCCTCTCGCTGTTTCAAGGGAGCTTTCCAAATTATGACTGGAGGGAGAGTATTGGGAGCAGGTCACCGTTTGGTGGCGTTTTGGAGTCCAATTTTTGGACGCCAGCCTTGCTCGTTCGCCTACCCTTCCCTGACCTCCGGGTGGTCATGATGGTCATGTCATGCGTGTTTTTCGATTCTGCTCCTCAAGAAGAAAAAAACAGCCCTCCCCTATACATGAGAATCATCGATGGATGGCATCCCGGCCGGCCAGGTCTCCGGTAGTTCCTCTTGCCGTCGAGGGATAATGGGTCGGGAGAGTCGAGTCTATGACGATCGCCGCCGGCGTCGAGCTGCCCGAGGCTGAGATTGCGGCCATCTGCCGCCGCCATCAGGTCAGGCAGTTGTCCGTGTTCGGATCGGCCGCGCGTGGTGAGATGCGTGCCGACAGCGATATCGATTTCCTCGTTGATTTCCTGCCCGAAGCCCGTCCTGGTTTGCTGGGTGTCGCGGCGCTGATACGCGAACTCAGCACTCTGCTGGGGCGCCGTGTCGATGTCGCCGTCAAACCGGCGTTGAAGCCCGTCATCCGGCCCGGCGTGCTGGCCGAGGCTCGGTTGATCTATGCGGCGTGATCAAGAGCGGGCCCCCAAGGCGGCCATCATATGAGAACAACGAACGACGTCGGTGCTACTTCGGCTCTGCACCTTCTTCCTCCCTTTTCTGAGACTGGCCGCCAGCGAATCACCCGCAGCAGCGGCACCGGACGGCCCTGGCGGAACTCGGAGCGCGATCGGCATCCGATCGCGTTCGTCTGATCAGGCCAGCCATTTCGGCCAGTTCTTGTCGGCTTGGATAGCTGCCGCAATAAGCGACTCTTCCATCGATCAAGAACACTGGAAAAGGAGGGCCGCCCTCCGAGCCGATTATGGCTGCGAGAGCCTCGTCATCATCCGGCGCACTCGGCTTCAGTGCGACATCGTGTCGTCGAACCACTATTCCCTGGGTAGAAAGCCATGCCAAATCAGACTCGAACTGGGACTGCACCGTCCTCGCCTCCGCGGATTCGAGAGCGAGAGCCGATTCGTAGATCTCCATGATGATCATCACGGTGCCTCGGTCAGCAGGCCGCGCGCGTCTATGGGTCGCGGCTTAGCTTGTAGTTGCCTTTGATGCCGCAGTTATGAGCGAGGTCACCAGATCAGTCACCTGAGGTACTCTGCCGCTCACCACCGTTCGGCCATCGATCTTGACGGCTGGCGTAGAAAGAATGCCCGCCCTTGCAATCTCCGCATAATCATTCACAACTTCGACGTGCGCTGTCACACCAGCCTGTTTTACGGCCTGTTGCACAGCGGCGAGCGTCTTCTCGGCACCACAGCACGAAATGTATACCCGAATTTCCATATTCTTCCCTGGCGTTTGTTTTAGCGCCCTCCTCCCTAAATCAGTAAGTTGAATACATAACCTACAATCACAATTCCCAGAGCGACGAATCCGACGAAGGTCCAGATGAGCGGCGGTTTAATCACCTTCCTGAGCATCACGAGTTCGGGGATGGAGATCCCAATCACAGACATCATGAATGCCATCGAGGTTCCCAGTGCCGCACCCTTTGAGAGCAGCGCCTGAAAAATGGGAAAAACGCCGGCTGCGCTAGCGTATAACGGCAGACCGAGTACGACGGCGACGGGAACATTCCACCACGCCTGCTTCCCCATGTACTGGCCGACGAACTCCACCGGGATATAGCCATAAATGGCGGCCCCGAGAGCGATTCCAGCGACCAGGTAATGCCAGACACCGGCGAGAGTTTCCCTGACCGAAACAATGGCAGAGTCAATTCGAGCGGTCCAATTCATCCGGAGCGAATTATCGGCTTCCTCACTCTGCGTCCCGTGAGCCGGCCGGACCAAGTCAGCCACCCACGGTTCCAGAAAGCGCTCTGGCCGCATCCGCGCGATGAGAAGTCCGGACAGCACGCCCTTGGCCATGCCAAGCGCGGCATAGAGGCCTGCGATCTTCCACCCGTATATTCCATAGAGCATCGCAAGCGCGACCTCATTCACTACAGGGCAGGTGATCAGGAATGACATAGCGACGCCTAACGGGATTCCCGACTGAAGGAAACCCAGGAAGAGCGGAATCGCAGAGCACGAGCAGAACGGAGTCGGCACTCCCAGTATGGCCGCCAGAACATTTCCGGCAAGTTCGTTGCGCCCCGCCAGTATTTCACGAATTCGCTCAGGCGTAAGGAAAGTACGAGTAATGCCGACTATGAATGTGATCAATACCAGCAGCATCAAGACTTTGGGAGCATCGGCCACGAAGAACTCTACCGCACCCGCCATGTGCCCACCCTCCGTGAGTCGCAGGAAGTCATGGGTGAACCACGCGGCGAACGCATCCAGTTGGGAATAGAGGAGACCCCAGGCGACGAGCCCCAATAACGCTTCAATGAAACGGGCACGGTTTTCCCGCGGCCCCCCTACTTTTGAGGGCCCGGCACCGATGTCTGCGATTGTTTCTGCTTCGCTCATGCTATCCCTAGTCAGGTACCTCGCTGCTAGCTCGCACAAAGCTGTAAACCTCAACCCAGGCATCAGCGGCCACGGAAAAAGCTTTCCTGCCCTTTTTCGTGAGCGCGTAAATCTTGCGCTCGCGCCCGGAGACTGTCTCCGCACGGACAGTAACATAGCCGCCTTGCTCGAATTCACGCAGCACCGGATAGATCGTGCCTTCGGTCGGCGAGCAGCAACCAGCCGTCGAGTTCTCGACCTCGCGCGCAACCTCGTAACCGTACATCGGACGACGGCGCAAGACGCTCAAGATGAAGAACTTCGACAGGCTCATCTTGATAATTCCGTTCCAATATGCGCGATCGGTATAGTCGATCCTTTGCGGTGCGGCTTGCTTTCGATGCATTGACGGGCGAGGCATAGAATCAAGACGATTGTATACCTTGTCCTTCAAGGTGTCCAGACGAGTCTTGGGTGCTGGAGTTCTGCCGTCCGGCCTCTCGCTTTGAAAATCGGCCGGCGCATCGGATGGCCGTGGAGCAACGGCCGCTCAGCGCGTGCGCATGGCCTGCGGATGGATCTGGCGGTGCTGAGGTCCAGGGCAAGGCTCGCCGTCATCACGTAACGCACCAGCGCCTCCCAGTTCGACCGCGCTGCCCGGCTTGGGCGTCCTTCCCACGCTCGACAGGGTCAGCGGTGGTGTGGCCTCAGGCGCCGGGCTCGGCACTACGGTGGTCGATCTTCAGATCGACTCGAAAACGGTCGGCAACGTGATCATCCAGAACGGGCGAGTTGTGGCACAGGGCGCGATCAACGCGATGAAGGCGAATGCCGGGCGGCGATAGTTGATGAGTTTCCAAGTCAGCCCAGGGTTGCTGGCAAGCTGATCAGGCCGAGCGGCGCTCCTTCTCGAGGGCCTCGTGCAGGAGCATCTTGATGTGTGTCTGATGGGAGTCCCCTTGCGTTCCGCGAGATCCTTCGCAGCCTCGATATCAGGCTCTGGCAGACGCATGGTGACGGTCTTGAGCGGCACCCTGCGCCGCTTCGCGGTTCCGGCGGCAAGCCCACGGCGCATGATCTCAGCGGCGACGCGCTTGCCTTCGCGGCTCTCCCACCAGTCGGCCTCCTCGTCGGTCGACCGGAACTTTGGAATCATGATCGGCTTTAGTTGTTTCGGCATTCCATCACTTGCCTTCAAAGTACATGCGTTGCTGCCATCTGGGCATGCGATACCCGGTGATCACGCGATTTACCTATCACGACTGGCTCGCCAGTTTCGTGCCTCGATGATGAATTCCCAACTTCCAGCCAGTCCCGGAGATTCGGTCAGGCTACTCAGATCTCCACTCCTGAACTAACCTGGCCTGCCATGGTGACTCTGGCCAGCCAGATCTCTCGCGGAGCTTGTGAAGAGCATCGAGATAATCGATCACCTCTTTCAGATCACAACCGAGCTGCCGGAGAACGCAGCCGATTACGGTGCCGGTTCTGCCTCGACCGCCGACACAGTGGACCACAACGCCTTCTCCCGAACGAAGCGCCTGGATTGTAGCGTTTACCGCGGTCCGAATCAGATGCTCCTCTTTGGCTCGGTCTGTTGGATCGCCCCCAGAGGCGAGATCCTGAAGCTTCTGCCTGAAGATGAAGGTAAGTGGCGCCGGGTCGCATTTTGTCGGGTGAAGTGAGACAACCCGCCGGAAGCCGGCAGCGGCGATCTTATCCCACGGGAAATCTTCTGTTGGCAGCCGCATGCCGGCCAGCGGCGCCGGTGTGCTCGCTACCCAGTAGAAATCCGACGGGCAGACCACCCCATCAATCTTCGGGGCGCACGCAGGTTCGATGAGCTGAACCGGTTTCTTCTGAGAGTCCATAGATGCTCGCTCTTCCGGCGATGTGTGAAGTGCCATGTGCTTCAGCATATCGTCTGGCTCGGCCTGCTCGTGAAATCGACAGTCCACGCCTTGCGTTAGCCGATGCCCGGCAATAGACTCGAACTCGTCCTCGAGGTCGATGTCGACAGGGCAAATGAGTCCAGCAGGGGATCAACAAGGGCCTGTTCTCGTTCGAGCAGTCGGCGCGCAAAGCCGCGCGCGGCGCATCGCAGGGCATCAACGGTTTCACCGTGAGCGTCCCAAAAGCGCCGCAGTCGAGGCCGTTCTTGCCATCGCTTTCGAGAAGGTCCTCGGCTGGATCAAAGAGCCGGCGTCGAATCCTGCCCCGCCCTGCTGCCTTTCCTTCGCGGAAGCGCTGATTAAGAACACACTCACATGAACGAACCCAGCAGCAGCGAGACCAGCGCGCCTGCCAGAATGATCCACACTGTGGCGATTCGGCCGAACCGCTGTGCCGCAAACGCCCCCGCGGCCAACGCGACAGCCGGTATGCTCGCGAGGCTGTCCGATCCGAGCCTGATCAGCACCACGATCAGAGTCCCGATAAACGCGGCCACGATTCCGCTAGTGACTTGCTTCACCCACGCCACCCCGCCGGCGCGAACGTAAGGATCAGCCACAATCGCCGTCATGGCCCAGGCAGGGAAATACATGTTCACCGCCCCCGCCACCGCCCCGGGCACACCGGCCACTTTGTACCCTATGAAGACGCTGATATTCGTCACCGGACCTGGCGTGATGAGGCTGAGCGCCAGCGCGACGGCAAACTGCTCGTTCGTAAGCCACCGGAACTGGTTGACCACCGCGTCGTGTATGAAGGGAAGCATCGCGTATCCGCTTCCGAAAACCAGCGCCCCGATGCGGAGAAATCGAGTGCCCATCTGCGCCAGTTCGGGGCTGAGGTTGATAACGAAGAGGTCAATTGCCAGGATCACCGAAAGCGATATAAGGAGCACGGCCCAGTGTTTTCGGCCGAAATGAAACGGCAAGGCGCGGGACGCGGATAAGCTGTCCTGGGACGCGCCGGCAGGTGAAGGGGCATCCGCGGCCCCGTATCCAATCCAGCGGCTCAGAGCGGGAAACCGGTGTGCGAGAAAAACCGCCAGAATACTCGCTCCGGCGGCGATGAGCAAAATCCTGATCACGCCCATCCGGAACCAGAACATGAATGCGAATCCCGCCAGCGCCATGAGGTGGTTGAAAGGCGTCTTGACGCCCGATTTCCAGAGATTGAGAACAGTGTTGGCTACCAGACCCACGACGAGCGCGGCGAGCCCGTGGAACAGCTTCGCGACCTCGGGCGCCCTTCCGTGGTCGAGATACAGGTAAGCCAGCAGCAGCATGGAGAAAAAGCAGGGAATGAGGAATGATACCGTCGCTGTCGCGGCGCCCGGCAGTCCGCCAAGCCGGTATCCGAGATACGAGGTCAGATTCACTGTCGGGGCGCCCGGCATAAGCTGCGCCAGTCCAAGCCCCTGCATGTACTCCTCATCGGTGAGCCATCTCTTTTTGCGCGTCAGCTGTTCCTGGGCCTCGCCGAGCGCCGCCAGGCTGAATGATGCCACACCGATCAGAAAAAAAACGGAAGCGATCTGGCCGGGCTTCACACGGGAAAATGCCGTCCGGCCGCCCACACTCTGCATGGTTTCTCCTGCCGCCGTCTCCGGCTGCCATCATGAGATGCGCTTCTGAATTCTACCTCCACTTCCGTCCCTGAGCCTCTTTTCAACACCCTCTCTTGGGAGTCCTGATGTATACAACGGCCTTCGCGCCGCGGCTAAAATGCAAAAATGTCCCTCGCCATAACCGCCGGCGACGTGCGCGAAGCCGCCGGCCGCATCAGTGCAAGCGTTCACCGCACGCCCGTGCTCACCTCGCGTTCCTTCGACGCCGCCTCCGGCCTCGCCGCGCACTTCAAGTGCGAAAACCTTCAGCGTGGAGGCGCGTTCAAAATCCGCGGAGCCGTCAACTTCGTCGCGCGCATATCGCGAGAAAAGCTGCCCTCCGGCGTGGTCGCGTACTCCTCCGGCAATCATGCCCAGGCCGTGGCCATCGCCGCCCGCGACGCCGGCGTGCCCGCCACAATCGTCATGCCGGACGACGCGCCGCGCCCGAAGCTAGAGGCCACGCGCGGCTACGGCGCGCAGGTGGTCTTCTACGACCGCCTCAGGGAAGACCGCGAGTCAATCGGCCGCCGCATCTCCGAAAAGACAGGCGCCACTCTCGTGCCTCCATACGACCATCCCTGGACCATCGCCGGCCAGGGCACCGCCGCGCTCGAACTCCTCGAACAGGCGCCCGTGCTCGACGCGCTTATCGCTCCCGTCGGCGGAGGCGGGCTGCTTTCCGGGTGCGCTGTCGCCGCCCGCAGTGTGAATCCCCGCATTCGCATCTTCGGCGTTGAACCCGCCGGCGCCAACGACACCCAGATCTCAATCCGCGCCGGCAAACGCATCTTCATCCCGCCGCCGTCGACTATTGCCGACGGCCTGCGCAGCCAGGCGCCGGGCGAGCTGACATTCCCCATTCTTCAGGCGCTCGCCGAAGATATCTGCGTCGTAACGGACGAAGAGATACGCGCAGCCATGCTGTTCCTGCTCACGCGGATGAAGATCGTGGTGGAGCCGAGCGGCGCCGCGCCGGCCGCGGCGCTACTGTTCCGCAAGCTGCCCGCCGGCATCAGGACTGTAGGCGTGATCCTCTCGGGCGGCAACGTCGATCCGAAGCTGTTTGCGGAGCTCTAGCTGGATCTACGCCAGATCGAAGCACACCGGCCATACCGGCCTGCCGGGCGCCCTCCGCCCGCCGCGCACCATCGCGTAGTACTCGTCGAATGCTCCCGGAGCCAGACTGCACGCCATGCCGGCATCCCACGCCGTGCAAACCGCCGGAAACAGCCCGGCCGACCGCGAGTATGGATGCAGCGGCAGCAATATCCTGGACGCGCCCGCGTCATTTGCGAGCGCGTGCACAATGCTCGCCGCCGTCCGCTCGTCGCGTGCGAGGAACATTCTCGGGCTGTCTTTCTCCCCCGCGTGGACACGCGTGTAGCCCACCACCTCGCCTGCGCACGTGTACACGCACGTCTGTATGGCGGGATTTGGGCTGAGCCACTCCAGCAGTTCCTCTCCAGGCTCGATGGAGAAGTCCACCTCGCGCTCCTCCACTCGCCATAACGCGTTCAGGGCCGGAATATCGGCGCTGTTAACCCCGCGTCTGTGTAAACCGCAACCCGGCTGCGTAATGCTCGAAATCTCCGAGAAGGATGATCCGAATGCCGCTGGCCGGTACCCCAGCCGCGAGTAATACGCCGGATCCCCCAGCAGAAAGCTGATCGTGTAGTTCTTTCGGATAGCCGCCGCATGAGCTTCGGAAACGAGCGCCGAGCCGATCCCCTGCCGCTGTCTATCCGGGGCAACCGCTATCGGCGCGAGATTCACGGCGCGCACATCCCGCCCCAGCAGCCTGATCGTGCATGGGGCGAGCAGCACGTGGCCCACAATGACGCCATTCTCAACCGCAACCAGCGAAAGCTCCGCATCGTACTGCGCGCACTGGCGCCGCAGTGCCACCACCGCCGCCTCCGCCGCACGATTGCCGAACGCGCGCGCGTGTAGCGACGCTATTCCGGCGTAGTCCTGCGGTGTCTCGGGGCGAACCTGCATGGAATCTAAGGCGGCGCGGAGACTCTTCAGACGCACCGCGCCGGCGGGACCGGCGGCGGGATTACGCGCGCCGTGAATCGTCAACTTCGCCGGCCAGCACCAGCATGCCCTGCGCGGACTGGCGTTCGTACAGCAGTGCTGCGACACGCAGCCGCTGCCTTATCCGGTCCTCTGGAATACCCAGTCCGAGCGCAAGCGCCTCGATGGACTCACCGTCCCGGTGTCTCCGGAACAACTGAAGAGCGAACGGCTCGATACGCTGACTCATCATACAACCCACTTGCACGCACCATGCCAAACCCGGCTCATGCGCCGGCGGCACCGGGGTCAAGTATACCTCCGAACAAGACGCCGCGCCACGAGGTGCGGCAGGCCTCGAAACAGAAACCTGCCGCCACAACAATTATTTGCCGGTCAGCGCCACCACGCCGGGCAGCGTGATGCCCGAAAGGAACTCGAGCGAAGCCCCGCCGCCGGTGGAGATGTGCGAGATCCTGTCCGCCACTCCAGCCGCCTTGATGGCCTTCTCCGAGTCGCCTCCGCCCACGACGGACAGCGCGCCCGAAGCTGCAACGGCCTTCGCCAGCGTCACCGTGCCCGTATCGAAAGGCGGCTTCTCGAACACGCCCATCGGTCCGTTCCAGATGATGCTCTTCGCGGCTGCGATTTCCTTCGCGTAGTTCTCGATGGTCTTGGGCCCGATGTCGACGCCCATCATATTGTCGGGAATAGTTTCGACCTGCTGGTACGCCGCGCCTTCTTTCAGTTCGGCCACCACGACGTGGTCAACCGGCAACACCAGCTTCGTGGGATACGCGCGATCCAGAATCTCCTTCGCCAGGTCGATCTTGTCTTCCTCGACCAGCGATTTTCCGGTCGGCAGCCCCTGCGCCCGCAGGAACGTGTAGGCCATCGCGCCGCCGATCAGCAGGCGATCCACGATCTTAAGCAGGTTCTCGATTACCTCGATCTTGTCCGACACCTTCGCGCCGCCCAGAATGCCTACGCACGGCCGCGGCGGGTTCTGCGTGACCTTGGTCAGGTACTCGAGTTCTTTCTCCATCAGCAGGCCGGCCGCCGACTTCGGAACGAACTTCGTGATGCCTTCGGTGGACGCGTGCGCGCGATGCGCGGAGCCGAACGCGTCGTTTATGTAGAGATCGATGCCCTGCGCGAGCTGCTTCGCAAAACCGGGATCGTTCTTTTCCTCCTCCGGATGGTAACGGAGGTTCTCGAGCAGCACGATGCGGTCGCCGCGCTTCTTAATCGCCTCGACCTCGGGTCCGATGCAGTCCGGCGCCATCGTGACGGGCTTGCCGAGCAGTTCTTCCAGCCGCTTGGCGACGGGCGCAAGGCTCATCTCCGGATTCGGCTTGCCCTTCGGACGGCCCAGATGGCTGGCCAGAATCAACTGCGAGGCGCCCTGCTCGAGGGCGTACTTGATGCTCGGAAGCGAAGCGCGAATGCGCTTGTCGCTGGTGATCTCCTGCCCGCCCGAAGCGAGAGGAACATTGAAGTCGACACGCATGAAAACCCGCTTGTCACGGAGCTGGAGATCGCGAATGGAAAGCTTGGGCATAGGTTCACCTCACTGGAAAATGGAAGACCGGATACAAAATCAAGGATACAGAATGCGCGTGCTCCGATGCTGAGTGCTCCTGAGCGGGCGTCCGTGACCTCCGCCGTCCGGCGAGGTCCTCACCACCGGTGTACTGCCCTTCCCCGAAGCCCCGTTCACCCGCGCCCGATTCCTACACGCCCGCCGGCATATTCGACAGTTCCGGCGCCAGTCCCGCCAACCGGTACGCTTCTATCAGCGCGCCCGCTGCCGGCCCGTGCACCGGCGGTCCCGGACGGTTCCCCGGCCTTAACGATGCCAGCGTCTTGAACTCCTCGAGCACGATCGCGCTCTTGAACACACCGCCTACGTACGCGATATGCACGGTTTCGCCGGCCTGAAACAGCCGCCTGCGCACCGCGTCTGCCAGCGCCGCCAGCTCCGCAGCGGCTTTTCGCAGGATCCCGCGCGCCACAGCATCGCCCTCCCGTGCCGCCGCGTCCACGATTTGCGCAAAGGTCGCCACCCGCGCGCGCGGAAACTCAGTGGTGTAGAACCGGTGCAGAAGGTCGTTTGCGGACGCCGCGCCGCCCGCCGCCAGAAACGGCTCGCGCATCGCCGTCGCCGGCCCCCACCCCTCTTCGTTTCGCAGGATCGCGCGCAGCCCCTGCCGCGCCAGGTCGAACGCGCCGCCCTCATCGCCGTACACATAACCCCAGCCGCCCGCGCGCGCCATCCGGCCGGCCGCGTTGCGCCCGAGCGCAATCGATCCCGTCCCCGCAATCACCGCGATCCCGGGCTTCCCTGCCGTCGCGCCCGCAAGCGCAACTCGCGCGTCCGTGGTCACCGTCAGCCGTACGGCGTCGAGCATCTCGCGCAGGATCGGCTCCTTGTCCGCAGGACCGCCGCTGAAGCCGAGACAAGCCGCCTCGAATCGCGGCGCCGTGATGCCCGCCTCCGCCGACGCCCGGCCCACGGAGTCGTTTATCGCCTGCACGAACTTCGCCCGTCCACCCTCCGCGCCCACGTGATTGCATGGACCACCGGCGCCCACGCCCAGCACGCGCCCCGTCTCGTCTCCGATCAGCGCCGTTGTCGACGATTGACCGCCATCCACGCCAAGAAACAATTGCATATCCGTTTATCCGGCGCCCGACTCCGCTCGCCTGCCTTCCCGCCGGCCCCCCAACCATGCCACGAACGCCTTTACCTCGTTAACGCCCGAAATCCGCCGCTGCGAATGCCCCCATCCTCCGCAATGGGCGCAGCCGCACACAAACAGAGATTATCAGTTGCCGGCCCGCCGCGGACCCCGCACCAATTTCAATCTGCCGTCCTCAAACGTGAACACGTAATCCATGCCGTCTATCTCGGATTGACTGAGAGGTGTTTGAACGTCGAGCCACACGTTAGCCGTCCGGTCACCCCAAACCAGTTCCATGATGAATTTAGTGTCCCAGGAACCCGGCGGGCTGTTATAAACGTAAACCCTCGCGCCGCGCTTTACCTTCGGCTGGGTCTCCCGCACCTGCTCGATCGCCCGCGATACCGGGCCCGTAGCCTGTTCGGCCCATCTGCTCATCCACCAGTTCTTGCGCTCTATCGTGTGCCAGTACCATGCCAGACCAGCGATTACCAGAACACCGGTTGCGGCCTGCCGCGGCACTCTCAACCGCGATAACCCTTTCGCGGCCGCGCCGCAGAACAGCACGAACACGCTCGCGGCGATTACAGCCCAGCCGAACAGCGGTATATACAGCATGCCGCCGGACCGCCCCGGCAAAAACGTGATCGGCAGCGGCGCTATCCACAGAAAGGCCCACATCAGCAGCAGGTGCTTCTCCTTGCGCCGCCACAGCGCGTAAACAAGCAGGGCGGCCGCCGTCAACCCGATCGAAACCGGCGTGAAGAACCCGTTGTCAAGTCGGGAGTACAGAATGTTGTTCACAAACCGCCTGGTCGAGTCCCAGTACCGCTCCCATGTGAACGTCATTTGATACTCGGGATTGCTGGTCAGCGTTTCCGCGCCTGTAAGCTTTCCGTATGTGTACACCGCCGTCAACGCGCCGGCAATCAAGGAAGGAAGCGCGTCGGCCCGCAGCCACTTGAGAACAGGCGCCGCCGCCCGCAGCGATGGGGGACGCCGGATCACTTCGTACAGCAGCACGATCGCGGGCAGCGTGGCGCCCATTTCCTTCGATTCCAGCGCGCCTATGTACAACAGCAGGAACACCGCCGTCTGCTTCTTGTTCAGAACGCCGCCGCGAGTCCGGATGCGCAGGTAATAGTTCAGCGCGAGAAAGTAGAAGGTAAAACAGAGCACGTCAAAGACATACGCCGGCAGATACACGATCTGCTGCATCTGGACGTGGTACACCATCAGCACCGCAGTCACTCCGCTCACCAGCTCGGAGTCCGAGAGGAGCCGCGCAGCGCGGTAAGCGAGATAAGTGTTCAGCAGCAGCAGCGAGGTCAGGACTATATGGTACGGAAGCGGATTCAGTCCGAACAGATAATACAGCGCGGCGAAGTACAATCCGCCCATCGGGCGGTAATACGTGTTGAAGAATACGGGCAGCCCTATCAGTAATTCCCGGGAGCGGGTCCAGTGATGATAGATGTTCCCCGGGTCATCTCCGTTGAACCCGTATGCTAGTCCCGGGCAGGCGAATTTGACGAAGAATGCAAGAACTATTATTGCGAAACAAATGCGGATTAGAGACTGCGTATCGATGCGGCGCATGGATGAAGCCGGTACGGTCATGAGCTGTGGAAGAAGCGAGTTTACACCATCGGCGTCCGGGCGCGCCCGGAGCCCTCGTCAGAACAGCCTTTCCTGTTTCTTCAGCGTTCCGAACGAACCTATGTTGGCTACCGTGAACGACAGCCGGAACTGATTTTCACCGCGGAACCCCAGGCGCCGGTACTGCATGCTGAAACCGCAGCAATCGGTGTTGTAGGTCACCTGCGTCGTGCCGACAGTCATCTGCTGCGTCTTGTAATCGTAAATGGCGCTGAACGCCGCGTTCCACCCGCGCCGGTTGTCGTTCCCCGCGACGAACATCCCGCTAAGCTCGTTCGCCGCCGGTGTGAGCAGCTTATCAACTCCGTCGATGCCCGGGATACGGATGGCGCGCACGATGCTGTGCCCGACGGACACGAAGTACTTGCCCTTGCGGGCGCTGGCGTTGATAGAACTGTTCGTTATTCGCTTTGCGCGCATAGGGTCATAGTCGGCCCGCCACTCCAGCCCGAAATTCGGAATCGGGCTCATGCGCAACACTGAGACGATCGGCGAATAATCCCTGGGCTGGTCCAGGAATGTGTACGGCGTCAGGTCCAGCGAGCTGGTGACCGCATTGCGCCGGCCCGCCGCCACCGCGCCGCCGAAGTCGGGATCAAAGTACCGCCGCTGCGTCAACTCCCAGGAGAGCACCTCTTCGACATGGTCGCCGCGCTTGGCGTAAAGTCTGTTTGTGATCCCTATGTCCGCCTGTGTGGTGTCCGAATACAGCTCCGTCCCGTCGAACGGAATGTACTCGTCGAAAGCGTCCCCGATGCCGCTTACAGACTTGAAAGAGACGCGCGGCTCTATCACGTGCTTCACCTTGTCGCCCATCCAGCCCGGGCCGTCGTATACCTTGGATACCGATGGCAGGATTACATCCACGCTGAATTCCCGGCCAAGCCTGCTGGCATCCCGCCCTACGATCGCGCCGGTTGCGTCGCGGCTGGAACCCCATTCGGTTCCCCGCACCGAGAAACTCGGCACAATGTCGATGTCTTTCCAGTGAAACGCGGCGGTTACGTGCGGGTAGACGTCCAGCCGGTTCACGTACTGGCGCGTCTCGAACAGCGGCTGGCTGCGGTTCAACAGCGCTGCGCTCGACTCCCACGACACCCATACCGGTATGTCCTTCGCGATCCGGCGGTCGCGGCTCGCCAGCGTCGCTTCCGGAAGTTTCTGGATCGTGACGCTCTGGTCCTGCCCGGCGTCTTCGAAGCCGAACGCCTGAACGCGTGTGAACGCGAAGTCCAGGTTGTACGTGGACCAGTCCTTGCTCAGCGACGCCATCGAATGCACCTCGGAGGAGACCGCGTCCGTGAAGCTCTCCGTGAACGCCCGGCGGAAGGTCATCGACGATACGTAATTCGCATCTGCCCTTGCGTACCACCCGTCCCCCAGGTCCGCGCGCCCCTTGAACGCGAACAGTAAACCGCCTTCATTGAATTTGCTCCGGTCGTTTACACCGTACAGGTATGCATCGAACTCCGAGCCTTCCGTCGGCATCCCACGGAAGTCCGCGGTGTGCGCGAACCCCCGCTGTGTGAAGTACTGCGCCAGATAGCTGGCGTCGTAGCTTCGATTGATGGCCCAGTAGTATCCTGCGCCCAGCATTTTGCCGCGCCGGGAGCTGTTACCTATGCTTGGGGTGAGAAAGCCGCTCCTGCGCGGGTAGCGCTGGAGCGACTTGCGAAAGAACGGCGTGTAAAAGATGGGTACGCCCTTCAACCAGAAGACCGCACTGCGGGCGCTCGCGTACTGGTTCGGAACCACCTCGAACTTCGTCGCCCTCAGCTTCCACCACGCTCCGGGCATGGCGCAGTCGGTTATGAAGCCGTTGTAGACAATGTAACGGTCCTTCTGCTGCTCTGCCCACGCTCCCTCGAAATAGTACGGGCTAGTCGAGCGCAGCACGCCGCGCCGTTGCTCCGGGTTCACAGGCGCCGAACCGCGGACCGTGAAAAACCTCCCGGTGTCCTCGCCAAGGTCGTATTCGGCTTTCTCGGCCCACAGTTCTTCCCCTTCGTAGTGTGTCAGATGAACGTGCCCCCGCGCCTCGGCTTGCCCGGTGGCGTCATCGTAGTCGATCTCGTCCGCCCGCAGCATAATGCTGTCGGTCTCGATGTATGCCGCGCCGCGCAGGTGGTATACCGAGCGTTCCTTATCCCACTTGATCGCTTCAAAGTAAATGTCGCCGCGAGAGACCTTGTGAGGGAGTTCAATTCGGCGCGATTGCTGCCCGGTTCCGGCCGCGGTGCCCGCAAGGGCGAACATAAGGGCAAAAATAACGTGACAAAACTTTAAATATGTGATACTAAGTCGTTGAAAGGACACGCGCACCAAAAAGCACTTCCCGGGAGCCAACCGTCAATCCTAGCACGGCGCGGCGGCCGGGCAACTGCTCGTGACGCAAGATACCGAACGTGCGTTGCACCTGTGGGACGGTTTTTCATGACGAGCACCGCTGCCCTCATTGCGGCAGGCGGGTGCAGAGCATTCTGATGCCCGACCCCGTCCCCTCCGCCGTTGCCGCGCAACCCGAACCGGCCGGGGATTCCATCTCCGAATATGCCCGCCAGCGGCGAAAGCCGCAACAGGCGAATCTGTTCGGAGGCCAGAAAGTGGTTCCCTTCGAGGCGCTGGTTTCCACGCGGCGGCAGTACGGCCGCAGGCGTGATGCGACGCGAACGCAGACCCAGACGCGCGTGGCGGTTCGGCCCGCGCAGGCTGCCCTCGAACTCCATCCCGCCCCCCCACCGGCGCTGAGGATAGCGGCTTATCGCGATGCCCGCGTCGCCGATATGGGCCTGCGCGCGCGCGCCGCCGCCCTCGATGCCATGTTCTGCTTGGCCGGCGTGGGAGTGTTCGCGGCCACCTTCCACTTCATGGGCGGCACGTTCACGATGTCGCGTGCGGCATTGCCCGGCTGGATAGGCGCCGTGCTGCTGGTGGCAGCCTCGTATCACCTGGCGTTCGCGCTCGCCGGAAGAAACACGGCGGGAATGGCGTGCTGCCGTGCCGCTGTGGTGAGCTTCGATGGCCTGCCGCCCGGTCCAAAAAAGCGTCTCGCAAGGCTGTTCTGGGCGGCAATCTGCACCGCCGCTGGCGGCCTCGGCCCCGCTTGGGCGCTCTTCGACGACGAGCGCCTGGCCTGGCACGACCACATCACTAAGACATTTCCGACGATCCTCGCGCCGCCCGGCGCGCAGCAGGGCGGCTGAGCGGCGGCTTCCGATCTTCTCTTCAACAGTCGTGAATTCGTGTTCATCATTGTGCTCAAATTGTCTACAGGGAAACCCATGCGCATCCAATTCGATGACCGGAATCTGATGGCGGAAGTGGTGGGCGATGTCCACGGCATCACCCGAGCCGAACTCAAGCAGCATTCTTCCAAGGCGTTAGAGGCGCTCGCCGGCTTTAAGAAGATCGTGGAAAACGGCTCCATAGGCTTTCCCCACCTGCCGTTCCAGAACGCGGTGGCGAAGGACATCCTGAAGTACGCCGACGGCGTGCGCGGCTCCTACGACACGGTGTGCCTGGTAGGCATCGGCGGAAGCGCTCTCGGCGCCTGGGCGCTCGACTGCGCCATCCGCGGGCCCCATCCCGTGCAGGGGACGTTCTCAAAGAAACACCCCCGGCTGGTCATTCTCGACAATGTCGACCCTGTCTTCACAAGGCTGGCGCTTGACTCGATGGACCCGAAGCGGACCTTAGTCGTCGTAGCGACAAAGTCCGGCTCTACTGCCGAAACGGCGGCGACGTTCCTGATCGTCCGCGAATGGATGAAAAAGAAGCTCGGCCGCAAGACCTCTCAACGCATAGTCGCGATCACGACCCAGGATAAGGGCGACCTGTACGAACTGGCGGTGCGCGAGAGCTATCGCATGTTTTATATCCCCACCAATGTGGGCGGGCGCTTCAGTGTCATGTCCCCCGTGGGCATGGTCCCGGCGGCGCTGATCGGCATCGATATTCGTAAGGTGTTCAAAGGCGCCGCTCAGATGACCCACCTTTGCTGGCAGGACGACCTCAAAAAGAACCTCGCGCTGCGCGCGGCGCTGGTGCACTGGCTGTCGCTGGTGGCCAACGATAAACCCATCCAGGTGGCGTTTCCCTACTCGAACCTGCTGTGGGGAACTGCTTTCTGGTTCAGGCAGTTGTGGGCGGAATCGCTCGGCAAGTCGCACCAGCGCTCGGGCGAGTTCGTCAACATCGGCCAGACGCCCGTGGCGGCCCTCGGCGTAACGGACCAGCACTCCCAAGTTCAGCTCTACATCGAGGGCCCGAATGACAAACTGTTCACCTTCTGGGCCGTCGCCAAACACCGCGACAGCGGCAAGATCCCAAAGAGCACGCTCGGGCTGGGCTCGTTTGACTACCTCGGCGGCCAGACGCTCGAGAAGCTGATCGACGCAGAGCGGCGTTCCACCGAGGCAGCTCTGGTGGAGGCCAGTCGGCCGAACTGCACCTTTACCCTCGAACGCGTGGATGAAGAGCACCTCGGCGCCTTCTTTCAATTGCTCGAGTTCGAAACGGCGTTCATGGGCGAGCTGCTGGACATCAATGCCTTCGACCAAGCCGGAGTGGAACTCGGGAAACAGTTCACCTACGGCCTGATGGGGCGTCCGAACTTCGAAGTCTTCGCCGACCGGTTCAACCAGTACGAGAAGAAGCGCGGTTGAACCCGGCTGGCAACGATTTTTCGCCGCTCCGCAGCCCCGGTAGGGAACCGGCGGCCATGGCGGGTTGCTATAGACGATCGTATCCGGACGGCCATCCATGGCCGGTTCCCCGCAGTCTTGGTTCCAACATAAATCTCTTGTGTTTTCAAGTGATTACACGCTCCAGCGGCACATGAAAACTTTGGACTCGAGGCGCCCGTATGCGATACTGAGATGAGTAGACGTCCCAAATGAATCAGTTGGAAGAGGCGGTCGCCCGCTATCAGAAAGTCATCGAGAGTGAGACCTACAAGGATCTCGGCTGGGCGGAGGAACTGGCCGGCAAAATGCAAGCCGGGAACCTGACGCAGGGCGGACGTCTGATTTGTCCCTTCCTGCGGCCCAACTTCATTACCAGGCGCCAGTACGACGGCATGGTCAAGGCGGCTGAAGCGCTCTTCAGTGCGATCGACCGGGTGGAGCAGATCGCTCTGAATGACGCAGCATTGCTGGCCCGCATGGAACTGCTTCCCGCCGAGAAGATGCTGGCCGCTATTGATCCCGGATATCCGTTTCTGGCTGTTACATCGCTGCTCGACACGCACCTGACGAACGGCTCTGTGCATTTCGTGGATTACGACGCCGATACCCCCATCGGGGTGGCCTATGGCGACGCTTTGGCGGACCTCTTCTATGAGGCGCCGCCAATGAGGGAATTCCGGAAGCGTTATAAGCTTGAGAAAACCGGCGGCAGGAAGCACCTGCTCGCCGCTCTTCTCAAAGCCTGGAAGCAGTTCGGCGGAAAGGCCAACCCTCGGATCGCCATCCTGGAGTTCCGCCGCGGCGCGCAGTCCGGCGATCAGGGCGAACACGCTCTTCTGCGCGACTTCTTCCGCAGCGAAGGATGTGAAGCGGAGATCGTATCTCCGGACCAGTTGGACTATCGAAACGGTGTGCTTCGCCGGAACGGGTTCACCATCGATCTTGTGTTCCGGCGCGTCAGGATACGGGAGTTTCTGCTGCGTTTTGACCTCTCACATCCGCTCGTCCGTGCGTATCGGGACGGCAAGATCTGCATGGTCAATAGCTTCCGGTCGGAACTCGCTCAAAAGAAAGCCATCTTTGACCTGCTGACGGACGAGCAGGTGACCTCCTCGTTCCCTGCCGCTGAGAGAAAGGCCATCCGGCAGTACATCCCCTGGACGAGGGTGGTCGGCGCGCGGCAGACGATGCACAACGGCGAGATGGTTGATCTGCCCGAGTTCATTCTCAAGAACCGCGAAACCCTGGCGCTCAAACCCAACGACGACGGCGATGGACAGCCCTCCATTCGCGGCTGGGAAGTTGATGACGCCGCCTGGGACCGGGCTGTAAAGCGCGCAATGCGAACCCCTTACGTTGTGCAGGAGCGCCTCGAGGCGCCCCGGTCGCGGTTCCCTCTCTACCGGTACGGCGAGATGGAGTTTAAGGATGTCCAGATCGATGTGCTCCCGCACGCGTTTCTCGGCAAGGTGCAGGGCTGCTCAAGTTGGCTTACGGGCGTGAACGGCGGCAGCTTTTCGACGATCACGGGCCTGGCGCCCACCTTTATTCTCCAGAACCGCTCCTGAGCGCGGTCCGGCTGTCTCCCTGCGTTTTTGTTTTGAAAATCCAATTCCCGGCCTAATGCTCGAGGTCCCGTCGCACGATAAACTGTATCTAGGTGGTCCAATAGATAGATATTGTCCTTGACGGACCACAACATATTGGGGCAAGATTGCAAAACGTGGCTGGGCAACCAGACTCTACCCCACTTGCCAGGAGCGAACCGATGGGCCAGTTGAGCGTTGATCTGAGCGCGCACGCGAGCAAACTGAAGCAACCGACCAAGCGCGGTCTGTCGTTTCCACGCTACTTCACTGCCCGGCTGGCTGCCGGACGCACGCCTTACGACGAGGTTCGCTGGGAACTGCGCAACGCCAGCATCAGCAACGACAAGGGTGAGATCCTCTTCGAACAGCGCGATGTGGAGGTGCCGGCTGACTGGTCGCAAACGGCCACAAACATTGTGGCCAGCAAGTACTTTCATGGCCGCGTGGGCTCCCCGGAGCGCGAAACAAGCGTAGCCCAGATCACGAAACGCGTGGTGAACACCACCACAGAGTGGGGTAAAGCCGGCGGGTACTTTGCCACAGAGCAGGATGCCGAAAACTTCCGGGCCGAACTGGCGCACCTGATCCTGACCCAGAAGGCGAGCTTCAACTCGCCCGTCTGGTTCAACGTGGGCGTTTCCGAGGCGCGCGGATACGGCTGGTACTACGACGAAAAGGCGGATGCGATCAAGCGGCTGGAGCCCGGCCAGTCGAAGCCGCAGTGCTCGGCCTGTTTCATCAACTCCGTCAAAGACTCGCTCGAGTCCATCCTGGAGCTGGCGAAGACAGAGGGCATGCTGTTCAAATGGGGCTCGGGCACGGGAACGAATCTCTCGGCTTTGCGCGAGGAGAACGCCATCCTCTCAGGAGGAGGAAAGGCCTCCGGGCCGCTCAGCTTCATGAAAGGCTTCGACGCGTTCGCCGGCGTTATCAAGTCCGGCGGGAAGACGCGGCGCGCCGCCAAGATGGTCATTCTGAACATCGACCACCCGGACATCAAGAAGTTCATCTGGTGCAAGGCTAACGAGGAAAAGAAGGCGCACGCGCTGGTAGACGCGGGGTACGACGCGTCACTTGACGGCGAGGCCTACGCCAGCATTTTCTTTCAGAACGCGAACAATTCCGTCCGCGCCACCGACGACTTCATGCACGCGGTCATGCAAGACTCCGAGTGGTGGACGAAATCCGTGATCGACGGCGAGCCGAAGGACCGCTACAAGGCGCGCGACCTGCTGAAGCAGATCGCCGAAGCGACGCACCAGTGCGGCGACCCGGGCATGCAGTTCGATACCACAGTAAACCGCTGGAATCCCTGCAAAGTTTCGGGCCGCATCAATGCGTCGAACCCCTGCTCGGAGTACATGTTCCTGGACGACTCGGCCTGCAACCTTGCATCGTTGAACCTGATGAAGTTTGTGGGTCCGGATGGCCAGTTCAATGTGGAGGCGTTCCGCCACGCGGTCGACACAATAATCCTGGCGCAGGAGATCTTCGTAGACAACGCCAGCTACCCGACGGAAAAGATCGCACAGAACTCGCACGATTTCAGGCCCTTAGGATTGGGCTTCGCCAACCTGGGCGCGATGCTGATGTCGCTTGGGCTGCCCTATGACAGCGTGCAAGGGCGCGATTTCGCGGGCGCCGTAACTGCCGTTATGTGCGGCCAGGCTTACCTTACCAGTTCGCGGATTGCCGAGGCGGTGGGCCCGTTCGCACAATACAAAGTCAACGAGGACACGTTCCTCGATGTGATCCGGATGCACCGCGGTTCGGTGAACCGCATCAACCCTCGGAACGCACCCGGCCTGTTCGAGGCCGCGCAGACGGTATGGAACGAGGCCTATGAGGCCGGCAGGCGCCACGGGTTCAGGAACGCGCAGGTAACCGTGATCGCCCCCACCGGCACCATCGGTTTCATGATGGACTGCGACACCACCGGCATCGAGCCGGACCTCGCGCTGGTGAAGTTCAAGAAGCTGGTGGGCGGCGGCGTCATCAAGATAGTCAACAATACCGTTCCGCAGGCCCTTATCCGGCTGGGCTACAGCCCGGAGAAAGTGGAAGAGATCGTCTCGCACATAGACGCCACCGGCACCATCGAGGGCGCGCCGCACATCAAGGAAGAGCACCTGCCCGTGTTCGACTGTAGCCTCAGGGCGGCGAACGGCACGCGTTTCATCCACCACATGGGGCACATCCGCATGATGGCGGCGGTTCAGCCGTTCATCTCCGGCGCGATCTCGAAGACGATCAATATGCCGGAAGAGTCCACCGTCGAGGACATCATGAACGCCTACATCGAGAGCTGGCGCCTGGGCCTCAAGGCGGTGGCGATCTATCGCGACGGCTCCAAGCGCGTTCAGCCGCTGAGTTCGGGAAAGGGCGGGAAAGCCGCGGCGGAGAAGGCGGACAAGCGCGTCGCGCAGCGGCGGAAGCTGCCCGATGAGCGGCAGTCCATCACGCACAAGTTCACCATCGGCGGGCACGAGGGCTACATTACCGTCGGCCTGTACGAGGACGGCACGCCGGGCGAACTGTTCATCACGATGGCGAAGGAAGGGTCCACCATTTCCGGTCTGATGGACGGTTTTGCGACAGCTATCAGCTTCGCGTTGCAGTATGGAGTGCCGCTGCAATTCCTGGTGGACAAGTTCAGCCATGTGCGCTTCGAGCCGAGCGGCTGGACCGGGAACGACAAGGTGCCCTATGCGAAGTCGATTCTGGACTACATATTCCGTTGGATGGGCGCCAAGTTCCTGGGACCGGAGTACGCATTGGGCGAGGCAGGCGAGACGCCGAAACTGCGGCCTACCGAGCCCGACTTGCAGCCGAAGCTGCCGTTTGCGCCGGTGAACGACGATGCGCCGCTGTGCAGCGAGTGCGGGTCGATCATGACGCGGAACGGTTCGTGCTACAAGTGCGCAAATTGCGGCAGCACGAGCGGGTGCAGCTAGGCTGCCTCGATCGACCCTGATTGTCGCGAGGGCATTTGGCCGGCGGCGGGCGGATGGTCTACGCGGAATTGCGCCAGCCGCTCCGCTGAAAACGGCTGCCCGGGGCGGGGTTCGGCCCGCGCGGGGTTTCAGCCCGTAGGATCTTATTGCACGAAAGTGCGGCCACCGCTCGCTCACGACCGCGGCTCAGCGCGCCGGCATGGTGAACGGCCGATCGTTGAAGTCAGCGTGGGCAGAAGCCCGGCGCCAGCGCGGAGGCGCTGCCGCACCTGCAAAGCCGGCGGCGGGCCGGAAAGCCCACCCCACCGGGCTGTCCCACAACCGCTTGGGTCAATACGTCGCGACGACGCTGCCTTCGCACGGGTTGCCGTTGGCATCCTTTGCGCGAACCGTGAAAGTGTAGCTGCCGCGCCCGGGCACCTTCCAAGTGGTGCTCACCGGAAGCGATGCCGATTGCGCCACCTGCTGCCCGTTCACTAAGACCTCTACGCTGTTCATCCCCGCTTCGGAGCCGACGGCGACTATTACCGCCGTCGAGGAAAGCTTCTGGCCGGCAACCGGGGCCACGACGAATACCTTGGCGGCTGATTGCTGAACCGGGGCAGGCTCGGGCGCGGGCTCGGGCGCCGGCGCAGGGGCCGGATCGGGCTGAGGCGCCGGATCGGGCGCAGGAGCAGGAGCAGGCTGAGGCGCGGGCGCCGGGCCGGTTTGAGCCACGGGAGCCGGTTCGGGCTGCGGAGCAGGCTGCGGGGCTGCGGCGGAGCCGTCGTCCACCGGCAGCTTCACAATAAACACGTCGTGGCGGCCTTCGCCGAGCGTGCGGCCCCAGTTCGAGGTGAATATGTACCAGCGGCCGTCCTGGGAGACGTTGCCGTGCGGGTCATCCCAGAAGTCGCTG
>Ga0078972_1007997_pt1 | contig 22742 bp, 22 predicted proteins | sample YelNatPaOPGAMG01_FD_67568 | JGI IMG/M metagenome (GOLD analysis project Ga0078972, IMG submission 67568) | Hot spring thermophilic microbial communities from Obsidian Pool, Yellowstone National Park, USA - OP-RAMG-01 (SPADES assembly) (version 2) | ecosystem: Environmental > Aquatic > Thermal...
TTGCTCCAGCTATGAAGTACCCTCCTCGGTTTGCACCGCCCATGTCCGTATATATCCGTTGAACTGCAATGAGGACAATTTGCCTTTCCTATCGCGCTCTTTACCTCCACCATTATCCCCCGTCACCTTCTCTCACCTTCCCTACTATGTACCCTTCAGGACCTAGCAGAATTGTGATACCATCTTCTCGGCCTTTGGCCATCCGTGGTAAGTCCTCCTTTCTGTTCGCTACGGGGTTCTTACCACCTTATCACTTTTCCACAACTTTCAGCATAGAGCCTCCATGTGTGGCTTGCCTAAATAGGTTCAAGATGGTGAATTCCTAGCAAGTCGACAAGGGTCGAAATGAGAAATCAGCGACTGGATTACTATGCTATAATTAGCGCTGCAGTGCAGGTTACTATCATCGGTTTAGGACTCATCGGTGGTTCGCTGGGGCTTGCTCTGAAACGATCGAGGTGGCGAGGGGCACAGATAGTTGGCTACACGCGCAGTCAAGACTCTGCCTCGATGGCTCTCGAGCGGGGGGCTGTGGTTAGTGTATCACCTACGCTACAGGGGGCGGTCAAGGATGGTGATATAATCATAGTGGCTACGCCGGTCCTTACTGTCAGAGATGTGCTCCGTCAGATAGCTCCAGTTGTCAAGCATGGTGCTATACTCACAGATACTGGAAGCACAAAGTCACAGGTAATTCAGTGGGCTAAAGAGCTTTTGCCTCCATATGTTAACTTTATCGGCGGGCATCCTATGGCAGGCAAGGAAGCATCAGGAATAGAGGCTGCTGATGCCGAGTTATTTCAAGGGTGTGTTTATTGTCTTTCGCCAGAGGAGCGGGCTACACGAGAGTCACTCAATACTATCGAGGATATGGTGACGGCTATCGGTGCTGTCCCTATTACTATAGACCCCGAAGAGCATGATAAACTAGTTGCTGGCATAAGCCATGTACCAATGTTGCTCTCGGTAGCACTTGTATTAGCAACTACGCAAAACCCTGCTTGGGGGAAAATGTCTAGGCTAGCAGCTACAGGATACCGAGATGTCACCCGTCTAGCTTCCGGTAGTCCCGAGATGCACGCCGATATTTGTTTGACAAATAAGGACCATATCGTGACTTGGATAGACACACTGATCGCTGAATTACAAAAATTACGTTTGGCAGTTTCTCAGGGAGATATCCATATCAGAGATATACTGGCACTGGCAAAACAGGCGAGGCAAAAATGGCTAGAGATGCGGAGTTTAGGAAAATAGTTTCGCCAAAGAAACTAACCGGAGAAATTAGCATACATGGAGACAAGTCCATATCGCATCGGGCGCTTATTCTTAATAGCCTTGCCGCAGGAACAGCAAAGGTGACCAACTTATCACCAGCCAAGGATTGTCTTTCCACCATGCGCTGTTTGAGAGCATTAGGAGTAAAGGTAGTGTGGCAACCTAGCGTGGCACCAACAGTGATAGTGCATGGATGCGGCAACTCGCATTTCATTGAGCCCAATAACGTCCTGAATGCTGGCAACAGTGGCACCACTATACGACTGCTGAGCGGCGTACTTGCCGGTCAACCTTTCTTCTCGATACTCACTGGTGACTCTTCTTTGCGCTCCCGCCCTATGGGGCGTATTATCCAGCCTCTACGTCTTATGGGGGCTGAGATAAGCGGGCGTGGTGGAGATTCTTATGCTCCATTGGCCATCAAGGGCAAAAAGCTTCATGGCATTGAGTATCATCTTTCAATCCCAAGTGCTCAGGTCAAATCAGCTATCCTGTTAGCTGGTCTTCTGGCTCAAGGTGAAACTATTATTGAACAATCATTGCCCTCGCGAGACCATACTGAGCGCCTCCTCCAGAGAATGGGTGCCGAAATCGTATTCGATGGCAGATACATCCATTTGTCGCCTCCTACATCTCCTTTAAATTCAATCGATATTAAAGTGCCTGGTGACATCAGTTCTGCAGCTTGCTGGCTTGTGGCCGGAACCATTCATCCTGATGCCAGGATTAGGATTAACAGCTGTGGTGTCAATCCATTTCGCACTGGAATCATAGACGCACTTAGAGCAATGGGTGCTAGAATAAGATGTGAAAACGAACGACAAGAGGGTAATGAGCCTGTCGCCGATCTGGTTGTAGAGTCAAGCCAACTTCGAGGAATAGAGCTTGGCGGTGAAATAATACCACGGTTGATTGATGAGATACCCTTACTGGCGGTGGCTGCATGTGTGGCTGAAGGTGTTACTGTCATCAGAGAGGCTGCTGAACTCAGAGCAAAGGAGTCTGACCGAATCGCCAATACCGTCAAAGAACTCTCAAGACTCGGTGCTAAAATCGATGAATTGCCTGATGGGATGGTAATACGCGGTGGCACCATACTCCATGGTGCCGAAGTGTACAGTCATCGCGACCACCGTCTGGCCATGAGCCTTGCCGTAGCCGGACTGGTGGCGAAAGGTTCGACGACGATACACAATGCCAGCATAACCGACATATCGTATCCTGGTTTCTGGGAAGTGATTCAGAAGATATCGATTTTGGATTGAGTATGATGATATCTAAAGTTAGCTGATCGATTAGTTTGGTAAGCGTGCCATGGATGAACTAGGTTTGGCCTCATCCCCATCCTTGCTTGTGGTCATTTCGGGACCTTCAGGCGTAGGTAAAGATGCTGTACTATCCGAGATGAAAAGGCGGGGGTTGCCGTTCTCTTATGTTGTTACCGTGACAACACGTCCCAGACGTCCAGGAGAGCAGGACGGTGTTGATTACTATTTTGTTTCTGAAAGTGAGTTCCAGAGGATGGCACGCCAGGGAGAATTGATTGAATGGGCGAAGGTGTATGGCAATTACTATGGGGTGCCGAGGAGGCAAATTGAGGAGGCGCTGCGAGGAGGCAATGACACGATTTTGAAGGTAGATGTACAAGGGGCAGCTAGTATAAAGGAGATTTTTCCCGATGCGGTGTTCATTTTCCTTCTACCTCCATCGTTGGCAGAATTAGCAAATCGTTTACTGCAACGTCAGAGCTTACCTGGAGATGAGCTGGACTTACGATTGGCCAAAGCAAAAGAGGAGCTAAGAAAGATACCGCTTTTTGACTATGCCGTGGTGAGTCGGAAGGACGAGCTTGATGTGGCTGTTTCGGAGATCCTGTCGATAATCACTGCTGAGAAGTGCCGCATCAGACGATGGAAAATTCAGCTCTGACAGAATGACTATTTAGGAAGTCTCTTTTCCAACGAGCGAAGGTGGCCGTTTATATACTGGATAACCTCAGCCTTTGGTTCAAGGACGCCGTAGTGCCCTTCACACAGAAGGTCTGCTTTCAGCTCAAGCAGTTCCTTAAGTGAGATGATGGCTTGTTCGATATTGCCACCAAACATGGGTTCATAAGGACCATGGATATCCTGTCCGAAAAGTACCCTTTTGCCATAGCAGTCTAAGTAAACGGCTATGCTCCCGGGAGTGTGTCCAGGAATATGGAGCAGTCTCAATGCATGTTTTGTCAGTTTGAGCTCGGACTCCTTCCCCTCTAACTGAATATCAACGGGACACGGGTGATACGTAACACCGTAGAAGCTTGCCCCCACTCCTTTGCCCGATTCCATGGCATCAGCGTCTAGTCTGTGTGCCACTACCTTAATATTGTACTTTTGTCTGAACATAGCTAAGCTACCGACATGGTCGATGTGGCGGTGAGTCGCTATTACAAGACTCAGGTCTTTGGGATCGAATCCTAAAGAGCGAATGTTGCCAATTAAAATGGGGAAACTGTATCCCATACCTGTGTCTATAAGAACAAGCTCTCCGGCGTCAATCAAGTAAATGCAGCAGTCTAACGGGTGCGATACATCTGAACCGCCGATGAGGTAAATATCATGCCAAATTCGACAGGGCGGCATTTTCAAAAGGTGGTTAGTCTCGCCAGAATCTCCTTTTCTTTTTCATGCATGCGTTTTCTTTCGTCGACCTCTTCGTGATCATAACCAAAAAGGTGCAGAATGCCATGCACAATGAGCAACTGCAACTCTTTCTCTACCATGTGCCCGTGCTCTTCACATTGTCGCTTCGCTTGGGGATAAGAGATTACTATCTCACCCAAATGGCATATGCCGTCAGGAGGTGATATAAAGGACATATCTGTCGTATCCTGCTGTACAGACATAGGAAATGCCAGAACATCTGTAGGTTCATTTTTGCCTCTATAAATCTTATTAAGCCGCTGAACTGTTTGATCCCCAGTGATAACCACCCCTAGCTCGACTGGTATATCGATCTCTATAGATTCCAGCACTTTTTGAATGGTCGCCCTTAACCAGCGAGTACTTATGCATCTACTGAACTTTCGGCTTACTTTGATGTCGATGAATGTCTGGCTGCGATTCATACTGGTATAGTATACCTCGATTTACAGAACAGTGAATAGCCCGTTCGCAAATACAGTCCGAATCGCCGGTATACGTTTACTTTGTTGAAAGTCATCTAGAAGCTGTGCTATATTTGAACATTGGAAGTGCTATCAGGGAGGGATCGCATAGTGGTCTAGTGCGGCCGCCTGCTAAGCGGTTACCCCGAGAAATCGGGGTCATGGGTTCGAATCCCATTCCCTCCGCCATCAAACGTCAAATCGAAAGTGATAGTTCCCCGCAAAAAGCATCACCAATGATGTATTATTACATTTGGACCATAGGTTGTCAGATGAATAAAGCTGAATCGGACTTCATCGCCTGCTATCTTTCATCGTTAGGCGGGCAGCAGGTCGCGAGTCCTAAATGCGCTGACGTAATTGTGCTCAATACCTGTGTGGTCCGACAGAGTGCTGAAGACAAAGTACTTGGCATGCTTGGCTTTGTGAAAGGGCTGAAAGCTCGTAGACCGGACTTGAAGGTACTAGTAACAGGCTGCTTCGTTGATTCTGACATACATAGATTGGAAAGAGTATATCCGCATGTGGACCAGTTCTTTGCTCCCGGAGACTTTTCAAAATTAAAGGAGTGGGTCCAAGATCATGTTCGTCTATCTTCATCGGCTTGGCGACACAAGAGCGGATGGATAGTACGGGAGGGAATAGTCAGCGCCCTGGTGCCTATTATGCAAGGATGTAATAATTTCTGTTCTTATTGCATTGTACCTTACCGTCGTGGTAGGGAGAGGAGCCGTCCGCTTAAGGAAATTGTCAGTCAGGTTGAGGAGCTGGTCTCCTACGGTACAAAGGAGATTGTGTTACTTGGACAAAATGTAAACTCTTACGGACGTGACTTACTTGATAACACCGATCTTGCCAGTCTTCTTCGCGAGTTAAACAAGATAGAAGGCATTTACCGGATTAGGTTTTTGACGAACCATCCCAAGGATATGAGCAGGCATCTCATTGAGACCATCGCTTCTTTGGACAAAGTGTGTGCACATATAAGCCTTCCTTTACAGTCCGGCGACAACGATGTACTTAGGGCAATGAGGAGAGGTTACACCGTGGAGCAGTATGAGGAGCTTGTAAACACAATTCGTTGTCTCATCCCCGGGGTTGCTTTAAGCACCGATGTGATCGTCGGATTTCCTGAGGAAAGCGATGAACAATTTAGGCATACCCTGTCTGTGCTCGAAAGAGTGAGATTTGACACAGTTCATGTTGCCGCTTATTCGCCTCGCCCAGGGACTTTGGCAGCCAGGGAGTATCGAGATAGCGTACCACCGAATGTTAAACAGCAGCGGTTGCAGGAGGTTGAAGCTTTGCAAACGAGGATAGCTAGGGAAATTAATGCACAGCTGGAAGGTAATAATGTCGAAATACTCGTTGAGGGGAAGAAGGGGGGTAAGTGGTTTGGCAGGACTCGTACAAACAAGCTTACTTTTTTCGAATCTACTTCTGATTGCTTGGGACGGCTTGTGTGTGTTAGCATAAACAAAACAACCCCTTGGGCTTTACAGGGGCAATTAGTCTGTTAACCATGGTAAGCTTGTATCTTGCGGCTTGTGGCAAGTGATGCCATTAGGTGTACTGATGAACTCTTACGACTTCATCGTAATTGGTAGTGGGATTGCAGGACTCTACACGGCTTTGCTAGCTAAAGAAATTGGGAGCGTGCTAATAATCACCAAGGGAAGCATAGAGGACTGCAACACTAGACATGCTCAGGGCGGGATTGCCGCACCGATAGGTAAAAACGATTCGCCAGAGCTCCATTATCAAGACACGATAAACGCTGGTGATGGATTGTGCGATCCCGAGGCCGTGCGTGTACTCGTCACAGAGGCAGCAGACAGGATTGCAGACTTGATAAAGCTCGGGGTGCCTTTTGACACCGTTAATGGTGAGATTGCCTTGACCAGAGAGGCTGCGCACAGTGTTCCCCGTATTTTGCATGCTGGTGGGGACGCTACCGGTGAGCATATCGAGTTTACATTGAGCCGCCGTGTGCGGAGCTCTTCTATAAAAGTTCTGGAGCATTGTTTGGCTACCGAGATCTTATTAGACGGTGGCAAGGTAGCAGGTGTAAAAACTTTGGACTGCCGTACTAGCTCAATCGAGGAGTATGCTTGCTCCTTTGTGATTTTGGCTACAGGCGGGGCCGGGCGCCTTTTTAAATATACCACGAACTCGGATGTCGCTACCGGTGATGGTATAGCCTTGGCTTACCGAGTCGGTGCTGAGATCACCGATATGGAGTTCTTCCAGTTTCATCCCACTGCTTTGCGTCTTCCTGGTGTGCCCCCTTTTTTGATAAGCGAGGCGGTAAGAGGAGAAGGTGGGATCTTGCGCAATGTGGAGGGGTACAGGTTCATGCCAGACTATACGCCAGACGCTGATCTTGCTCCTAGAGACGTGGTAGCCAGAAGCATTCTCTATGAGATGAAGAAGACCGGCAGCGACCGTGTTTTTCTCGATGTGACTCACTTGCCACCGCAGAAAGTTATGGCGCGCTTTCCCCACATATATCGCTTCTGCCTTGATCATGGGCTGGATATCACCAAGGGGTTGATCCCAGTAGCGCCGGCGGCTCATTATCTTATGGGCGGCGTGAAAGTTAATACTTGGGGGGAAACCAACATTCCAGGACTATTTGCTGCTGGTGAGACTGCATGCACAGGGGTTCATGGTGCAAATCGACTGGCATCTAATTCGTTACTCGAGGTGTTGGTCTTCGGTAAGCGGATTATCCAGAGAATACAAAAGGGCGCGGAGGTGATATCTTCACCACGGACTATCAACGAAGAAAATATCGCACTGCAGCAACATGAACCCTTGGACAAATATCCTCCGCTTAACTTGCTAAACCTGCAATCCTTGTTATGGGAAAAAGTGGGCATTGTCCGCAATGGCGACCATCTAGCCGAGGCTGCGCGTCTTCTTTACACCTGGGAAAGGCTCTTATCGTCGCCGATCGACAGACCCTCTTACGAGCTGAGCAATATGGTACTCACGGCTCGATTGATGACTGAAGCTGCTCTAAGACGCGAGGAAAGCCGTGGTGCTCATTTCAGGGTCGATTTCCCACAACCCTCTCCTCGTTGGCTCAAACATATAACCTTCAAACGTGGTTCTTCTTAGTTGTACATTAACACGGACTGTCCAGTTTGATTTAGAATGAAGCGACGGCTGGCATCCTCGCCAGCCGTCGCCTTTCTTGACCAAGTGGAAAGCTCGCCCTTATTTCTTTTGCCCGCGTTCTGGCATCTTCCATGGGGCTTCGGTAGGTAGATCTTTAAATTCTGGATGATCCGTTGGCAATCCCATAGCACGTCTGGCAGCTGCCTTGAAACGTTCCCAATCTGCCATTTGGTATATTGTCATGCGCTGCGCAGCCAACGAGCCTTCAGCATGAATACTGAGGATGCCATTAAACGTCGATCCTAGCCGTCTGACCATTAGCAAGGCACGCAGTCTCTCCTCAGTGGGATATCTTGCATCGCCAGCTAAATATTTCTCGATGTAGGGACGCGTCTCAGGGTTCTCCCAATCCTTCATAGACGGCATAGTGGCAGCAATGCCTCCTGTTATGTCTTGAAGGTATTTCATTGCTTGGTGCCAATTATCAGCGAACCAAAACTTGGCGCAGTTTGTATAAACTACATTGGGAGCTGCCAAGCCAGTTTCAGGGTCTATCTTGGCGTCAAGAGCAGCTGCCTTGCCCAACGCCTCAGTCATATCTGCATACATTGCAAGCCAGGCTAGCATATCTCTGATGCGTGTGGCATGGGTCAGTCCGTTATATTCTGCCATCAGCATTGCCAAGCCAGCTACAATTTGAAGCTGCACGGATTTATAAGTAGCTGCTGTTAAGCGGTGGTACCGCGCAAAAGACGTTGCCATAAGTCTGCTAAATTGCCATTCCCCGGCCATGAATACTCTCTCATTAGGCACAAAAACATTGTCAAAGATTATCATAGGATGTCCACCGCCACTAGCAAGCTCAGAATCAGTCGCGATAAACTTGACCCCTTTAGCATTGCATGGCACAGCACACGCGACAGCATAGTCCCTTTCACTTTCCTCATGGTTGCGAGATGGCAGACATATTAGCCAGTTAGCTAAGATGGATTCACTTATATGTAGCTTGCAGCCATTGATGAATATGCCGTCCTTGGTGCGGTCAACAATACGCAGATAAAAGTCCTTATGTTTCTGCCGTGGGTCATCGGCGTGAAGCCCTCGATGCCCTTTGGGATCACTAACGGCAGCACATATGGATGGATCCGTCTTTTGACACAGCTTGCGAAACTCTTCAACACGCTGACGGTAGTTTGTTCCCAGAGCCGCATCCATTTTCCCTGCTGCCCATGCGACCCCGTTCAAGCCATCAATGCCAGTGAGGCTCGTCGCTGCAGCCCCAGAGCGCATTAGGGTTTGAATAATCGTTCTCCGTCGCTGTATGTCTTCCGGGGTTTTTGGCACCTTATAAATGAAGTAAAATTCCTCCCCGTCCTCGACTGTGCAAAACAAAGACCTGTTCTGGGGGAGGGCCTTCAAGTAGTACTCGGATGCTGCCCGCTCGATAGCAGCTTTGTAGGGTGGGTAGGCGGTAATATCGTCCAATTTCTGACCATCTTGATATACTATCCTGCCATCGCGAAGACTCTCAACATATTGCTCCGGTGTCCTGATCATTTTATGCCCCCTGTGATTTTATTTGCCTTGCTGTCAGAAAGTTAGCGCAATCATCTGGCAGCGGCGCCGATTATTGTAGAGGACATCACTTGTGTCGGTCAACAACGTTTCGCTGTTTTGTACATAAAGTCAGCGGCGGTCTGGGATAGCGGGGAATCTGTGCAATTAAAGTGTGGATATAATCTGGTTTATAAAAGACTGTGTCAGCAAATTTCCATTGGTCCACTTGGCATTGCTTGGGTTGTTGCAAGTGCTGTATGCCCTATGTATAATTCAACCGTGCGTGCGGTGTTTAGCTAACAAAAGAACCTTCATCGCGAATCTCAACAGGGCTATGGACATTCGAAGATATGACATAGATAGTTTCGTGAAACAGGGTGCTTATTCTCATGCTGTACAGGCTGGTCAATTTATTTTTGTTTCTGGAATGCTTCCCATTGACTATGCGAGCGGCTTAAGGGTTACAGACGATGTTGGACGGGCTACCGAAGTCGCTCTTAATAACGTAAGTAGCATATTGGCAGCAGCTGGAAGTAGCTTAGAAAAGATTGTTAAGGTGACCGTTTTTCTTCGAGACATCGCTGATTTTGCCCGTATGAACGAGGTGTATACAAGATTCTTCACCAGTAACCCGCCGGCGCGTACCTGCGTAGCTGTCAAAGATATTCCGGGCAATTTTCCTCTGGAGATAGAAGTCATAGCAAGCAAATAGGAAGAATTAAGAGCGCGATGTATAGGAGAGAGCCCTCAGAACTTTCACGAAGGGGGAGCTGATGATTGTGTACACCAAAAGCTGGCAGGATTTGTTTGCTGAGGTCATAGAAACAGCGTTGTGCACCCTATGCGGCGCCTGTTCTGGATTTTGTCCCTACTTGACTTATTACAGAGGGCGGATAGCCGTGCTCGATAATTGCACCAGAACAAATGAAGCCCAGTGCTACCAATATTGCCCTCGAACTTATATCGACTTGGACACTTTAAGCCGAGCTATTTTCTTGTCACCTTACAGCGCCGAACCCCTCGGTCATGCTAAGGCAGTGGTAATGGCCAGATCCGCTGATACAAAGGTGAGGGCTGGCGCACAATATGGCGGAGTGGTAACCACTATACTTTCGTTTGCACTGCAAAAGCGTTTAGTCGACGCTGTGCTTTTGGTGCGGACGCTGTGGGATAAAACTCCACAGCCATTTGTTGCCCGCACTACGGACGATGTGATGCAATGCATGGGTTCGAATTACATGGCATGTCCACTGCTTCATGGCTATAACCAATTTTCGAAGGAGCATATTTCTGGCGACTGCAGACTGGCTATCGTGGCTACTCCGTGCCAAGTTCTTTCTGTCGCCAAAATGAAGAGCAGACCGCCTCAAAACAAACTTAACATAGCCAACGTCAAGTTAGTTATCGGATTATTTTGCACTTGGGCACTTATACCCGACAGGTTTTCCAGCTTTCTGAGGAAGGCTGTGAATCTAGCTGATGTGATAAAGTTTGACGTTCCACCGCCCCCGGCAAACAGGTTCGATATTTACACCAAGTCAGGCAGGATATCGCTCCCCTTGGAGCAAATCAGGGAGTTTACCATGCCAGCCTGTGCCTATTGCACAGATATGACTTCGGAATTTGCCGACATATCTGTTGGAGCAGCAGAGGGCATAGAAGGCTGGAATACTGTCGTTATACGCAGCGAAGCAGGTGACGAACTTTGGCAAAGATTGACAACCGAAAAAAAGGTCGAGGTTGGTGAGCTACCTTCTTCGAATCTTGAACACCTTCAAGCTGCAGCGATGCTAAAGAAGAAGCGGGCGATAACCGAGCTAACAAGGAAGAGCGGTGACCAGGGCAATTTGCTGTATCTTGGGCTGTCTCCCGAATTGCTGGGTAAGTGGGTAGCCTGATAACTTGGGAGGTGAGTACAATGCCGACAATAACAACAGATGCCCCTGGAACGAACCAGTTGTTGATAGGCAATGAAGCCATTGCCCGAGGAGCATTGGAAGCAGGAATTGGCTTTGCCGCCGCCTATCCAGGTACGCCATCCTCAGAGATTATTGGTACCTTGGCGCAGGTAGCCAAAGACATGGGGATTTATGTCGAATGGTCAGTGAACGAAATAGTTGCCCTAGAAGCTGCTGCTGGCGCTTCTTTTGCCGGCATCAGAGCCCTCGCAGCAATGAAACAGAACGGTGTGAATGTAGCCTGTGATTTTCTTGCCAATTTGGTTATGAGTGGTATCGGCAGGGCGGGACTTGTATTGGTTGTCTGTGATGATCCATCAGCCATATCAAGCTCCAATGAGCAGGACACAAGGTATGTAGCCAAATGGTTGGATATACCTCTGGTAGAGCCGGGTGATTTTCAAGAAGCTAAAGAGATGACTAAATGGTTGTTCGACCTGTCTGAAGAATTGGGCACTATCTGTTTGTTACGGAGCGTGACTCGTATTGCTCATGCTCGAGGAAATGTCAAGCTTGGCGAGCTACCCAAAATCACACGCAAAGCCTACTTTGACCAAATACAAGACATAAGGAACCCGATGCCGACCAAATACATCCCCGTCCCTAGCCCGGTAAGACATTTCTTTCAACATGCTCGGCTGAATAGAGCCAGGGAGAAATTTGAGTCTGCGCCATTTAATCGGTATGTGGGTCCGCCCTCGCCAGACCTGTTGATCGTAACTTGTGGCAGTTGCTGGCTGTATTCTCTGGATGCAGTGAGGGCCCTGCAGCTAGAGGATAGAGTAGGTATTCTGAAGCTGGGTACCCTTTGGCCTCTGCCGGAGAAAGTTTTGGAAGAGAATTTGGCTCGGGCAAGGAAGATACTATTTGTAGAAGAAATCGACCCATTTATAGAGCAAAGCGTGATGGAATTTGTTGCTGGGGCACCTTTTCTTGATCGTCTGCCCGTGTTCTATGGCAAACGCTCGGGTCATGTAAATGCCTACGGTGAACTGAATCCCGATATGGTAATTAAGGCGATTTCCAACATATTAGAGCTCACTTATCAACCGCGACCATTGGAGTACACCTCTGAGGCAGAATCGTTCAGGAAGAGCCATGTGCCTGAGCGAAGTATGACTTTCTGTCCTGGATGTCCTCACCGGGCTACTTTTTGGGCAATCAAAAATGCGCTAAAGCTGGACGGGCGTGGTGGCTTTGTCACAGGCGATATCGGTTGTTATTCAATGGCTATTGGGCCTGCGGGATTTCTTCAGGTTAGAACCATGCATTGCATGGGTGCTGGAGTCGGCATAGCCAATGGGCTAGGCAAGCTTGACCAATTTGGTTTTGAGCAGCCCGTTCTGGCAGTAGTCGGCGATTCCACATTCTATCACGCTGCTATTCCTGCTTTGATTAACGGCATATACAACCGTTCCAATTTTGTTCTCGTTATACTGGACAACAGTGCCACTGCCATGACAGGTTTCCAGCCACACCCCGGCACTGGTATGACAGCGATGGGGGAGTCTACGAATGTGGTCAGTATGGAAGCATTGTGCCAAGCTCTGGGAGCACGCGTTCAAGTTTGTGACCCATTTGATCTGAAGTCGGCAACAGCTACATTGTTGGAGATGATGGCAGAAGATGGAGGTCCAAAAGTAGTGATCATGCGACGCGAGTGCGAGCTGGTTAGGAGTAAGAAAGAGGCAGCACCATACAAAGTTTACGTAGATCAAGAGAAATGTATCGGTGAATGTTGTGGATGTGACCGCTTGTGTACAAGAGTATTTCTCTGCCCCGGTTTGATCTGGGACAGGAAATCCGGCAAGGCTAAAATAGATGATGTAATCTGCGCTGGCTGTGGGGTGTGCGCTGACATCTGTCCGAGGGGAGCTATTATAAAGGAGGCAAGATGACAACAAGGGAGATTCCCAAAGACCCTTTGAATTTGGTGATAACTGGTGTCGGCGGGCAGGGCAACGTTCTAATTTCACTAGTGGTAGGTAGAGCCTTGGTCAATGCCGGCTACTTTGTGACCATCGGCGAAACATATGGGGCTTCGCAAAGGGGTGGTCCCGTTATGAGCCATGTCCGGGTTTCAAGACACACACAGTACAGTCCGTTCATCCCGGACGGATGTGCTGATATCATTCTCGGAATGGAACCAGCGGAGACACTCCGTATGTTGAGCAGATATGGTAATCCGAATGTGGTAACGATAATCAATCCTCGACCTATATATTCGATAGATGTCACGGGAGGGCAAGCAAGCTATCCCGAACTGGATGAGTTGATGTCTGCGATAAAAAGACTCTCGGCTAAAGTATGGGTCATCAATGCCACTGAAGAGGCCCAAAAAATGGGTAGTGCTATGTTTGCCAACTCGTTCCTTATAGGAGCACTTGTGGCAGTCAGAATTCTGCCTTTAGATAATGAGTCCATCGAGCCGGTGCTGAAGGAGACCTTCCCAAGAGAGATCGATGTCAACATCCTGGCTTTTAGAAGAGGTATGGAACTTGTGAGGTTAGGGTAGGAAAGCAGGGCAGTCTCTGGGGATTGTCGGTGTGTTTTAAATGGAGCGGCTAATGCCCAGCAGAAGCAAGAAAGAGTGGCAAGAGAGAACATTAGTGCCGGCACTGGAGCGTACTCCAGAAAGACAGCCAGAGTTCCGTACCAGCTCAGGTATAATTATTCTCCCCGTATATGCCCCCGAGGACCTTCCAGAGTTCGATTATCTTGACAAGCTTGGCTATCCAGGCGAATACCCGTTTACTCGCGGGGTGCAGCCAACGATGTATCGGGGGAGATTATGGACTATGCGCCAATACGCAGGCTTTGGGACTGCAGAGGAATCAAACCAGCGCTACCGGTATTTGCTACAGCAAGGACAGACTGGACTTAGTGTTGCCTTTCATTTACCTACCCAGGTTGGCTATGACTCTGACCATCCTATGTCGCGGGGTGAAGTAGGCAAAGTCGGCGTAGCCATAGATACTCTCGATGATATGGAGGTGTTGTTCAAAGGCATCCCCCTGGACAAGGTTAGCGTTTCAATGACCATCAATGCTACCGCTGCCATAATTCTGGCTATGTACATCGCGCTGGCAAAAAAGCAGGGGGTCGAACTTACAAAATTGGAAGGTACAATACAAAATGATATCTTAAAAGAATACATTGCTCGGGGAACCTATATTTTTCCGCCACGCCCGTCCATGAGATTGACTACTGACATATTCGCATACTGCAGTAAGTATATGCCACGCTGGAACACCATAAGCATAAGCGGCTATCATATGCGTGAGGCCGGGGCTACCGCTGCTCAAGAGATTGCTTTTACCTTGGCTAACGGAATCGCCTATGTCGAAACAGCAATGGGTGCAGGCTTAAATGTCGACCAGTTTGCAGGAAGGTTGTCGTTCTTCTTCAGTGCCCACAACAACCTTTTCGAAGAGGTAGCTAAGTTTCGGGCGGCGCGGCGGATGTGGGCGAAGATTATGCGTGATAGATTTGGGGCTAAAGACCCCAGATCGCTAATGTTGCGCTTTCACACTCAGACCGCAGGATGCACACTGACAGCCCAGCAGCCATACAATAACATTGTCAGGGTAACCGTTCAAGCATTAGCTGCAGTATTAGGCGGAACGCAGTCACTTCATACCAACTCTTTTGATGAAGCCTACGCAACGCCGTCAGAAGAAGCGGTGACCATAGCCCTGCGTACGCAGCAAATATTAGCTCATGAGAGTGGCGTCAGCGAGGTCGTTGACCCTCTGGGTGGCTCATATTTCGTAGAGTCACTTACTGACTCGCTGGAGAATCAAGCACTGGAATACATGGAGAGGATTGAAAAGCTGGGTGGAGCTGTGACAGCTATAGAGCAGGGCTTTCAACAGAAGGAAATACAGGAGAGTGCCTATCAGCATCAAAGGGCAGTTGACAACGGGGAAACTGTTATTGTAGGCGTTAACAAATACGTTTCAGAGTCCCCCAAAATACCAAGGTTGCTCCGTGTCGGTCCTGAGGTGGAGCAAAAGCAAAAGCAGCGGCTGAAACATGTTAGGCAGACGCGAGACAATCACAAAGTGGTCAAAACGCTTAAGAACCTAGAGGATGTGAGTCGCAGCCAAGAGAATATTATGCCGGCGCTAATTGAATGTGTTGAGGCCTATGCTACTATAGGTGAAATATGTGATATTTTAAGACAGACCTTTGGAACCCAACGGGAGTATCTCGTCTTCTAGAAAGGAGCAAGAAATGGATTTCCAACTGAGCGAAAATCAAAAAATGTTTCAGGCCATGGTTCGTGATTTCGCCAATACCGTGATTAAGCCAGTGGCAGCGAAAATTGACGAAGATGGGGAATGCCCGCCAGAGATATTGAGAAAAATGGGGGAGCTTGGGCTTTTCGGCATAACTATTGACGAGCAATATGGAGGTAGCGGTGGGGACTACCTATCCATGGCCCTTGCTGCCGAGGAAATATGTCGAGCTTCCGCCTCGGTAGGCACCATCTTTCTAGCCAGCCTTTCGCTGGCCTGTTACCCCATCTATAGGTTTGGTAACGAGGAGCAGAAGAGAACCTTTATCACCCCATTGGCAAAAGGGCAGAAACTAGCGTGTTTTGCTTTGACAGAGCCGGGGGCTGGCAGCGACGCCGGTGCTTTGGAAACGACTGCTACATTGCAAGGAGAGAGTTACATTCTAAATGGGACAAAAATTTTTATCACCAACGGCCTTGAGGCTGAAATTGCCGTGGTGTTTGCCACCGTTGACAAGAGTTTGGGGCATCGTGGCATCACTGCTTTCATCGTAGAAAAGGGCACACCTGGGTTCTCAGTGGGTAAGAAGGAAAAGAAGCTTGGCATACGCGGTTCGTCTACTACAGAACTTGTTTTCGACAACTGTCGTATTCCCGCTTCCAACCAACTAGGAGAAAAAGGGCGTGGGCTCAGGATAGCTCTTGAAGCGATTGATTCCAGTAGGGTGACAGTAGCGGCCCAAGCTGTTGGTATTGCACAGGCCGCCTTCGATGCAGCGTTAGAATATGCCAAAACCCGACAGCAGTTCGGACAGCCTATTATCAATTTCCAAGCGATACAATGGATGCTAGCAGATATGGCGACACAAATAGACGCAGCTCGTCTCCTGACCTATCGGGCAGCTTGGTTGAAAGACCAAAACTTGCCATTTATGAAGGAAGCTTCAATGGCTAAATTGTTTGCTGCGGAAACAGCAAGAATGGTGACAAACAATGCGCTGCAGATACACGGTGGCTATGGATACTGCAAGGATTATCCCGTGGAGCGCTACTTGCGCGATGCCAAAATAACCGAGATATATGAAGGGACATCGGAGATGCAGCGCATGACAATAGCTAGGGCCCTAATGTCAGGGATATAGGAGAATAGTGATGATAAAGGGTATCCATCATGTCGCTATTGCAGTCAGGAGCCTCGACGATGCCTTGCCTCTTTACGAAAAAATGCTCGGGGTAAAGGCATCTAAGATTGAAATGATCCCACAGCAAGGGGTAAAGGCAGCTCTCATCCCTTTGCCAGATGGCAGTGAGATCGAACTCCTCGAACCTACTGATTCTCAAGGTGGTGTCGCTAAATTTGTAGAAAGTCGTGGTGGGGGCCTTCATCACATGTGTTTAGAGGTGGACGATGTGGACAAAGAACTAGACGAACTTGGCCAAAAAGGTTTCCAGCTGATTGACCATTCCGGTAGGCCGGGCTTAGCGGGGAAAGTGGGGTTCATTCACCCCAAATCGGTTCATGGGGTACTTATTGAGCTTGCACAGAGCCAGTACTGAGAAGTTTCCGCAAACGCAGAGAGTTTTAGGCTGAAACATTGAGGAAACGTATGGCCGGAAAAAAGATCAGGGTTCTGATAGCCAAACCTGGGTTGGATGGTCATGACCGTGGGGCCAAAGTAGTAGCAAGGGCGTTGAGAGATGCCGGAATGGAGGTGGTGTACACCGGTATAAGGCAAACACCTGAAATGATAGTCGAAACTGCTGTTCAGGAAGATGTTGATGTGGTTGGTCTCAGCATTCTCTCCGGTGCTCACCTCGAACTCTTTCCAGAAATCGTGGAAGGACTGAAGACCAGGGGCAAAGGTGATGTGGTGATCATAGCAGGTGGCATCATACCTGACGAGGATATTCCAGCCCTACAAAGCTTGGGGATCAAGGCGGTTTTCGGCCCTGGAACACCCACCTACAAAATCGTTGAGTTCATCAAAAGTCAATTCGGCGAGCAAAGGTAATCCTATTTCCTAGCAATTCCTATTATATCGGCTATCTTCTCCACCCCTTCTTTTTCGCAAAACCGTTCGATTCCGTGTAGCACTTTCAGTGGGGTGCGAGGGTCAGTCAGACATGCAGAGCCTATTTGCACTGCGGTGGCACCAGCCATGATAAACTGAAGTGCATCCTCAGCGGATACTATTCCTCCACAACCTATTATCGGTACTTTAACTGCACCGGCAACATGATAGACGGCATACAAAGCAATCGACTTCATTGCGGGACCACTGAGGCCACCGTGAATATTTCCTAGGACTGGGCGACGATTGGCTATATCTATAGCTATTCCGTGTATTGTGTTGACCAATGTTACAGCATCAGCCCCCGCTTCGCTTACCGCTACAGCTACTTCAACAACATCTATGCCGGGGGGCAATTTTACGATGACTGGCAGGCTAGTATTGCTTTTGACAGCTTTGGTGACTTCAGCAGCAGCCTTAGGATCGGCGCCAAACTCTCTAGCACCACGCGCAATATTGGGACAGCTTATATTTATCTCCAGGCCGCTTATTCCTACCACCCCTTCCAACCTGAGGGCAATCCTTGCATATTCGTCCACAGTGTCACCGGCAATATTTACTATTACGGGCACCTGCCAGCGTGCCCAAACAGGCGCCTTGTCTCTTATCAGTGCCTCCACGCCGATATTCTGTAAACCTATAGAGTTAAGCACGCCGAAGGAAGTTTCCACTAATCGCGGCTGAGGATTGCCATTTCTGGGGTTGAGTGTTGTTCCCTTACAGACGATGGCGCCGAGTTTCTGAATATCAATAAGTTCCGAATACTCAGTCCCATATCCCAAAATTCCCGAAGCCGCCATCACAGGGTTAGCCAGTGACAGCCCCTTGGCGTTGAATGGTGCTAATTGAATTCTCAGGTCTGCCATGTCTACATAATATCTATCAACTTCTGCTGATCTGTCGCAACTTTGCTACAGATTCTATTTTGCTGGTCATCGTTGACTCTTTATCTCGACGGTCATCGATCTTGATCCAGGTGACGACGCGGAATGCTCCTTTACTAAACGGTGCCTCATGCATAGCGCGAATCACCTCGAATACCTCCTGTAAAGTCCCTTCGACAATAGTGCCCATGGGCGTCAGTTGATATGAAACACCCCCTTTGGTCCCGACCGCATCAAGACAAGCAGCAACGAAGTGACTGAGGCTGGTACTGCCAGTACCCACTGGCACGACTGAGATTTCCGCCACAACTCTGTTTGCCATACTCACCTCCATTCACTTCTGTTTCTTTAAGTATAGCGAAGCCGAGAACAAAAGGACAGCTTTAGATTTTTGCTTCACGATTGAGTATACTAGGATTAGTCTAGAGACAAAGAGATTGTTATGAGCTACTACATTGTGCGACAGATGCAGGAAAGCGACATACCTCAGGTCTTAGAGATTGACCGCGAGGCATTTCCTACCCAGTGGCCTAGGCCCACATATTCCACTTTCAAGCAGGAACTTCGTAACAGACTTGCCTACTATTTAGTCGCTGTAAGACAATGCGCAAACCGTCAGGATATACCCAGCTATGCTGAAAAGACTGGAATGTGGTCAAAGTTGCGTGGACTAAAACAATTTCTGGCTTCCAAAGCTACTCATCGAGAAATAGCACCAATGACAAGTTATGTGGTTGGTGTTGCCGGTTTCTGGATAATGGTTGACGAGGCTCATATCACAACTATTGCAGTGCGGAGAGCGTATCAGCGGCGAGGTATAGGTGAGCGGCTTCTAATTTCAATTATCGAAATGGCAGCACAGATGAATGCAAAGGTAGTCACATTGGAAGTGCGTGTCTCCAATGTCCCGGCGCAAGCGCTATACGAAAAATATGGATTCCAGAGAGTCGGTGTGCGTCGAGCCTACTACACTGATAATGGCGAGGACGCTTTGTTGATGACCACGGATTGCATAACTTCTGACTCCTTCCAGACATTGTTTCGACAATTGAAGCGCCATCATGAATTAAAGTGGGGAGGATTATTTCTCGACGAAGTTAGCGCACTGTCTGGTAGGTAACTCGGGGACAACAGCGTCACACTTTAGCTCCGGCATGGCCGTCGTATATTCAACCCTCACCCTGTCACGCTCTGTACGCTAAGCAGTGAAACAAAAACGAGCCTCGGTTTTGCCATTGTGTTGATTTGTTGTAGAATTGGGGCAAACACAGGTGCTTTCGTCAGCGTTCAGACTTCCTTGCCTGCTGACATGCAACCGATTAAGGCGAATATGGCCCTGCCCAATAGACTAAGGAGGATAACAATGCGTTACAGATGTGTCACTTGTGGTATCGAATTCGGCAGTATCGAAGAGCTAGCCGCTCATAAACGCCAGCATCAGAGACCCAACCTTGAGAAACCGTCAGGAGTGATCTGTCTAGGTTGTGGTAAAGGTATTCCATTAGAACCGTCAAAAAACAACTACAGTGGGCCACTTCAATGTCCACATTGCCATCGAACAATGACGGTCGTAATAGAAAATGGCGAAGTATGCGTGGCTAGGTTTGGATGAACAAAAGTGCCCCCAAGGGAATTCGAATCCCTGTCGCCAGCTTGAAAGGCTGGTGTCCTAGGCCTCTAGACGATGGGGGCAAACCAGTTAAGGGTATAACGGTAACGCTTCAAGCCCAGTAGTCTCAGGAAAGCCATACATTATATTCATATTTTGGACAGCTTGTCCAGCTGCACCCTTAACCAAGTTATCGAGACAGCTGATAACAATCAATCTTCCTGTTCTGGCATCAATGGTGGGATAAATAAGGCAGAAATTGCTTCCCCACGTCTGCTTTGTCTCGGGCGGTGAACTGGTGATTCTCACGAAAGGTTCTTTCTTGTAGAACTCACGATATAGCTCTACAATCTGTTTGACTTTCGGTAAGCCATCGGTTCGCAGGTGGGCATAGCATGTAGTTAAAATACCGCGAGCCATGGGCACCACATGGGGCACGAATGTCACTGAAGGAACGCTGTCTAGTGCCAAGGCCTGAAGTTCTTGGACAATCTCCGGAAGATGACGATGTCCCTCTAATGAGTAGGCGCGTACATTATCAGCAGCCTCGGAGTAATGTGTTGGCAAACTCAACGTTCGACCTGCTCCTGAAACACCTGACTTGCTATCAATAATGATATCAGAGCCTATCAGGCCCTCTCTTATTGCGGGCGCCAATGCTAGTATTGCGCCGGTAGGATAGCAACCGGGATTGGCAACCAGCCTAGCTCCCGGAATCTTTGAGCGGTAGAGTTCTGGCAATCCGTATACTGCTTCCTCGAGCAGTTCTGGGGCAGGATGGCTGAATGCATACCACTCAGTATATTTGGCAGGGTCCTTTAGCCTGAAATCGGCGCTGACATCAACTATCCGCATACCCCGGTCTAGAAGTGGCAATATTGCTTCAGCACTTGCTTTATGAGGCATTGCAGAAAAGACAAGGTCAGCATCATCGATGTCAGAAGTTATTGTCAGGTCGAGCAGAGAGAGGTGTGGAAACACCTCCGCTAATTTCTGTCCGACCGCACTCCGTCCAGTCACTGCGCAGATTTGCACCATAGGGTGCTTGGCAAGTAGTCGAGCCAGCTCAGCACCGGCATACCCGGTTATGTTTATTATACCTACCCTCAGCTTTGACATTTCACAGTACCGTAACAGAGTTGGTATCTACATCTATGAGCCTTGAATTACATTTTGAAGACAACCTCTCAGACCTAGCAGTACCTCATTGTATCAATTTCTACTTTACTCAGTCACTCCCTTGAGATGACATGTGTCATTTAGAAGGAGTACGGATGGAATGCCATCTCTAACTTCGAACACATTTATGGCACAGACATCTTGCGTTATACGCCAGAAAAAAGAGGTGTCCAGTCCTAGCAAGTCGAGAATCATTATCTGGCAGACCACCTTGTGGGACACTACCACCACCGTTTCGTTTGTATACATGTCTATCAGCCCTTTGAGCGCTGCCGCTGACCTTTCTCTGACATCATTCAAGCTCTCCCCATTGGGAAATCTTACCAAGTGCGGCGATGTTAGCCACAAAGAAAAGAGGCTGGGGTCCTTGCTTGCAGCTTCCTCTGGGGAAAGCCCATGCCAATCACCGTAGTTTATGTCTATTACTCCTGGGAGAAGTTGTGTCACTCGATTACACTCCCTTGCCAGTATATCAGCAGTGTGCCAAGCGCGCTGCAATGGGCTGCTATAAATAGCGGCTATAGACCAAGAAGCAAGCCTTTTCGCAGTTGCTTCGGCTTGTCTTATGCCTACAGGATCGAGAGCGATATCTATTCTGCCACGAAACCTTTCTTGTCTATTCCACTCCGTCCGCCCGTGCCTAACCAATATGATGCGAGCCACTATTTTACACCTCTTTTGCTTCGTTCAAAAGCTCGTGATAAACATGGATAGCCAGTTGCTGAAAAAACTCCCACTGCGTCATGCTCTCAATCGCCCCGGCAACAGGAAACGGGGTGAGTGAGATCAGGCCTTGTCTTATAGCCCATACATCCGTCCCCGGGGGAGCATGCCATTCTGAGTTACCACGTATTATACGGTAGTAGTCTCGTTCAGCATCATACCTTGATTCAATTCCATCAGGATACTTTCGCTCACCTAACCTAGTCACCTCTATCCCCTTGAGCGCGCGTAGTTCCAAGTTTGGTAAGTTAATGTTAAGCAGCAGCCGGTGGCTGAGATCAGCCATTGTAATTGAGCTCACCAGAATCCTTGCTACCCTTGCGGCAACTTCGAAATGGAGAGCTCCAGAGCCAGCAACAGACAAAGCTATACTACGGATGCCGCGAAGATATCCTTGCAAAGCTGCACCAACTGTACCCGAAATGAATACATCATCACCTAGGTTTGGGCCTTCATTAACCCCGGACACTACAAAATCTATATTTTTGCCCCTTAGTATTGCATTGATAGCTAGTATTACACTGTCTGCGGGAGTACCTTCTACAGAATACGCAGGTATCGCTTGTACAGGTGACTCAATCCTTGTTATTCTCAGCGGTTGGCGCAAAGTCACTGATGTTCCAGCGCCACTGTGGTCTCTATCTGGAGCCACTACGACAACCTCCGCTATCCTGCTTAATTCGGAGGCAAGTGTCCAGAGCCCCTCAGCCCTGATGCCATCGTCATTGGTAGCGAGTATCCTCATTAAGCTGTCTACAAGCTACCGAGTTTAACATATCGCCTGTGCGAAGACAAACCAACAAAACTCCTAGGGGCAGTGTCTCGTTTAGTCAGGCTTTTCTTTTTGAGGGGCAGCTCATCTACCTCGTGGAAGTCTGCCGCTCTTTCTCTTTTTAGTTTACCACAGCCTTAAGCCAATCTTCTTTTGCCATTCTGGCATTTTCCTTGACAAGCCAGATCCTTAGGAAATT
>Ga0078972_1007998_pt1 | contig 22742 bp, 22 predicted proteins | sample YelNatPaOPGAMG01_FD_67568 | JGI IMG/M metagenome (GOLD analysis project Ga0078972, IMG submission 67568) | Hot spring thermophilic microbial communities from Obsidian Pool, Yellowstone National Park, USA - OP-RAMG-01 (SPADES assembly) (version 2) | ecosystem: Environmental > Aquatic > Thermal...
AATTCTTTTTCAATCATATTATTAAAAACAATAAAATTTATTTTTAATCAAAGAAAAGATCTGCTTAAATTTTTCTTAAAATATATAATAATTAAAAAAGGAGAGAAGTGATAATAAAAAATTAAAACTTTCTATTTAATTAATATCTTCCAGAACATGGCGTTCTGGAGGGTCAGGCGTGGGCCAAGCTTCCTATTCATAGGAAATCCAGCATTAGAGCTTCAAAAGTGAGAAGGCTTTTGCCTTCAATGATTTGCAATGAAAAGCTCCTTTTGATCTTGGGTATGAAATAAAGGGGTTAGTAGTAGCTTTTTGCTACTACTTGCTGGATGCCTCCCAATGGGAGGATTAGGAAGCTCATGCTCTTCCAAGTAAAGAGTATGAGCAACCTCCAGAAAGAGAAGCTAAACTATGGTAGGAAGTTACACGCCCAATTATCTCTTTACCAGCAAAAATCAATATTTTGCTATTAATAAGGAATATAAACAAATTAAAGTAACGAAAATTTCTTAAAAAATTAATGCTTATTATAATTAGATTTACAACTTAAGTAAAATATTTTAATAGAAAGCTAAACGGGCCCGGCGGGACTTGAACCCGCGACTTGCGGCTCCGCAGGCCGTTTGGCGCATCAAGCACTGCCCTATCCATTCTAGGCCACGGGCCCATTTACATTTCTTCTATAATTGGCAATCCAAGTAAGTATAAACAATTATTTAATGTTTGCTTAAAAGCAGCTACTATTGCTAATCTATAATTTGTTTCTTTTTCATTAGAGGATATTACTTGACATTTTTCATAAAAATCATTAAAACATAATGCTAATTGATGTGTGTAATTTACTAATTTTTTTATAAAAAGTGTTTTAGCTACTTCTTCTACAATTAATGGAAATAAAGCAATTTGTCTTATAACATTTTTCTCATAATCATTTGGTTCTCTAAAAACTTCAAAATTACCATTAAAAATTCCTGCTTTTTCAATTATTCTACATGCTCTTGCAAAAGTATATTGTAAATATGGTCCAGTATTACCTTCTATTTTCATAGCTTTTTCGCTATCAAATACAATTATTTTATCGGTATCACTTTTTATTAATTCATATCTTAAAGATGCTATCGCTAAAGCTTCCGCTGTTTTATCTATTTTATCCTTACTCCATTCAGGATGTCTTTTCTTAGTTTCCAAAATAAATTTTTCTTTTAACATTTTTAATATTTCTTCTACTTTTATGTATATCCCTTTTCTTCCTTCCATATGAATTATTCTTGTTTTTATATCTTTTAATCCTATTCTTACAGCATCTTTTGAACTTAAAGAAACTATTTCATATGAAAAATGTATGTATTTTTCAGGATTTATTCCTAAAAGTGATAGAACATATTTTATTATTTCTTGTGGTCTAGATTGTCTAACATCAATTACAGATATTGCTTTGTCGCATCCACCAAATTTTTCTTCTATTATTCCATTAAAATCTGTTATTAATAAAGGCGTGCCATCTGGATTTTTTGTAAATAAGCTATATTTAAAATCATCACTTAATAAACCAAGTTTCCAAGCTGCATAAGCAATGTCTTTAGCAATATACGTTATTGTTGAATCACTTCTTAAAATGACTTCATCTTCTTCTCTAGAAAGAATTGGATGTTTTGATAAATCTATTAACCAACAACCTGCTTTATCCCCTTTCTCTGAAAGATATATTATTCCTGCTTCTTTTAATTTATTAAATATTTTATTCCATAATCCAAAAGCAATTATATCAACTTCTCTATTTATTATATCATATCTTGCTCCTAATCTCCAACAAGTTTCTAATTGATTTTTTAAAACTTTTTCAGCTATTTCTCTATTTAATTTAAATATTTCTGAATTTATATTTTCTATTTCTTTAAGAATAATCTTCTTCTTTTTTTCAAGCTCCGGATTTTTTTGAAGAATATTATTTACTTCAACGTATATTCTATCTCCGCAATATTCATCAAATCTAATTCCCTTAGGCGCTTCCATAGGATATCCAAGTTCTAAAAAACCTAATAATATATCAGCCATTTGGCTTCCACTATCATCTACATAATTTGCAACAATCACTTTATATCCTGAGAAACTTAAAATTCTATATAATACATCTCCTAAACAAACATTTCTTGCATGGCCTATATGTAAAGCTTTATTAGGATTAACACTTGTATGCTCAAGGAAAATTTTTTTATTTTCACCAATATTTGTTTTTCCATAATCATTACCAAGTTTTAAAATATTTTTTATAGTTGCTTCAGTATATTTAATCCAATCAACATAGAAATTAATATATCCAGGAGGCTTAATATCAAAGCTTTTCAATAAACCATCTTTTTTAAGAATTATTTTTGAAGAAATTTTTTTAGCATATTCAATAGGATTTAAACCTAATTTTTTTGCATCTTCAAAACATGAAATGCATGATATTTCTCCAAATTCTATCTTTTTTGGAATTTCTAATATAGGCTTAGATAATCCTGCATTTTTAAGAATTTCTTCAGCTTCTTCAAAGAGATATTTTATAGTCATTTTTTCTTCTTGAATAATTATTTTAAGAATTATATAAGTATAATAATAATAAAACGAAAACTCTTTTTTTATTTTTAAATTAAATAAGATAAAATGTAAAAAAAAGTGGGGCCGGCGAGATTTGAACTCGCGACTTCGGGAAATTATTTTTCTCCCGGTCCCTAGCCGGGTATCATAACCATGCTAGACCACGGCCCCTAGTCTAATTTTAAATTAAAGTTATTTAAAAGTTTACTGGGTCAAAAATCTGAATGATGTATAGCTTTAGTTATTCTTTTTCATTCTAAAATTTCTTAAAAATAAAAATAATTATCTATAAATAATAAATAACATTATGTTTTCTTATAAAAAAAGATGTTATCTCTTTGTCTTGATTACTTTCTCTTTAACCTTTTTGAGCTGCTTCTCTTATATTTCTTAACATTCTTTTAATATCTTCATCTAATGGCTCTATTTTATGTGTTTTTAATATTTCTTCAGCTTTTTCTTTTGCTCTAGTTAGGATATTCTTGGCTCCTTTTTTCTCCCATATTTCTCTAGATTGCTTATCACTTATTTTAGATAAATATAATTGCTTGCGCATGTATTTTATTGTATGCTTTTGCTCTAAAAACTGTCCCCTAGGCCCAACTTTTTGTATTACATCAAAAGCTAAAGTCTCATCATTTATTTCCAATTTTTTAATACCATGCAAAACCATTCCAAGTATTTCGTTATCAATTATGAGTTGCTCATAACTTACACCAAGTAAAAACTCAAGCATTCCTGATGCAAGATGCATTAAATTAACTCCTCCTAAAATTCCATAGAGTGCTGTAAGAGCTTTCTCGTATCCAGCTTGTTGATCCGGAATCTTTGAGTCGCTAACAGCACCAACTCCCACATATGGCATCCCATAAAATTCACGAAATAATTGAGCTGAAGCTGCACACATTACTCCTGTTTCTATAGATCCTAATGTTATTGAAGCTGTATGCATATCCATTACAGATGGAAGTGTGCATATAAGTGTAGGCGTACCTGGATTTATAAGATGGGACAAAGTTAAACCGCTTAAAACTTCAGCACATTGTTGTACAAGAAGCCCTGCCATGGTTACAGGAGCTGTAGCTCCTAAGATAGGCTCACTTGAGATTATTGCGGGAACATTTTTCTCAGCACATGCTTTTATTACACCTAATGCATTCTCGCTCCATACCAATGGACTTGTAATACATGGTGCAAGAGAAATAATCGGCCTTTTTCTAAGTTTATCCTCTCCTCCAACAACTATTGAAGCCATTTTAATTTGATTAAGAGCCCCCTCATAACCTTCAGCATCATGATAAAAATGCTTTTCTGTATAATTCAAAGCTATTTCGCATTTTACACAATCTACTCCTTTTTGAATCACGTCCTGAGGATATACTGGTGACAAGTAACAATGAATATTTTCTAAAGCATCTGTAATTATAGTAAGTTTTATAAGATCGTCAAGAGTTGCGGGTCTTGAAATAAAATTATCTCCACCCTTATATTCTATCACTTTAACTGCATTTGCTCCTCCCGCAAAATAAACTTTTGTACCTTCAAGTGTAAGGTCGTATTTTCGATTTCTCCCACAAAGTTTAATTATTCTCTGAGATTTATTTATCGCATCCTTCACTAACTCTTCGGGTATTTTTGCTATTTGTTTTTTATAATCTACTTCGCATCCGGCTTCTTTTAAGATGTTCAAAGCCCACTCAGCTTCATATACTACTCCAACCTTGCTTAAAACTTGTATCGATGTTTCATGTATTCTTTGCATTTCATCATTATCCAAAAGCCTTAAAGGTTTAGATACCGTTATTCCATTCATTTTATTTTTCCTCTCTTATCCCAAGAAGCATTTTAACTTTATATACAGCATCATTTGCATCGGACCCCCAAGCATCAGCACCTATTTTTTTAGCATACTCTTCACTTGTTGGTGCACCACCAATTATTATTTTTACGTTTTTTCTTAAACCACTTTCTTCAACTTTTCTAATAACTTTATGCATCTCATTTATAGTTGTTGTAAGAAGAGCCGACATAGCTAAAATATCCGGTTTATAATTTTTTATTGCTTCAATAAATTTTTCAGGATCCACGTCCACACCCAGGTCTATAACTTCAAATCCATTAGCTTGAAGGAGAGATCTAACAATATTTTTACCTATATCATGTATATCTCCTTTAACAGTTCCTATAACTATTCTTCCGAGCATAGTTGAAGTTTTACTTTCAGAAAGAAGTGGTGTTAAAATATCCATACATGTCTTCATGATTGAAGCAGCCATCATAAGTTCAGGTAAAAATACCTCACCACTACCAAACATATCTCCAATTTTACGTAATCCTTTTGAAAGTGCATCAACAATTTCTAATGCATCCATTCCATTTTTTAAAGCATTTTTAATAAGATTAATAGTAACTTCTTCATTATATTCTAAAAGTGATTCTGCTATTTTTTCTTTCAAATCATTTCTTATTTTTTCTTCCATAAGCTTCCAACTCGCTTTCCTGAAATTCTTTAAATGGTCTTAATTTCTCATAAGCATGTTTTGATCCTTTTACTTCAAAATCCACAAGTTCAGCATACCCATAATCATACGTGTCACCTCTACACATTGCTTTCTCTTGAACGAATCTTAGCTTAGGGTTAATAGCTCTTAGATACGCATCTGCATTAGCTGCACACCAAGAGGCCAAGTCTATTTTTTTATCTAAATTTAGTTTAATAGCAATATCCAAAATTACACATCTACCTCCCTCTGAGGGGCCATGTCCTTTTATAGCAGTGCGATTAGGTGAAAATTCTGTAACTTCATCTATATAGCCTGGCCATGCGTTTACACCCGCGAAAGCTTCTGTTGAAGCCCATATTCTAGCATCTCTATATGGTAAATCTAATTTTTCTATAACTTTTAAAACTCCAGGCCAGCCATCTTTTGCACTTTCTAATAATGCTTGATTAATTTTATCCCATCCTAGTTTCATATCCTCAGCTAAAGTTTTGCACACTCGCAATAAAATTTCTATCCAAAATTCCGTGGAGTATTTCCATTGTTCTTCTAAACTTAATTTAACACTTGAAACTATTTTATTAGAAATCTTCTTATCACTATCCATATATACACACCACTTCTTTTAAGTGTTTTTAATTTTTTATTCTTCTTTTTCTAAGTAGTAAACTTCTGCTAATTCTGAGTGTGGAGGAATTGTTACATATAAATACCTTATTGGTCTTTTTACAGTTATAGTAACTTTTGCTCCCTCTTTTAAAAGAACTGCATCTCCGCGTTTAACAATATACTTTTCTCCAGTTTTCCTTTCTACAATTTCTGCTTCTCCTTTAAGTATCAATAAAATTTCAGTAATATTTCAAGACCCTTCCTCTTCTTTAAATCCTACAATTAGAATAGGAGAACAAATAGCAGAGGCGATAAAATTTCATAAAAAAGGGTATAGTAAAAATGAAATTAAAGAAAAAGTTATAGATATTTTAAAGAAAGTTGGCATATATGATGCTGAAAGGAGGTATTCAAATTATCCTCACGAATTTAGTATTGGTATGCGACAAAGAATTGTTATAGCTAGAGCTTTAATAACTAATCCTAAACTTATTATTGCTGATGAACCAACTTCTGCTTTAGATGTTTCTACACAAGCTCAAATTTTAGAACTTATGAAACAATTACAAAAAGAATTTAATTTTTCATGCTTATTAATAAGTCATGACTTAGCAGTTGTCCGTTATATTTCTAATAAGGTTGCTATAATGTATATGGGTAGAATTATGGAATTAGCATCTTCAAAAGAAATAGTTAAAAATCCGTTACATCCATATACAGAAGCTTTATATTCAGCAGCACTTGAAGTAAAACCTACTATAAATAAGAAAAGAGTAATCCTAAAAGGAACATTACCTTCACCTATTAATCCACCAAGAGGTTGTAGATTCAATACAAGATGTTATAAAGCGAAGGAAAAGTGTTTTAAGGAAACTCCCGAGCTTAGAGAAATCAAAAATGGGCATTATGTAGCTTGTCATTTAGTATAAATAAAAATGAAACCAAGAGAACGTGTTTTAGCTGCATTAGAGCATGAAGAGCCCGATCGTGTTCCACTCGACTTTCTTGGTGGAGTTTCATCTATCACTCTTCAAGCATACGTTAAACTTAAAGAGTACCTTGGTTTAGCTTGGGAAGGAGAAAAGTATGATACTTGGAATGGAATGATAACAATCGATCCAGAAATACTTAGATTATTTGGAATAGACTTTCGTAAAATAGGTCTTAATCTTCCAGCAGGTTGGAAACCAAAAATTTATCCTGATGGTACTTTTTTAGATGAATGGGGATTAAAGAGAAAACCTTCTCCAGATGGCTTATATTATGAAGTAGTTCCTACATTACAAGGTGTTATTGAAAAAGAAGATATTGATAATCATCCTTGGCCTGATCCAAACGCGCCAGGTCTTGTGGATGGATTAGAAAGAGAGGCAAAAGAGCTCGAAAAAGCAGATTGGGCAATAGCTACTGCTAGCATAGGGGGCGGGATATTTGAAATTGCTTGGTGGTTAAGAGGATTCACTAATTTTGTAAGGGATCTTTATACAAATCCGGATATTGCACTTTATCTTCTTGATAAAATAACTAATGTTCAAATTTCTTTATTCGATATTCTTTTAGGAGAAATAGGAGATTATATTGTTATGGTGCAAATTGAAGATGATCTCGGATCTCAAACAGGACCATTAATTCCTTTAAGTCTTTATAGAAAATACATTAAACCTTATCATAAGAAATTATGTGATTTCATTCATAAAAGAACTGATGCAAAAATAATGATTCACTCAGATGGGGCAATAGAAAATTTCATTCCAGATTTAATCGACATCGGGATCGATGTACTTAATCCTGTACAACCACTTGCAAAAGGAATGAATACAAAAATCCTTAAAGAAAAATATGGAGACAAAATATGTTTTCATGGAGGTATTGACACACAAAAAGTTTTACCATATGGCTCCCTTAAAGAGGTTGAAGAAGAAGTTATAAAAAGAATAGGAGATCTTTCACCTGGTGGAGGATACATTTTAGCCCCATCTCACAATATTCAAATAGATACTCCTCCAGAAAATGTTATTGCAATGTATAAAGCGGCACAAAAATATGGGAAATATAAAAAATAAAGTATTATTAATTATTTTTCCAATCCGCTCAAATTTTTTCTTTTAAATGAGCTACTAAATGTCCAATTTCAGGCAAAATTATTCTTTTTAAAGCAATTTCAATCGCATGAGGAGACCCGGGAAGAGAAAATATAGCTACTCCTTTATATATTCCAGCTGAAGCTCTCGATAAAAAAGATGCAGTACCTATTTTCTTGAAACTATGTAATCTAAATAATTCTCCAAATCCTGGAATACTTTTCTCGAAAATTGGGGTTATTGCTTCAATTGTAACATCCCTAGGACTTAATCCTGTTCCTCCAATAGTAATTATTACATCTGGAGAAAATTCTTTTATGCAAGAATCTATTTCTTCTCTTAATAATTCAATATCATTTGGTAAAATAATTTTTTTAATAACATTATATCCAGCTTTCTCTATCAATTTTATAGCTTTACTTCCAGATTCATCATTTATTTTTTCTCCTTTAATTTTTTTATTATAAAGTGTAGAGCTTATAGTAAATATTAAAAAATTGATTTTCTTAATTGCTTTTTCACGATGCTTTTTAACACTTTTACTTAATTTGACCATGTATTTTTCACTTCCTATAAATCCTTATTAACTTAATAGTATAAGATAAATACTTTAAATGCCTTCATAAGTAAATTATTCTATATATTTGAAAATAAGTAGTATAAGTATAATAGCATAAAAATGAAAAACTTTTTGAAATATTTATAATTTTTTTAATGCAAGAAATAATATTGCCAAAAAAAGCGCAAGGAAAAAACTTAGTAAAATTGCTTTGCATAATACTATCAAACTTTTCCGTTTTTTAAAAAGATGCTTTTCATTATTTTTTAGCTTCAATAATAACAGCATTCGATTCTATATTATCAGCTACAACCCAAAAACCAAATTTTCCAATAGTTGTAGCTTTTACATCCCAAGAAACAATTGCTTCTTCCATACTTTGAAGATCTTCTATATATTGTTCTTCTCCAGAAATAATCTCCCATGTAGAATTGGTTCTTAGTACAGCAACTACATCAAGAGTTGAGTATCCTATATTTTTTATTTTTGCTCTAATAGTAAATGTAGAATTTATTTTAAGTGGATTTTTAGGATAAGAATATATCGTAACTTCTAAACCATACATTATATGAGAAAGAGAACAATCCATTACAACAGCTAATGTTTGTGGAACTGAAATAGTTTCTTCAATATTCCAACCAGCTCCATCAGACATGTATAAAGTATATTCTCCTGCATTAACACCAAAACTCATAGAAATATCTTGCACACTAGCTGTTGCTTTATAAATTAAAGTATAAGGAGAGTATGGCACATTACCTACTAATGTAAAATTATAAGTAGTACCAGGATGCATATTAACAATTGTAACTATAAGAGAATAAGCATATTTTGCTGGATTTCCACCATGTCCACCCTGTAATGGGCTCTCTTTTGGAATGTATATATTCCCTCTTCTTGTAACTATTTTAACATCATAAAAATGACCTACTATTGCTTTTATACCAGTATCAAAAGTTACAACTTTCTCTCTAGGGTTTAATAAATAAGGTAAGTCTGGTGTACAATCACTATTGTTTTCAAAAATGTAAATACCATCTAAACCCAAATTTCTATCAATAATCCATATGCGTTCAATGATTACAGAAATATCTCCTTTATTATATGCTTCAACTTTAATTTTATTATTATCTTTTAAATCTTCATAAGCATGTACTTCTAAATCTTCTTGTGATCTATAATAATCTAATTCTCTTCTTTCAATAACAGCAGAATTGTATAAAACATTCTCATTTTGAATATAAAATATTAAAGGTATTATGATTGAAAATAAAGTAGCGAACATTATTATAGCAGCAACAATATTCGATATAGCTTTCTTTTTCTTATGCATTGTATAAATAATCAATTTTTATACCCCATTCAATATTTTTTGCAGGCTCATATGGGTCAAAAATAGTAAATGCTATGGCATATACTCTAATAACCAAACTTTTTCCTATTAATGAAGGATTTATATCTTCAATTAAACATTTAAAATCATTTATATCTAATAAAGTTTTTCCATCAGTGAATGTTTTTAATTCATATTTTGGTGAGGGAGGAGCTTCTCCTAATTCATAAATATTGACACACACTATTCTTAAAGGAATTCTACCTATATTATATAAGTAGATATATGCTTTATTATTAATTATTTGAACATGCTCTATAATTAAATTAGATTTTTGACTTGCAATAGCCTTTTCTGTAGCAACTCCATATTCCATACTAGTCGTTAATGACCAATTCATTGTAGTTCCTATCATAATAAACCCTATTAAAAGAGTAGTAGAAGCAAGTATTACATTACTTACTACTGGACTTATTCCAATCCTTGACTTGTTTCTTTTATTTATTTTAAATATTTCAATAATTTTTTTAAAATAAGTATAGAAAATATTCATTTTTTATCTATATTTTATTACATTTTACTATATATAAACATTTTCTTTTTAGCAACGTTTATTACTATTTTTAAAAAAATAAACTATTATAAACAATATGAAACAATAATAAACTATTTTCTAAAATTTCCATTTAAATATTCTATTTTTTAATAAAATTTTTAAATTTTAACTTATCTTTTTTAAAATTTCTTTATTAATAACTATTGATAATGAAGAAGTTATTTTATTTTCAGTTTTTTTCTCTAATGGTTTAAGAATTATTTTTTCATTTAATGGATCTATTTTTACTTTTACTCTTCCAGTAGATATAAGAAAGCTTAATAAATATGCTCTTTCTATTGTTTCTTTAAAATCTTCTTTTTTAATAAAATTCCAATAATTTACTTCTTCTTTAGATGATTTTTCTAAAAGCTCTTGATAAATTTTTTCAAGATTCTCTTCAAAAAGTTTTTCTTCAATTAATTGTTTTTTAATAGCTTCACTTAATTCTTTTTCACTTAATTTTTCTGAAAAAATTGTTTTTTTCTCTTTAGTTGGTAAACTTATAAAATATTCTATTCCTTGTCTTAATCTATATGGAGTAATTTGTTCTAAAGAAATTATAGGATTCCAAGCTTTAAGAAAAGCTAAAGCTATATCTTCAATACTTGAAGTAGAAAGTTTAATTGCTAAAAGTTGATAATCAATAAATAAAGAAGAAGCTTTTTGTTTTAACCATTTGCTTTGATAAGCAATAAGAAGAGAAATTTTATAAAGCGTTTCAGCATCCAATACTATTTCTTCAATATCTTTTGATTTTTCTAATATTTTTCTAAGGCGATAAAGCAAATCTGAAACTTTAATTGAGAAAGGGTCAATACCACTTTTCTCTATATTTTCACATAGATTTATTATTCTAATAAGTTCTTCTTTTGTAAGAGTTTTTTTAAGCATTTTTATGTAACCATGAATATACTTTTCAAACTTTTTTTCGAAATATTAAACTAGCTTAAAAAGTTTTTACTTAATAAAAAAATACTTTTAATCAATTAATAATTCTAAAAAATAGAAAATATCTTTAGAAAATATAAAATAGTAGAAAAAAGTAGAAAAAATAAGAAATGAGAACCTTAACTATAGATGGTGAAAAAACAATAACAGGCTCTTTTAATGCACCCCCTTCAGAAATTGATACTATAGAATATCTTATTTTATCTTCATTCATAAATGATAAATCAAGAATAAATAATCCATCAAAAAGTTTAGAAGTAAAAATTATTGAAAATGCTTTAGAAAATTATGGTATAGAATTTTTTGAAGAAAATAATAGTTTAACAATTATTGGAAAAGAAAAATTTGAAGTACCAAAAGAAAATATAAATGTAGGTTTTTCTGAAATTACTGCTGGTTTTATAATACCTTTATCAATATTAGTAAATGGAAAAACTTATTTTAATGGAAAAAGAGAGATTATATTAAAATTAATAAATCAATTAATGCAAATTTTAGAAATTGAAAAAAGATATAGAAAAAAAGAATCTATAGAAATAGAGGGGCCTATAAATAAAAAACAATTAATAAAATTAAATGAAAAAATTAATCAATATCTTGTTTCAGGAATAATTTTATCTTTATTAAAAAATAATAAAGATATTGAAATAAAAATATCTAAAGAATTATCTAAAAGTTCACTTTTAAAATTTACTTTAAAAACAATTGAGGAAGCAGGAATAAAAATAAATATAAATGAAGAAGAAAATACTTTAATTATACCTTCTCAACAAGAAAATTTTCAATTAATAGAAAAAACAATCGATGGAAGCTACTTTTCATCTTCAATAATATTATCCATAGCATCAATTTCACATTCATTAATAAGAGCTAATTCTTTAAAGATGGAAAGCTTTCAACCAGAAAAAGCAATAATAGATTTACTTAAACAGCATGGAGCTGAAGTAATTATAGAAAAAGATTTTTTAGAAATAGATAGTAGAAGTAGTGAATTTAAACCAATAAGTTTTGATTCTTATGAAGCTCCAAGTTTAGCACCAATAGCAATTGCTTTAGGCTGTCTTTCAAATAAATGGAGTATAATAAAAAATATCGATAATGCTTATGTTGATAAAGATTGGATTAAATTACTAGAAATAGAACTTAGAAAAATAGGAGTAGAAATGCATTTTGATGGAAAAACGATTTATCTAAGAGCAGAAAAATTATCTCCAGCTAAATTAAATGCTCATGAAGATTATAGAATAGCACTTGTATGCTTATTAATTGCTTATATGCTTCAAACCAAAATTGAAATAATCGAGGCAAATTTATTTATAAATAATTATAGTGAAATATTGAATATTTTGAAAAACTTAGGCGCTGAAATATACATTTCATAAAGCATCTTAAAAGTATTACTAAAATAATATTTAAAATATAAATTAGAAAAACATTTATTTATCTAATAATATTAAGAAAGTGATTAAAATGAGTGAAAGTGAAAAACCTGAAAGAATAGTATGTCCTAATTGTGGACAACTTACAATAATTGGAGAATATTGTATGTTTTGTGGAGCTGAATTACCTAAGAAAATTGAAGAAGCCCCTAAAAAAGTTGAAGAAAAAGCTGAAATTGAGAAACCACTTACTGAAAAAGAGGAAAAAATAGAAGAAGAAAAAGAAGCTAAAGAAGAAATAAAAGAAGAAGCCCCAACAATGCCTCCACCATTAATTCCAACAGAAGCTATACCATTAGAAGAAATAGATGTTCAAAAACTTATAGATCAATTAGCTTTAATACATAATTGGCGTTTAAAACTTATAGATTTATTCCTTAATAATGAAGCTAGAGCTGATATATTCTTAGAATTATTTAATGAATATCAAACAAAATTAGAGAAATTAGAAGAGAAAAGAATTAAAGAACTTAAAAATGTTGAAGAAGAACTTAAGAATTTAACAATGAAACTTGATGAATTAAAAATAAGGCATGAAGTTGGAGAAATTCGTGATAAAGATTACATCACAATGAAACTTGAATTAGATAGAGAAATTTCACGTCTTAAACCTAAGAAAAATATTCTTCAAAATCCATTTAAAATAAAACTTGCAGATATACCTCAATTTGAAGCAACACTTGTTGAAAAAATAGAAAAATTCCAAAAAGATGCTCCAGCACTTGGATTAGATAAACAAAAAATGAATAAAATATTAAAAGAATTAAATGAAACACTTGAAAATGTTAGAAGCTTGATGGAAGAATATAGAAGAATTAAAAGACAAATGGAAAAAGTAGAAATAAAATATAAGATAGGAGAAATAAAGGAGGAAGAATACAAATCTCAAAAACAAAAATTTGAAAGAGAATTAGGGCTATAAAAAATAATTCAAATACATATATTAATTGCTAATAAATAATATCAAATAAGAAAAATATTATTTAGAAAAGAAATTTTAGAATTATATTTTTGTAATAGATTAGTTGATAGTATTTATTATTAACTTTAAAATAACGCCGGGGGTGGGATTTGAACCCACGCGGCTTTTTTCAAAGCCAAAGGCTAACTTATGCATGATCTCGAGGCCTCCGCCATTTATGTTTTTTAAAAACCACTAGGCGACCCCGGCTTTATTACTAAATTTATTATTTCAATGAAAAGTTATTTAAAACCTTTAAATCTTTCTTTAAAATAAATAACTTTTTAATTTATATATTTGTATAAATATTTCTTTATTAAAGGTGTTAAGATTGGGGCGTCGTAGAAGGAAAGTTGTAAAAAAGAAAGTCATTAAGCCTCCTCCAACAGTATTTATTTGTCCATTATGCAATGAAGAATCTGTTAGTATAAGCTATAATAAGGGAGATGAATATGCTATCGTTAAATGTATGAAATGTGGAGTAGAAGAGCATATTAAAATGTATCCAAATTCTCTATTAGTAGATGCATATTGCGAGTGGTATGATAGAGTTACAAAAAGAGTTACCACTGTAGATATTGAAAAAAACTTAAATTATTAAGGTTAAAAGAAAAATGTTTAGAGGAAGAAAAATGTTTGAAATTAAAATTGGAAAAGTTGAAAAATATCTTTATGAAAAAATGAGTAAGGGGCCTATACATTTAACTTTAATGGATCCTGAAAATATTAATATAGAATCTGCTTGCAAATTAGCAAAAGAAGTAGAAAATCATGGTTCTTCTGCAATAATGGTAGGAGGATCAACAATATATTCTACAGAAGAAATAGATTTATTTATAAAAGAAATAAAAAAAGAAATTAAAATACCAATAATTGTTTTTCCAAATAATATTAATGCAGTAAGTAAATATGCTGATGCTATTTTCTTTATGTCTTTACTTAATTCTGTTGAATGGTATTATATAATTGGTGCTCAAGCTCAAGGAGCACTACTTGTTAAAAAATATAATATTGAGCCTATACCTTTAGGATATATAGTTTTTAATAGCGATACAGCTGTTGCTGCAATGGGAAGAGTTATTTCTCTTCCACCATCTCATGGAGAAGTTGCTGTTACATATGCATTAGCAGCTCAATATCTTGGAATGAGATTTGTATATCTTGAAGCAGGATCAGGAGCAAAAGAACCTATTCCACCTAAGACTATTAGCATTGTTAAAAAAGCTGTAGAAATACCAATAATTGTTGGTGGAGGAATTAGAGATCCTGCTACAGCTTTAGAACTTATTAAAGCAGGAGCAAATGCTATAGTTACTGGAACTATTGCTGAAGAGCATCCTGAGAAGCTTTTTAAAATTATTGAGACAATAAATAAATTTTAAATGAGAAAAACAAATATGTCTTCACATGAAGAATATTCTTCAATGATTTTAAAAGAGGCTAAAGAATGCTACGATATAGCTAATAAAGTTAGAAATATTCTTAATTCTCCAACTAATGAAGTTGAAGTAAAATATGCTTATGATTCTGCTGAAAGAGTTGAACTTTTGGTAGGTCCACCAAAAATTGCTGAAAAAATAAGAGAATTAAGTAAGAAAATGACTAGAGATTTGCTTGCATTTAAAATTGCTGAGTATATTGTATATAGTTTACTTGGAAAAAAGAGTGATGAAGAAATTATTCATCAAGCTCTTTCAACAGCTTTAGCTGTTCTTACTCCTCCATGTATTACAGCTGCTCCTTCAGAAGGTATAGCAGGAGTAAAAATAAAAAAGAATATTGATGGTTCAAATTATTTAGCTGTATATTTTGCTGGACCAATAAGATCTGCAGGTGGAACTGAACTTGCAGTAGTAATTGTTTTAGCTGATTATATACGTCGCTTATTTGGTTTATCAAAATATATTCCAACGAATGAAGAAATATGGCGCTTTATAGAAGAACTTAGAATATATAGTAGGAGAGTTTCTCGTTTTCAATATCCAATAATGGAAAAGCTTATTGAAATAGCTTTAAGAAATGTTCCTATAGAAATTACAGGTATTCCAACAGATAAAATTTTAATTCCATCTTTTAGAAATTTGCCTAGAATAGAAACAAACTATCTTAGAGGAGGAGCTTTAAGAGTTGTAAATGATGGAATTGTTGGAAGGTCTAAAAAAGTTTTGAAAATTGTTAGAGATATGAATTTAACAGGATGGGATTGGGTTGAAACATTAATAAAAGAAGGAATGAATGCTTCAAATGAAGGTCATGGAATAGAAGAATATTTAGAAGAAGTTGTAGGTGGCAGACCTGTATTTAGTTCATCAAATATTTTTGGTGGATTAAGAATTAGATATGGAAGAGCTAGAGGAACTGGAATGGCTACTATAGGTTTGCATCCAATAACAATTAAAGTTCTTAAAGGGTACTTAGTAACAGGAACACAAATAAAGATTGATTATCCAGGAAAAGGTGCTACAATATCACCTGTATCTTCAATTCATCCACCAATAGTTTTAACAAATAATGGAGATGTAATAAAATTAGATACACTTAATAAATTTAATGAAGTTTCTGGAAAAATAGATAAAATACTTTTCTTAGGAGATGTATTAATTTCTATTGGTGATATTATAGAGAATAACGCTATTTTAAGACCTCCAGGATATTGTGAAGAATGGTGGGCTTTAGAATTTAAAAATAAAATTGAAGGAGAATTTGGATCATATGAAGAAGCTTCTAAGAAATTATTAATACCAAAAAATCGATTAATAGCATTAATTAATCATCCTTTTAATTTCAAACCTTCAATAGAAGAAGCTATAAGAATAAGTTATTCATTAAAAATAACTCTTCATCCTAATTATTTATTCTTTTGGGAAAATATTTCAATTGAAGAATATATTCAATTAAGAAATTGGTTTTCAAAAATAATTAAAGAAAGAAAATTTAAAATATTAAAAAAATCTATAGAGCTCCCATTCGATTCAACTATTAAAAATATTTTTGAAAAAATTTTAATGGAACATAGTATTAAAGAAGATAAAATAATTACTTCAATTGATAATTTTAAATCATTAATTTTCTGTCTTTTACCATTGAAAAATGTAAACATTTCATTTGAAGATAAAAAGAATGTTTATGAAATAATTTCATCATTATTAGGTTTTAAATTTAGAAAGAAAGCAGGTTCTTTCATAAGTGCCAGAATGGGTAGGCCTGAAAAAGCAGGTCCTAGAAAAATGTCTCCTCCACCAAATGTATTATTTCCAATAGGCTTAGAGGGAGGGGCAACAAGAGATATATTTTCTGCTGCAAAAAATGGAAAAATAATAAATGTTGAACTTGCTAAAAGAAAATGTATAAAGTGTGGAGAAATAACATGGAAAAATAAGTGCATTGTTTGTAATTCTCCTACCATTATTTTTGGTACATGTGAAAAATGTGGTGAAGAATATAATGATCCAAAAATAGAGAGTTGCAAAAAATGTGGTAGCAAAATAATTTTCTCTAAAACATTTCAAATAAATATTGAAGAAGAGTTAAAAAATATTTTCTCTAAAATAAATTATATTCCTTCAAGAATTAAAGGAGTTCAAGGCTTAACAAGTAAAACTAAATGTCCGGAAATGTTAGAAAAAGGAATTTTAAGAGCAAAATATGATTTATATGTATATAAGGATGGCACAACAAGATTTGATTCAACAAACGCTCCTTTAACTCATTTTACTCCAGCCGAAATAAATACTCCAATTAAAAAACTTATCGAATTGGGATATTCATATGATATAAATGGTAATATACTCGTATCAGAAAATCAAATATGTGAATTAAAAATACAAGATATAATAATTCCTTTAAAAGCAGCTGAATATTTGATTAAAGTTTCAAAATTTATAGATGAAATTCTTGTGAAAATTTGCAATATGCCACCATATTATAAATGTAATAAGCCAAGTGATCTTATAGGAAAATTGGTTGTAGGATTATCTCCACATACTTATGTTGGAGTAATAGGGAGGATAATTGGCTTTACAGAATCAAATGTATGTTTTGCTCATCCAGTATGGCATGCAGCAAAGAGAAGAGATTGCGATGGGGATGAGGATAGTATTATGCTGTTACTTGATGTTTTAATAAATTATTCAAATTTATACATTCCAGATAAAATAGGGGGAAAAATGGATTCGCCAATTTTAATAACACCAATAATTGATCCAAGCGAAGTAGATGAACAATCTCATAATCTTGATATAACTTGGAATTATCCATTAGAATTTTATATTAAAGCAAGTGAAGAATGCCATATTAGTGAAGTTTATAAAATAATAATGACTATAAAAAATAAATTGAATAATCCAATTGAAAAATATTCTGGATTTGGATTTACTCATCCTCAAGAGGAAATAATTACTGAAGAAAAAGAATCTTTATATAAGAAATTTATTTCAATGGAAGAAAAAATTATTCAACAACTTGCTTTAACAAATATGCTTTCTTCAATAAAAACAAATGAAGTAGCTGAAAAAATTCTTTTATCACATCTATTGCCAGATATTATAGGAAATGCAAGAGCCTTCTTTTCACAAAGTTTTAGATGTAGTAAATGTAATACTAAATATAGACGTTTACCTCTCACATTAAAATGTGAAAAATGTGGTAAAGAATTATTACAAACAGTTTCAAGAAAAAGCATTGAAAAATATATTAATATAATATCTTCTTTTCTTGAAAAATATGCTCTTAATGAATATGTTAAAGATCATATATTACTTACATTAGAAAATATAAAATCGAGTTTTAAAGAAGATTATGAAAAAATTTCAAAAATGGAAAAAATAACAACTCAAATTTCTTTGGAAGATTTCGTATAGTTGGCGTGTAACTTCCTACCATAGTTTAGCCTCTCTTACTTGGAAAAGTATGAGCTCCCTAAATATCCAATAAAAATATATAGAAAATGAGAATGTCTTGTCTTCCATTGTTTTTATTGGATATATTATCAGTATTCTATATGGAAATATTTTAATATTTTTAAACTATTTTTTTAAAAAAATATATTTTTCTAAATGATATAGTTATTATAAAATGTTTGAAGAAATAGATCCAAGAGCCTATCTTCAAAAAATTAGGAATAATAAAAAAGGAATAAGAACACGTTCAAAAATAATAAAAATTTTAAAAATGAATAAAAAACTTACTATAAAAGAAATATCAAAAACAATTTCAAGATCAAAAACAGTAATAAGAAGACATTTAAAAAATTTAGAAAGAGAAGGGATAATAATAAGAAATAAAACTGGAAAAGCTCATATATATTCATTATCAGGAATTGGACAAAAACAATTAGAAGAGGTAATCTAGATTGAATATTAAAGAATTTCAAGAGAAAATGAGAGAAATATATTTTGAAAAAGATTATAAAAGAGGGGTAAATGAAACATTTAAACTATTAGTTGAAGAAGTAAATGAATTAGGTGAAGAAATACTTAAGAAAAATATAGAAAATATAAAAAGCGAAGCTGCAGATGTATTAGCTTGGCTTGCAAGTTTATGTAATCTTTTAAATATAGATTTAGAAGAAGCTACTTTATCAAAATATAATGATCACTGCCCGAAATGCTATTCTAAACCTTGTATATGTAAAGAATAATTTTTAATAAAAATTTAGAAAAAAGAATAAATTTATAAAATATAAAAACAAGTTTTTATTCTATACTTTGATAGTTATGAGCCGTAGAAAAAGAAAAGAAGCTCCTATACCTTCTTCAGCAGCAGGATTATTAAGATTTTTTGAAGAAGAAACAAAAGGGTTTAAAATACCTCCAATAGTAATAATAATTCTTTCATTTACATTAATAGCAATAATTTTAATTCTTCAAAGAATAGCGCCAATATGATGTGCTTAGCTTCCTACTATAGTTTAGCCCTTCTTTCTAGAAGTTGCCCAACTCTTTTTGAAATAAACATCTATTTTTCTTGATAAATTTCCCTACCTTCACTATCTAAAATTATGTTTCCTATAATTATTTTAGCTATAGTAGATTTTACATTAGTATAAATTTTTAGGAATTTTTTCTTTTTATCAAAGTCTAAAGTAAGAGCTATGCCCATAAACTTATTTGCAGAATTATAAAGATAAGATAGCAAACCTTTTTTAATATCACTTATTTTATTTTCAATTTCTGTTTTTCCTATTTGTTCTACCATTTTAGGTAGATTTGATAAATATTCTTCCATTGATTGTTCTTTATCTTTATCAATAAAAGATATTTTGATCCATGAGGATTGAATAGTTCTAATACATCCACCAAATAAATATTTCCCATAGGAAAATTCGCGTATTCTTTTTCTAGCATCCATATTTCTTGCAAAAATATTTTTAGGAGAATTTATTTCTAAGAAATTTATCCCAGCTTTTCTTAATTCTTCTTTAAAGATGCTGTTTGTATTTTCTAGAACAATAACGCTATCCGGTGAACATATTTCTAAAATTTTTAATTTATACTTTATAGCATCTATTCCATTAATCCATCCATCAGAATCTATTACTAAAAAATCAAAACCATGATCTTTAATTTCTTTTAAAAGTTTAGAAATACTTGAAATACATAAGTCAATACAATATGATGGGCTAGTATATCCTATGGGATATGCATTAAAAACATTTAATCTAAAAACATCCAATGTAGGTTCATTTACTTTGGAAGCACTTATCATTGTAGGCGGTCCAATATTTGATTGACCAGGATCGATATCCATAAAAAATACTTTATTCTTATTTTTTAAACATCTATTTAATAATAAGCAACAAAAAGAAGTTTTTCCAGAATCTACTCCACCAAAAATAATTGTGCTTTTATTACTCTTAATTATTTCATCAGCCTTTTCTCTCCAATCATTTGGAATTAAATCTTCATTAAAAATAGAAAAATCTTCATTATTTTTAACTCTTATATCAACTAAGCTATCTTCTATTGCATAAAAAGGTATTGCTCTATATGGACGAATTATTATATTCTTCCTAATTGGAACAATGTAATCAAAAGCATTTAATGCACCATTTTTAAGTATAAGAGATGAGGGGCCTTTGATAAAGAGAGTTGAACCTTTATTAATATTTAAATTTAAAACATTCATTTTTCTCACTTTTTTTTTTCAAATTTTTATTAAAAATTTTTTAGCAAGAGAAATAGCTGATCTTTCATCTTTAGAAATATACTTATTATTGCTGTCAAAAATATTTTTATTAGAAAATTCTTCATTTATAGTAATTAATTTAACTTCTTTGCCATATTTTTTATTTATTTCATTAATTATTTTACTACCTATTTCATATGCTCCTTTACCTATTAAAATAATCTTTTTACTATTAAAATGCATTTTAAAAAATGAGTCTATTTCATTCAAAAGATTTTTAATATTATAGAAAAGCATGGTTTTTACTATTAAATTATCGCATATAAATGCTGCACCAATTCTATTTCCAGGATCAATAGCTATAACTACATTAGAATATTTTTCTTTTCCTAAAGCAATTTCATATGCTCTATCAACTATTTTTGAGGGGGAATCATAATCTTCATAAAATAAAATATTTTTTATAGAAGATTCTTTAAATTCATTCCTATAACCATATATTAAAACTCTTAAATAAGTTGGAAAATCATTTTCAGGAGTAAGAAAAATATATTTTAATCCTCTTTTCTTTAATTCATTACATATCTTCTTAGCTATTTTAAGATCTTTAGTAGCTATTCCAATGAGAATATCAGAATTTTTCTTTAACAAGTTGCCTACATAAAACTTAATCAAAAGCTTTACTTAAATATTTTTCTATAAAAGAGAACAATAGAAAAATGTCTTCAAAAATAGAAACTGGAATAAAAAGTTTAGATAATGAAATAAATGGAGGATATCCTATAAAAAAATTAATATTAATATATGGTGAAGAAAAGAGCGGAAAAACAAGTTTAGCGCTTCAAGCAGCTATAAATAATTCTTTAAAAAATAGAAAAACCATATGGATAGATTGTGGAATGCATTTACATCCTGAAAGAATAAGTATAGCATTAGAAAATAAGAATATTGAAAAAGATTTAATAATATTTTTAAGACCTAAGACTTTTGAAGAACAAACAAGAATAGTAGAAGAAATACCATTTTTAATGAATGAGAAAATAAAATTAATAATATTTGAAAATTATAATGAATTGCATAGAATAATTTTCGGAGATATAAAAAAAGATTTATCAATATTTAAAGATTTATCTTTTCAAATAGCATATTTGAAAAGCATAGCCTTTAAATGGGGAGTACCATTAATAGTAACAGCACAAATACATAAAGTATTGATTGGAGAAGAAGCCATAGAAGAACCTGTCGCAGCAAGAATTTCAAAATATTGGGCAGATATAATAATAAAACTTCAAAATTTAGTAAGAAAAAATGTTAAAAAAATGATAATAGAAAAAGGAGGGAAAAGTGAAAAAAAGGAAATACTTTTTAGAATAACCGAATATGGCATTGAAGAAGTATATGAAAAATAAAAAAATATTAAATAGCGATATTTTAAATCAAAAATAAATAGTTAAAGTATTTTTTATTTTATCTTTATTATTTTAAAAATTTCATTAAAAAATTAACCGGAAATTTTATCTATAAATGCTAAACTAATGCCTATAAAAGAAAATAGAATGAATATAAAACTTGCTAAAAGCATATATTTCAAAGTTTTTTCTTCATGAAATTTAGTGAGTGCAAAATAATATAAAAGAACACCAATAAAACCAAAAAAATAATAAGTTGAAATAGCTATAACTTCAGAATATGTTTGAAAACCTATACGTGGAAAAATAAGCTTTATATATCCTGAAGTTTGCCAAAAAGCAACAGTTTCTTGAAATAGAATAAACAATATTCCACTTGTAAGTAAAATAATTATGCTTACATAAGAATATTGAATAAAAAGTTGAATTATCTTAGATTTATAAATACTGTAAATAAAAGAATTAAATTTATTTAATAAATTTGAAATTTTTTTCTTTTCAATCTTTTTAAAAGAGCTAGAAATACGTTCTTTCTTATTTTTAAAGGATTTATTCATACAAAGCGCCCGATTAAATATAAAAATTTCTAAAATAAATAT